>ENA-OQBD01000634-OQBD01000634.1-human-gut-metagenome-genome-assembly--contig:-NODE-634-length-18389-cov-5.253258_pt1 | contig 18389 bp, 16 predicted proteins | sample MGYA00242742_ERZ504543 | MGnify/ENA primary metagenome ERZ504543 (study PRJEB26092, sample SAMD00036239) | human gut metagenome | host: Homo sapiens | study: EMG produced TPA metagenomics assembly of...
CTAAGAGCCGCATAAATCAAGGCTTTGTTTGCCCTTACTGCGTAACATGAGGGTAAAAAAATAGCGGCGTTCCATGTTTCCCGGTTGGGATAAGGTAACGTCGCTCATGCGAATAATGTTCAATTTTCCCACGCCCAGCGTCAGCGGGCTGAGCGCGAAACGGATGCGGCCCACCACCGGAGTGCCCTGCAGCAGTTGGGCGATGCCTCCGCACAGCAGCAGTCCCAGGGCCGTTCCGGCGAGCGTGCAGATGAAGGCCGCCGTCAGGGTGCGGCGGCGACCCAGCAGCGTCTCGGCGATGGAGAACATCACCAACAGCGCGATCGTGTCGACGAGCAGCTGCAGGATTCCGCGTGTCAGCAGCAGCGTGGCCAGCAGATGCAGCAGGTTGAACTCCTGCAGGCTGGTGCGCAGGCTGCGCAGAGGCAGTGGACGGCCGGCCAGCGCGAAGCCGATCCACATGGCGATGTTGAGCCCCGCGAACGTGCAGGACAACGTCACTGCGAGGCGATGCCCGTGAATCCAGACGCTCACGTCCTGCACCAAGGCATGCATCCTGCCGTGGGTACGGCATTTGCGGCGGCTTTCTTTGCCGCTCTCCGGTTCGACTTTCGTGTCGCTCATTGCAGAACCTCGATTCTCGGATAGTCGGACCATGTCAGGCCCGTTTCGCCCAGACCCCAGCGGTGCGCGCACAGCCAGGGGACTGCCGCCTCCAATGTCGCGTTGACGGAATGCCAGTCATGGCCGGTGTCAGGCACGACGATCTTCACGACGTGCATGCCGGCCTTGACACCGGCCTGGCCGTTGACGATGACGTTTTTTATGGATCTCGCGTCGCGCTTGCCCGCCCCCAGAATCATGATCTGGTTGGAAGGCGCGTGGTCGGCGATGGCGTTGGCCGGCACTTGAGCCTCATAGGCGCTGCGGTCACCGTTGAAATATTCGGCGACCATATGCTCCACGGATCCGGCGGTGGGCTTCAGCTCGCCGTCCACGGCGATGATGGAGCCGAATATGTCCGGGTGCCGCGGTCCCAGCTGGGTGGCACACGTGCCACCCTGCGAGAACCCGCCGATCGCCCAATCCCGCGCCTGCCGGGACACGGGCAGATGCGCTTTGATCCACCGTGGCACGTCGACGGTCAGATACGTCTCCGCGCGTCCGACCTTGGTCGTGTCGGCGCACAGGCTGTTCACCGTGTTGTCGCCGTTCTGGTCGGGCGAGATGACGATGGGCGCCAGACCGTGATGCGCCTTCGCGTACTGGTCCAGGATCGCGGCGATGCCGCTGGCCGAGAACACGCGGTCCGGATTGCCCGGCTGCCCGGCGAGCATGACGAGTACCGGCAGCTCTGGCGGTGTGTCGCTCAGGGCGGCTGGCGGCATGTAGACGGCCGCGGTACGCGCGCGGAATCCGGAGGCTGTGTTGGATATGTCCACCGAATAGACCTTGCCGTGCGCGGCGGCAGGCGGCAGTTTGCCATCGAGCACCTCTCGCAGCCATTCATCGACGGTCAGGGTCCCCTTCTGCATGTGCGACGTGCTGAGCGGATGATATGACGAATAGCCGATCAGCGAGCCGATGGTCTGATACTCCCCGTAAATCGAGTCGATACGGAGCGCGGTGGAGACCAGCACGAATGGGATGAGCACCGCGGCCATCAGGCGCCGTGCGCGCCGGGCGTGCACGATGGTCGTCACCAGCAGTCCCAACAGCGCGCAGCACGCGGCCGCAGCCATGATGACGGGCCAGCCCAGCGATACGCCGAATACCATGAATTTTTCGGAAAGCAGCCACATGACCAGCAGGCCGAAGCCACCGCAGACAAGCATGATGGGCACCTGCCTCGCCAGCTTGGACCGATCGCTCCTGAAGACCTGCCACAGCAGCAATATCGCCACTCCCACGCCGACAATCACCCATATCGTGGTTGGCAACGGGCCTGAGACGAGTCGTATATGCAGTAACCTCGTCACCCAACTCGGCAACGATTCCATGCGATCATCCCCCTTGTAAGTGTCATCGGTTGATATTACCCGGTATGACCCGGCGCCTTTCGTCCGTCTCAGGGATGATATTGCCCGATGCTGTATACGGGGCCCACTTATGCGGATCATGCGGGGCTCTTCCGCGCGGATTCCAACGGGCGGCGAGTGGCCCATACGGGTCTCAGACTGGTCTCATACGGGGAGATTCAGGGAAATATCAGTGAACGTGATGTACCATTGTCGTCGTTTCTTTACTAGAATGTCATTCGGTATTCATCATGGCGGCGCATGGCCGTTCCCTTCCGCGCGTGACGCGGCGGAAGAACCATGATGACGTGTATATGGCCGATAACGAATTGGGCATGGGTCGGATGGCGCCATGCGAATCACACGAAGTGCGGGTATATGAGCGACGAAATAAACGACAAGAACGACGACGGTACGAACGTGGCCGATGCCGTCAGTCCGTCCGGCGAGATCGAGGTGCTGGATATCAAGCGGGCCGACTCCTCTTCCGGCAGGAACGGCGGCAAAGGCGGCAGAAACGGCGGTCGCCGTGAGTATAAGCCGTTCCCCGGCTGGCTGTACGGTGTCCTGTTCGTGGTGTTCGACATGGCGGCGGTCGCTGCGCTGCAGTGGGGCGTCAGCCAGTCCGGCACGCGCGTGCAGCTGTCCAGTCCCGTCGTGGGCTGGGGTTTCGTGTCGAAGATGTGGACCAAGGGCAACTTCGTGTTCGTGCTGAACCTGCTGCTCATCGGCGCGCTGTATCTGGCGCTGCTCATGCTGTTCAACCGGTTCTGGATAGCCACGCCGGTGCTGCTGGCCGTGGCCATCATCGTGGGCGTCATCGAGCATTTCAAGGTGTCCATACGCTATGAGGCGATTCTGCCTTCCGACCTGGGCTTCCTCGGCTCGAATACCGGCAATCTGATGAGTTTCACCCCTCCGGGGGCCCATTGGATCATCCTCGGCGCACTCGCGGTGTTCCTGGTGTTCGTCGCACTGTTCGTGGTGCTCAACCATGTCGATGGCCGGCATGGTCGCATGATCCGTTTCGACAACAAGGGGTTGGCCGCCGGAATCCGTCTGATGGTGTTCCTGCTGCCATCGTTGTTCTTCGGCCTGTACTGTGACCAGGTCAGCACCGTCGGCTCGTGGGCGAACGGTTTTTCCAAGGCCCTGGGCGACACTCCTTCGATGTGGGATTCCGTGTATGACGCGCAGCGCAACGGTCCGCTGGTCTCGTTCACCCGGCAGCTCAACCCGACGATCATGGATGAGCCGAGCGATTACAGCGAGGCCACGATGAAGGAGGTCGTCAAGAGGTACGAGGCCGCCGCCGAGAAGATCAACGCCTCGCGCACGAAGAACATGACCGATTCGACGGTGGTCTATGTGCTGTCCGAATCGTTCTCAGACCCCGCGCGCGTACCCGGTGTGAAGCTCAACAAGGACGCCATTCCGGAGGTCCGTGCCATCAAATCCGGCACGACCAGCGGTCTGATGCTGTCGTCCGGATACGGTGGCGGCACCGCGAAACCTGGAGTATATGGGATTGTCGGGCCTGAGCATGGCGAATTTCGACTCGTCTCTGACCAGCCCGTACCAGCAGCTGGTACCGGGGCAGCATTGGACGCCGACGATCAACCAGATGTGGGGGGGCTCCGAAGAACTCCATCGCCTTCCACCCGTATGAGCCGTCGATGTATTCGCGTGCGACGAACTACAAGAAGTTCGGATTCGCGCATTTCTACACGCTGCAGGGCGACGACATCATCAAGCATCGGGACAAGATCGACCGTTCCCCGTACGTGTCCGACAAGGCCACGTATCAGAGCGCGTTGGAGGACATCAGCTCGACCGATTCGAACCAGTTCATCCAGATCATCACGATGCAGAACCATATGCCGTACAACGACTGGTATGCCGACAACGAGTTCAAGGCCACCGCGGCCGACGGCGCTGATTCCCTCGGCTCCGACGAAGTGACGGCCATCGACACGTATGCGAAGGGCGCGAGCATCACCGATACGGAGACGAAGAACTTCCTCGATGAGCTCAACAAGCTCGACAAGCCGGTGACGGTCGTGTTCTATGGCGACCATCTGCCGGGCATCTACGAAACCGCCAGCCAGGATACGAACAATTCGCTGGCGCTGCATTTGACGGATTATTTCATATGGTCCAACAAGGCGTCCGGCTCGCAGGGCAAGAAGGTCGACAACAGCGTGTACTCGTCGCCGAACTATTTCGTGGCGCAGACTGCGGAGCACATGAACGCGAAGGTGTCGCCGTACCTGGCGTTCCTGACGCTCATGCACAAGAAGGTCTCCGCCATGGAGCCGCCGGTGGTCAACAAGATCCAGGGATGGGACCGCATCCCCGAGGGGCAGGATATCTATCTTGACGCGGCGGGCAACCCGATGGCCGAGGACGAGTTCGACGAGCAGACCAAGCGGCTGATGACCGATTACAAGCTCATCCAGTACGACATCACGGCCGGCAAAAACTATCTGAAAGACACCGACTTCATGGATCTGCCGTAAGGCCTCACAAAATAGCAATTGCCCCCGCTACTAGCGGGGGCAATTTCATAGGCATGCCATACACGGCTTTTTACCGCCTGAAGTGAGTTGTGTGGTGCAGATGCAAGGCGCGGAATGCGACGACGTACGATGGTACTTCGAGCGTTCCGCAACGCAGCAGATGCGCCGCACAACTCACTTCAGCGCTTTGGCACCGATGTCGTGGCGGTAAAACATTCCCTCCGTGTCCAGCTTGTCGATGATTGCGTAGACCTTGTCTTGGGCGGACTTGAGGTCGGGGGCGGTGGTTTCGATGAGGAGGACGCGTCCGGAGGAGGCGACGAGGCCTTGGTCGCTGTTGGAGACGCCGGCGTAGTAGACGTGGGAGGCGTCGTCGACGGGGATGGAGGGGATTTTGGCACCCTTGATGACGTTGACGGGGTAGCCGTTGGAGGCGAGGACGACGCCGAGGGTGGCGTTGTCGCTGTCCCAGGTGAAGGCGGGGGTGCCGCCGTCGAGGATGGCGCTGATGGCTGCTCCGAAATCGCTGGTGAGCTTGGGGAGGACGACTTCGGTTTCGGGGTCGCCGAAGCGGGCGTTGAATTCGATGACCTTGGGGCCGTCGGCGGTGGCGATGAGGCCGGCGTAGAGGATGCCGGTGAAGGGGGTGCCTTCGGCGGCCATGGCTTCGACGGTGGGGCGCACGATGGTGTCGATAGCGGTGTCGATGACGTCCTGGCCGATCTGGGGAACGGGGCTGTAGGCGCCCATGCCGCCGGTGTTGGGGCCTTCGTCGTTGTCGTAGGCGCGCTTGTGGTCCTGGGAGATGGGCATGGGCCAGAATTCGGTGCCGCGGACGAAGCTCATGAGGGAGAATTCCTGGCCTTCGAGGAAGTCTTCGATGACGACCTTGGCGCCGGCCTTGCCGAAGCGGTGGTCGATGAAGATGTCGTCGAGAGCGGTGATGGCGGTGTCGACGTCCATGGCGACGGTGACACCCTTGCCGGCGGCGAGTCCGTCGGCCTTGACGACGATGGGGGCGCCGTGTTCGCGCACGTAGGCGACGGAGTCTTCGAGGTTGTCGAAGGTGCGGTATTGGGCGGTGGGGATGTTGTGGCGGGCCATCAGCTGCTTGGCGAAGTCTTTGGAGCCTTCGATCTGGGCGGCGGCCTTGTTGGGGCCGAAGGCCTTGATGCCGGCCGCGGCGAAGTCGTCGACGAGTCCTTCGATCAGGGGGGACTTCAGGGCCGACGAACGCCCAGTCGTACTGGTTGTGCTGCATGAAGCTGATGAAGGCGGCGTGGTTTGATTCGTTGATTTGGGTGGTGCGGATGCCGTCCAGTTCCATGCCGGGGTTGCCGGAGGCGACGGTGACTTCGCTGACGCTGTCGCCGCGCAGCAGCGCGTGCGCGATGGCGTGTTCGCGTGCGCCCGAGCCGATGACCAAGACTTTCTGACCCATGATGTGTCCTTTCTTCAGGCCCCGCTGGCGGGGCTGTCCGTTGCAGACGGACTGGGGGGCGTGCCGGCCACCCCCGGATTCGCTTGTGACCGCACTCCCCATCAGTGGGGAGTGCGGGAGTGGATGCTTACTTCAGCGTGATCTGCGTGCCGTCGGTGTCGGGGACGATCGTGCCGATCGCATATCCGGCTTCGCCGTTGTCCTTGAGCAGGGCGAGCGTCTCGTCGGCGCGTTCGGCGGAGACGGCGAGCACCATGCCGATGCCCATGTTGAAGATGTTGTACATCTCCTTGTGGTCGATGTCGCCGGCGCGTTCCAGGACGTCGAAGATGGGAAGGACGGGCCAGGATCCGAGCGTGATGTCGGCGGCGAGGCCGTCGGGGATCATACGGGGGATGTTCTCGATGAAGCCGCCGCCGGTGATGTGGGCGACGCCCTTGACGACGCCTGCCTTGAACAGGGGCTTGAGTGTCTTGACGTAGATCTTGGTCGGGGTGAGCAGCACGTCGCCGAGCTTGGCTCCGCCGAGTTCGGGGAGCACGGTGTCGACGGTATAGCCGGCCTGCTCGAACAGGGCCTTGCGCACGAGGGAGAAGCCGTTGGAGTGCACGCCGGTGGATGGCAGTCCGATGAGCACGTCGCCGGCGGTGATGCCGGAGCCGTCGACGATGGCGGACTTTTCGGCCACGCCGACCGCGAATCCGGCCAGATCGTATTCGTCTTCGTCATACATGCCGGGCATTTCGGCGGTCTCACCGCCGATCAGACCGGCATCGGACTGCACGCATCCGTCGGCCACGCCGGAGACGACCTGTTCGAGCAGCGCCGGATCGTTCTTGCCGCAGGCGATGTAGTCGAGGAAGAACAGCGGCTCGGCGCCTTGGGCGGCGATGTCGTTGACGCACATGGCCACGCAGTCGACGCCGATGGTGTCGTGCTTGTCGACCATCTTGGCGACGACGAGCTTGGTGCCGACGCCGTCGGTGCCGGAGATCAGCACGGGCTCCTTGTAGCCGACGGGACGCGAGGTCGAACAGGCCGCCGAAGCCGCCGATGCCGCCGACGACGCCGGGACGGTTGGTGCGGGCGACGTGCGATTTGATGCGCTTGACGACCTCGTAGCCGGCTTCCACGCTGACACCGGCGTTTTCATATGCTTGTGGCATGACGTACCTTTCTTGGATGATGCTTGTTGGGTTGTGTCGGGATTGGGATTGGTCTGTGGTGCTGGAACGCCGTTATTGCTGCGTCGGCGCGGTGGTGTACTCGTTGCCTTCGTACTTGCTCTTGTAGAGCGCGGAATTCGGGCAGACGGACACGGTCCTCGGGGGTGAGGGACTTGAGGAAGTCGGTCTCGTAGTCGTCGAGCGCGGTCGGGTAGTCGCCGTTGAAGTAGGCGACGCACAGTCCGCCGTAGGGTGCCTGCGCGTTGAGGCCGATGGATTCGACCAAGCCGTCGAGCGACAGGAAGGCGAGGGAGTCGGCGCCGATGAAGTCGCGGATCTCCTCGACGGATTTCTTCGCGGCGATCAGCTCCTTGGTGGTGGAGATGTCGATGCCGTAGAAGCACGGGTATTTGAGCGGCGGCGAGCTGATGCGCATGTGCACTTCGGCGGCGCCGGCTTCCTTGAGCAGCTGGACGATGCGCTTGGACGTGGTTCCGCGCACGATCGAATCGTCGATGACGATGACGCGCTTGCCGCGCACGACACCGCGGACGGCGGACAGTTTCATGCGCACGCCCTGCTCGCGCAGCTCCTGCGTGGGTTGGATGAAGGTGCGGGCCACGTACTGGTTCTTGATCAGGCCCATTTCGTTGGGCAGGTGCGCGGCCTCGGCGTAACCGGACGCGGCGGACAGCGACGAGTTGGGCACGCCGATGACCATGTCGGCGTCGACCGGGGATTCCTCGGCCAGGCGCGCGCCCATGCGCTTGCGGGCGGAGTGCACGTTCACGCCGTAGATGTTGGAGTCCGGGCGGGCGAAGTAGATGTATTCCATGGAGCAGATGGCCAGCTGCGTCTTGTTGGTGTACTGCACGATCTTGTAGCCGTGGTCGTTGACCACGATGATCTCTCCGGGGCGGATGTTGCGTACCAGTTCGGCGCCGACGACGTCGAGAGCGCAGGTCTCGGAGGCGAGCACGTAGGCGCCGTTCTTCATCTTGCCGAGGGACAGCGGTCGGAAGCCGTTCGGGTCGAGCGCGCCGATCATCGCGTCCTCGGTCATGATGAGGTAGGCGAACCCGCCGTGCACGGTGTTGAGCGCTTCCTTGAGCTTGTCCATGAAGGTCGGCTTGGAGGAGCGGCGGATCAGGTGCATGAGCACTTCGGTGTCGGAGTTGGAGTGGAAGATCGCGCCTTCGTCCTCCAGCTTGCGACGCAACGACACGCAGTTGGTGAGGTTTCCGTTGTGCCCCAGCGCCACGTCGCCGTCGTGGAACCGGAAGATGAACGGCTGGATGTTGTCGGTGGTGCCCGATCCGGCGGTGGCATAACGCACGTGGCCGATCGCCTTGTCGCCGGTGAGCCGTCCGATCTCGCGCTCGTCGCCGAACACCTGGGTCAGCAGTCCGAGGCCGCGGTGCCCGATGAGATGGCCGTGGTCGTTGGAGACGATGCCGGCGCCTTCCTGACCGCGGTGTTGCAGTGCGTGGAGTCCGAAATACGTCAGGCGGGCGGCGTCCGGGTGGCCCCATACGCCGAAGATGCCGCATTCTTCGTGAATGTCTTCGAGTTCAGCTGACAAGCCAAAGCTCCTTCCAAAACATGGGGGACAGGGGATTCGCTACCTATCCACAGTACCAATCGGCGGCTACATCCGCGCTCGGGGGTGTGGCAGATGGGCCTCATGGGCGGCGACATACTATCGAACATATGTCTCATAATGATTGTACTCTGAAACGAAAGCGCGAAAGGGGGTGGTGACGATGGTTCGGGGCGAGCATGTGTATCTTGCCATAGACCTGAAGTCTTTTTACGCTTCCGTGGAGTGTCACGACCGTGGTCTCGACCCGCTGCGCACGCATCTGGTGGTGGCGGATGAGGAGCGTACGGACAAGACCATCTGCCTGGCCGTGTCTCCTTCGCTGAAGGCGCATGGCATTCCCGGACGCGCACGTTTGTTCGAGGTTCGGCGGCGCTTGGCATCGGTGAACGCCGAGCGGGCGATGCTGGCTCCCGGCGGACGGCTGTCCGGTGAATCCTGTGATTCTCAGGATCTTGAACATTCCCCGAGATTGAAGGCGTCGATGGTGATCGCCAAGCCGCGAATGGCGCATTATCTGGAGGTGAGCGGCAGGGTGTACGGCGTGTACCTGCGATATGCCGCGCCCGAGCACATCCATGTCTATTCGATCGATGAGGTGTTCATCGATGCCACGCCCTATCTGCGCGCGCTGGGCATGGGCCCGCACGAGATGGCGAGTGCCATCGTGCGTGACATTCTCGCGCAGACGGGCATCACCGCCACGGCCGGCATCGGCACCAACATGTATCTGGCGAAGGTGGCGATGGACATCGTGGCCAAGCACATGCCCGCCGATGAGGATGGCGTTCGTGTGGCGGAGCTTGACGAGATGTCGTATCGGCGACTGCTATGGAACCATCGTCCGCTTACGGATTTCTGGCGGGTCGGTCGCGGCTATGCCCGGAAGCTTGAGCATGCCGGCCTGCTGACCATGGGGGATGTCGCCCGATGCTCGATCGGCCGGGCCTCCGACTACTACAACGAGGATCTGCTCTACCGCATGTTCGGCAGGAACGCCGAACTGCTCATCGACCATGCGTGGGGCTGGGAGCCGTGCACGATCGCGGACATCCAATCATATGAGCCGGATGCACACAGCATCAGCAGTGGGCAGGTGCTCACCGGGCCCGCCGACTATGCCACGGGACGGCTCATCGTCAAGGAGATGGCGGACGCGCTCGCCTTGGATCTTGTCGGCAAGCGGGTGCTGGCGAATCGTCTGACGCTCGCGGTCGGCTACGACATCGGCAGCCTTGACTCGACCAAACTGGATTCCTGCGCGGATTCGGCGATGAAACGGGCCTCCGATCAGGCGGGCAAGAGCTATCGCGGGCCGGTGTCCGTCGACCGGTATGGGCGGCGGGCCCCCAAGCCGGCCACCGGGTCGATCGGACTGGGGGAGTTCACCTCGTCTTCCACTCGCATCCGTGAGGCGATGACGATGCTGTACGAGCGCATCGTGGATCCGCGTCTGTTGGTGCGCCGGCTCACCGTCATCGCCGATGATGTGGCCACGGCGAATGAGCTTGCGGCCGGCAAACGCTACGAGCAGCTTGATCTGTTTTCCCGGATCGATTCGTCCGCGGAGGAGGGGGACGATGGCCATGTCGGCATTTCGAACAGTGATGTGCGGCGTGAGCATGACATGCAGACTGCATTGCTGGAGGTCAAGAGGAAATTCGGCCGCAATGCCGTCATCAAGGCGATGGACATGGAGGACGGCGCCACCGGCCAGGACCGCAATCGGCAGATCGGAGGCCATCGTGCATGAGCGTATCGAGCGTATTGCGCTATCGGGCGTGAAAAGGAGTCCATATGGCATTACATGAGACGCATAAATATGACGACATCATCGATATGCCGCATCACGTGTCGCGCAGGCATCCGCAGATGTCCCGTCGTCAGCGGGCCGCCCAGTTCATGCCGTTCGCCGCGTTGACCGGCTACGAGCGGGTCATCGAACAGGCCGCATGCGATGCCGAGGCTGCCGTGGCCCGGGCCGACGCCGCCGGCGACACCGATTTCGGCGCCTGAAACGGGGCTTTACCCAAAGCTGATATTCACCCGCGTCACGAGCGACGCAAGGATAATGGAATAGTCATCCACATGGTCATAGGAGGTTCATCATGATCGATCACATCGGACTGTTCGTCGCCGACGCCGCCAAGCGCGCCGATTTCTACGAGAAGCTGCTGGCGCCGCTGGGCTATGTCAAGAAGGCCGCATACCCGACTGCGGTATGCTTCGCCAACGACGAGGACGGCGACGGCATCTGGCTGGAATCGCCGAAGGACGGCAATCCGGTCGTGCCGTCACACGTCGCGTTCCGCGCCAAGACCGCCGACGCCATCAAGGCGTTCCATGAGGCGGGTCTCGCGGCCGGCGGCACCGACAACGGCCAGCCCGGTCCGCGCCCGAACTACGGGCCGGGCTACTATGCCGCGTTCGTCCATGATCCCGATGGCAACAACATCGAGGCCATGCTCAACGACTATCAGGCGTGATCCGACGGTTCCGGCCGGAATCATGCCTGTCAATGGTTGCTGATGCTCCGGCGCGCGCAGTCGATGAAATCATCGACCGCGCTCCACCGGTAGTCGCAGGCGGATATGCCGAAGCTGATCGCGTATGAGATTCCCGGCCCGCAGCCACGGGAGCGAATCCGGCTCGGCGGAACAGCATGTCGCCGATGCGTCCGTCGATGTCTTGCGGATTGCCCAGCAGGAACGGGCAGCGCTCCAAGGATGACAGGTCACCGGCGCCGATGGCGGTCTCATCCGGCGGCGTCCCGCCGCCGGCGAGATCCAGCCACAGCGAGTTCGCGATGACCAACACCATACGTTCCTGATAGAAATCCACCAGCTCCACGCCGGTCGGCATGCCGGTGAAATCCGCCACCGCCACATCGAAATTGCCATTCGCCAGCCAATGCCGCAACTGATCGTTGCGCCCATCAGTTGTGCTCCGGCGCATATCATTCGGCTGAGGCTGACGATTCGCGGCGCCGTTCCTGTATCTCATCCCGGTCTGCCGGTTGGGCGCGTCGATTGCCCGTCGCCGCCGTCCACGCGGCGATCGCGTCAGAGACCAGTGACCGTTTCGTCCGCCATTTCAAGAGCGCCTGCGCTCTGGAAGGCCAGTCGGTAGGCTTCGATAAGCGCCGGCAGCCGCATCGAGGCGTTGGCCGGACTGGTGGAGGGGAGCGGAGTCATGCCGATGGTGATGCCGGTTGCAGCCAGTCGTGGTTCGATGAGTCTGCGATAGAGTTGGGCCGACTTCGCTCCGGTGGTGAATATGCGAGCGATCGGCGCATCGCGCAGCAGGGGCGTCAGATCGTTCGGCGTGGCGTTGCGGATGCTGGCGTCGCTGGCCCCGGTGATGTCGCAGGACTCGATGACATCCCACAAGGCGATATGGTGGCGCAGAGCGAATGCGCGGCGGGATTGCAGCGAGTCGCCGGTGACATCAGACGGATCCGCCGGGTCGGCGAACAACGCCTGCATCACCGGCCAGAAGCGATTCTGCGGGTGCATATAGTAGAATGCCGCCTTCCGCGATTTCGGACTGGGCATCGACCCCAGTATCAGAATCCGCGATTCACTGTCCCACACCGGGCCGAACCCATGCTCCACATGCTCGCTCATATCCCACATTGTACGTTCCCCGCCAATCACGGCTCCGACCTTCGCCCCTCTCCGCCGGGTAGCCAAATCGGTGGCAAAGCGCATGATGCGCGCCCCTGTATTCGACGAGTCTTGTGCAGACAGCGTTATCTTCGACTCGTCACCGCTGCCGTTCACGGTTGCTGTCAGGACATCGTCGCTGTCGTAAGGAGTGAATGTCGTTTTCATTTCGGTGTCATTTGCTTCGCGTAGTGAGAATGCGGCGCTGCATGACAACATGGATCGGACGGCTTCGTGCAATTTCGCGGGAGATACTGGGAAATCGAACTTCTCGGTGATGTCATTGTCGTTCCCTTCTTATGCGGCTCGTGTTGATGCCGACCGGTGCATGATGGTTCGGCAACGTTGCCAGCACAAGGATCATAACCAAGCTCAGATATAGCATTATGTCGCAATATTTACGTTATACTTATTGTGTTGCTGATTGTGCATCGCTAATGTGTTGCATAATCGGTGAGAACCAGCTCGAATTCAGTCGACGACTGATGTCTCGTCGCGGTTTTGCCCATACATTTTGTAGACGTATGCCAGAACTGGATTGCATCAGATGCCACATGAATTGAGATGACGAGAATATGAAAGAGAAAAGGGGAAAAATGGGCGCACGCGTCGACAAAGATGGCTCATCATTCAAGATGAGCCTGAAAGCAACAATCATTCTGGCGGTCGTCGTCGCCGTCATCTTTATGTTCGCCGGAGGATGGATTCGTGGTGCCATCACCAAGTTCTTCAATCCTCAACAGGAATTGACCAATGAAGTCGTCGTTAAGCAGCTGGAGAAGATTCAGGATCTTACCACGGCTAAGGAAACGGATTACGGCTTCGAGAAATACGAAGACGGTGGTATTGCGTTCCTGAACAAGAAGCAGTTCACGATGTTCTACACATACGAGGCGCGCGCGGGGATTGATTTGGCCAAGGCCCAGATAAAAATCGACAAGGACTCCAAAACAGTGTCTATCACGCTACCTGCACCGACAATCCAGTCGGTGGCCGTCAATCCCGATTCACTGCGTTTCTTTGACAAGTCTGATTCCTTCTTTAATGCAGCGGATGTAGAGGACACTAAAGCTGCGCTGGACGATGCCAAGAAAAAGACCGAAGCTCGGCTAGACCGAACACAACTGCTGAAAATTGCCAATAAACAGGCTAAAGATGTCATCGAGCGCTTGTATGAGCCTACTGCTGAAGCCGGAATGTACACGGTGACCGTGACGACGACCAATCCCAAGTGATTGATACCCGATGACTAAGCACTTCGTGCACAGTATCACGTGCACGGTCACAACCCGTCATCAAACATGATACGGGAACACGGGAAATAAAGGTAACAATATGAGAGATATAGCACAAGGCCAACAGGTCTCGAAGAAGCTCCCCGCCAAGCAGCTCATTCCGTATGTGCTGTTGGTGGTCGGCGCAGTGGCGATGGCGGTGTCGTTCTTCCTGCCGTTCGCCTCAGCAAAGGGCGATTATGCAGAATACCTGAAGCAGTATGGTGATCGGGTATACACCGCGGAAGCCGGTCTACACAACAAGGATGTGGTGGGGCTGTCGCTGCTGACATTCCTGCGCATCTACATCGCGGGTCTCCAGTCCGGGAAGCTGCTCGGCGGCATGTACCTGGAAGCTGTCATATGCATTACGCTCATGGCGGTCATCGCGGTTTCTTCACTGCTTATTCTGCTGTTCGGAGTGCTGAAGAAGCCGATCGCGGCCATCGTATTCTCGGTGCTTGTTGTAGTCGCTTTCTATGCGCTGCGTTGGGATTTTGACGATCGTGGCGTACTGCCTTCCTCGCAGTATGGATACGGAATCGCTGAGTATATCTATCCGATTTCGTTTGTCGTGGTTGTCGCCGGGGCGATTTGGTTCATGGTCAGCCGTCACATCGCGAAGACCGTGCATCAACAACTGGCCAACAACACTGTTAACAGCGCTCCTGTGGCGAACGGTGCGGCGGTCGCAGAACCTGTCGCGCCCTCAAAGGCCGAGTAATTCATACCGCCGCGTATCGCGCGGAGGCCATACTTCATCAACAACAGACTGGGGCGGGAACCCGAGAAGGTTCCCGCCCCAGTCTGTTATCAGTCAGTCATCACCGTCACGCGGCGAAGTACTCGACGCCGGCCTCGAAGATCGGCTGGTACTTGTCGCCGGGCACATTGACGTACAGGCCGTTGCCGGAACGCTCCGAGTGACCCATCTTGCCGAAGACGCGGCCGTCCGGGCTGGTGATGCCCTCGATGGCGAGCAGCGAGCCGTTCGGGTTCACGGTCAGGTCCATGCCGGGCACGCCGGCCTCGTCCACGTACTGCGTGGCGATCTGTCCGTTGGCCTTGAGCAGGTCAAGCACCGGTTCGGCGGCGACGAAGCGGCCTTCACCATGCGAGATGGCCACGGTGTGCACGTCGCCCACGGCCGTGCGCGACAGCCACGGCGACAGGTTCGACGCGACACGAGTGCGCACCAGACGGCTCTGGTGACGGCCGATCGTGTTGAACGTCAGCGTCGGGCATTCGGCGGTCATCGGCACGATGTCGCCATACGGAACCAGACCCAGCTTGACGAGCGCCTGGAAGCCGTTGCAGATGCCGAGCATCAGGCCATCGCGGTTCTTGAGCAGGTCGCGCACGGCCTCGGTGACCGCGGGCGCGCGGAAGAACGCGGTGATGAACTTCGCGGAGCCGTCCGGCTCGTCGCCGCCCGAGAATCCGCCGGGGATCATCACGATCTGGCTCTTGTTGATCTCGTCCACCAGCGCCTGCGTTGATTCGGCGACGGCGGCCGGCGTCAGGTTGTTGACGATCAGCGTGGTCACGTCCGCGCCCGCACGCTCGAAGGCGGCGGCGGAATCATACTCGCAGTTGTTGCCGGGGAACACCGGAATCACGACGTGCGGCTTGGCGACGCCGGCGCCCGTGTACACGGTCTTCTTCGGCGCGTCGAATGTGATGGTTTCGACGCTCTTGCCGGCTTCGTCGCTCTTGGAACGGTATGGGAACACGGATTCGATGCCGGACTCCCACGCCTCCTGCACGTTCGCCAGATCCAGCGTCTCGCCCGCCGCCTTGAACACGTACTCGGCGGTGGTGGTGCCGATCTCGCCGACCTCGACCAGGTTGGAGGCCGCCGGGATTTTCTCGTTGTCCGCCAGCTCGATGATGAACGAGCCGTATGCAGGCTTGAACAGGTCGTCCGCGGCGATGCTCTCGTTGAGTGTCAGGCCGATGCGGTTACCGAGCGTCATCTTGAACAGCGCCTCGGCAGTCGCGCCGTAGCCCGGCGTGGAGACGGCCAACGCGATGTGATGCGACGGGTCGGTAAGCTCCTCGACCAGCGAGAACGCCTCAAGCAGCGCATTCTTGTCCGGGGTCAGGCCGTCGGCCAGGTAACGCGGCGCGATACGCACGATGCGGTGGCCGGCACCCTTGAACTCGGGGGAGGTGGCGCGCTTCATGCTGCCTACGGCCACGGCGAAGGAGATCAGCGTCGGAGGCACGTCGAGGTTCTCGAACGAACCGGACATGGAATCCTTGCCGCCGATCGCGCCGGAGCCGAGGTCGACCTGCGCCATCAGCGCACCAAGCACGGCGGCCGTTGGCTTGCCCCAGCGTTCCGGCTCGTCGCGCAGCTTCTCGAAGTACTCCTGGAAGCTCAGGTACGCCTTCTCGTGTTCGAAACCGGCCGCGACCAGCTTCGACAGCGACTCGACGACCGACAGGTATGCGCCGGTGAACTGGTTCTTCGACATGATGTACGGGTTGAAGCCCCACGCCATGGCCGAAGCGGTCGTGGTCTCGCCGAACACAGGGAGCTTGGCGACCATGGCCTCGTTCGGGGTGAGCTGCTTGCGTCCACCGAACGGCATGAGCACGGTTCCGGCTCCGATCGTCGAATCGAAACGTTCGGACAGACCCTTGTTCGATGCCACGTTGAGGTCGGTGACGACCGCGTTCATGCGGTCGGCCAGCGAGCCTTCGCGCCACGAGGCGGGCACCTCGTACGCCTCCTGCTCCTCGACGCGCACGACCTGATGCTTGGAGGCGCCGTTGGACGCCAGGAACTCGCGGCTCAGGTTCACGATCTTGTCGCCGTTCCAGGTCATCACCATGCGCGGGTCCTCGGTCACGGTGGCGATCACCGTGGCTTCGAGGTTCTCCTCGCGGGCGTACCCCAGGAACTCGTCGACGTCCTTGGCTGCCACGTCCACGGCCATGCGCTCCTGCGATTCGGAAATCGCCAGCTCGGTGCCGTCAAGTCCCTCGTACTTCTTCGGAACGGTGTTGAGGTCCACGTACAGACCGTCGGCCAGCTCGCCGACCGCCACGGACACGCCGCCGGCACCGAAGTCGTTGCAGCGCTTGATGAGTCGGCAGGCGTCGCCGCGGCGGAACAGGCGCTGCAGCTTGCGCTCGACGGGCGCGTTGCCCTTCTGCACTTCGGCGCCGTCGAGTTCCAGCGACTCCACGTTGTGAGCCTTCGACGAGCCGGTGGCGCCGCCGATGCCGTCACGGCCGGTGCGACCGCCGAGCAGGATGATCCTGTCGCCGGGGGCCGGGGTCTCACGGCGCACATGGTCGGCCGGGGTGGCGGCCACGACCGCGCCCACCTCCATGCGCTTGGCCACATAGCCGGGGTGGTAGATCTCGTCGACCTGGCCGGTGGCGAGCCCGATCTGGTTGCCGTACGAGCTGTAGCCGGAGGCCGCGGTGGTCACGAGCTTGCGCTGGGGCAGCTTGCCTTCAAGCGTTTCGGAGACCGGCACGGTCGGATCGGCGGCACCGGTGACGCGCATCGCCTGATACACGTAGGAACGGCCCGACAGGGGGTCGCGGATGCATCCGCCGATGCAGGTGGCCGCGCCACCGAACGGCTCGATTTCTGTGGGGTGGTTGTGCGTCTCGTTCTTGAACAGGAACAGCCAGTCCTCGTCCTCGCCGTTGACGTCGACCTTCACCTTGACGGTGCAGGCGTTGATCTCCTCGGACTCGTCAAGACCGGTGAGGATGCCGTTCTTCTTGAGCCACTTCGCGCCGATCGTGCCCATATCCATCAGGCACACGGGCTTGGCGTCGCGGCCGAGCTCGTGACGCATCTCCAGATAGCGTTCGAAAGCGGCCTTGACCGCGGCGTCGTCGATGTCGACCTTGTCCAGTTCGGTGCCGAACGTGGTGTGACGGCAATGGTCGGACCAATACGTGTCGATCACCTTGATCTCGGTGATCGTGGGCTCGCGTCCCTCTTCGGAGAAGTACTTCTGGCAGAACTCAAGATCGGCCAGATCCATGGCGAGTCCGCGCTCGTCGATGAACTTCTGGCCGGCAGCGGCGTCCATCTCGTTGAAGCCGGCGATGGTCTCGACCCTTGCCGGGGGTGGGCACCTGGGTCTTCAGCGTGGTCTTGGCTTCCAGCGACGCCTCGCGGGCCTCGACAGGGTTGATCACGTAATGCTTGATGGCAGCGACGTCGGCCTCGCTGAGCGTGCCTTCGAGCGCGTACACCTTGGCGGAGCGCACGGTCGGACGCTCACCCTGCGAGATCAGCTGGATGCACTCTGCGGCGGAGTCGGCGCGCTGGTCGAACTGTCCGGGCAGGAACTCGGTGGCGAACACCGTCGCGTCGCCGAAGTCAGGCAGGTCCGCGGAGGCGTCATCCACCTGCGGCTCGCTGAACACGGTAGGCGTGGCCTGTTCGAAGAGCTCCTGGGAGATGCCCTCGACGTCATAGCGGTTGACGATGCGCACCTTGCGCAGGCCATCGATGCCGAGGATGGTCTTCAGTTCGGTGCCGAGCTGCTGGGCTTCCACGTCGAAGCCGGGCTTCTTCTCCACGTACACGCGAAAAAGCCATGAGAATCCTTTCTTAAGAAGTTATTCAAAAATTGAAGAGGCGTGGTGAAAGAACTTGGCTCCCCTCTGGAGGGGAGCTGTCAGCGAAGCTGAATGAGGGGAGATGTCATGGCAGTGAACGCCTTAAC
>ENA-OQBD01000635-OQBD01000635.1-human-gut-metagenome-genome-assembly--contig:-NODE-635-length-18370-cov-2.370663_pt1 | contig 18370 bp, 21 predicted proteins | sample MGYA00242742_ERZ504543 | MGnify/ENA primary metagenome ERZ504543 (study PRJEB26092, sample SAMD00036239) | human gut metagenome | host: Homo sapiens | study: EMG produced TPA metagenomics assembly of...
AAGAAAGGGTATATCCGACATGAATTACATCGATATGCATTGCGATACGTTAGCGAAGGCAGCCGCACAGCAAAAAAAAGACGGCAGGGGAACTAAGAAACACGATGGTGGATGCGAAAAGACTGCACCAGTGTGGCACAAAGGCTACAGTTTTTTTGCCATGTTTTACAGCAGAAAAGAGAAGAAAACTGGAGTGATCCGGGACTGGCATATACGGAAAAAAATAATCTCTGGTATACCGATGCAGAGATCCGGAAACAGATGCAGGATATGTACGAAGTATACCAAAATACCATGGAAACCTGTTCGGACATTATTGCACCGGCTTATAACTACGAAGGATTACAGTGCAACTGGCGGCAGGGAAAAGTTTCTGCCTTTCTGACTGTTGAAAACGGATGTATTGTGGATGGAAAAATGGAACGGATCGATAAGCTTTATCAGATGGGAGTCCGGCTGATTACGCTGACCTGGAATGATGATAACTGTTTCGGTCATCCGCATGCAAAAGAGGCAGAACGGATGCAGCTTGGACTGACACGTTTGGCAGGAAAGCTGTTACATATATGGCAGAGCGTGGAATCCTTGTGGATGTGTCCCATTTGTCCGATGGTGGTTTTTATGATGTGGCAGAACTTGTGAGGGGCCCGTTTGTGGCATCACACTCAAACTGCAGGGAACTTGCTCCTGCAACGAGAAATCTGACGGATGATATGATACGGGTATTAGCGGAACATGGTGGTGTGGCGGGGCTTAATTTTTATCCACCGTTTTTAAATACAGATCCTGTGGATAAAGTGAGCCGGATCGAAACAATGTGTGAACATGTAAAGCGTCTGGTCAATGTTGGCGGGATTGAGTGTGTCGGAATCGGGACGGATTTTGATGGGATTGAGGGAAAATTTGAGATCGCTGACTGCACGGATATGAAAAAATTATTTGATGCACTGCAGAAAACAGGGTTCAGTGAGGATGCACTCGAAAAGATCGCATACAAAAATGTGGAGCGTGTGATCCGTGAAGTGATGTGAGAAAATGTAAAGATGTTGACACCAAATAGTGCATACAAACTTCAACATCTTGTAATGAAATAACAAACCGGAATATCCAGGGAAAACTGATATGGATATTCCGATTTTTTAATTCACGACAATAGAATGTTCATAGAGCGTGCATTCTATCGGTTCATCTCCGAATGATACCCCGTATTTTTGTGTTCTGCAATAATACTGTCGATCTCCTCAAGGTCGGTCGTGATCATATCTCCGATGACACTGTGCTTGATCGCTGCCATGGCATTTCCATATTCTAATGCTTTTCTGCAGTCCTTGTGTTTTAAGTAGCCGTAGAGAGCACCGGAAACATAGGCGTCACCGCTTCCGATACGGTCGACCACATCAATGTTGTTGTATGGTTCCTCGCGGTAGTAAGAATCATTTTTTGCAGAATAGATAATGGAAGTAAAATTGTGTTTCTTTGGAGTGATGACCGTGCGCTCTGTGGAGGCAACCACAGAGATAGGATATTCCTCGCAGAAAGACTTCTGGATTTCCTCGATCGTGCCTGTTTTGCCGAAAGTCAGGCGTGCGGTATCTTCGGAGCAGAAGAAGATATCTACATAAGGAAGAATCTGCTCGATGCAGGCTCTTGCCTCCTCGCCGGTCCAGAGATTGGCACGGTAGTTGACATCAAAAGAGATCAGGGTTCCCTGCTCTTTGAATTTGCGGATACATTCGATCGCAAATTTCTGTGCGTTGCCGCCAAGACCTAAGGTGATCCCACTGGTGTGGAACAGGCGTGTGTTATAAAACATGGTTTCCGGCACATCTTTGATGTCTATGTTATTGATGGAAGAATGTTTCCTGTCGTAGACGACACGCGGTTTGCGCGGATAGGAACCATATTCGTAATAGTAAACACCGATGCGGCTGTCATCTGCTGTGTCGGAGATCAGGTAATTTTCACTGACGCGGGAAGCGTTCATCTGGTTTTTGATGAATGCGGCGAGCAGATTGTTAGGAATCTTAGAGATCATTGCTGTCTTTAAGCCGAGTTGTCCGATCTCGGAAGCGATATTTAACTCGGCACCTCCTAAATGTTTCATTAAAGTATCGCCCTGTGCAAGACGTCCGTTGATCGGGGTGGAAAGACGAAGTAGAATCTCTCCTAATGTGATGACATCATATTTGCGGTCCATGGAAAACCCTCCTTAAAAATAGATAGTGTGATATATATGTATGCCTGATTTACGGCAAAACATTTTGGAAAACATAAATCAGTGTTATCATATCCAATAGTTTCATATTACAAAACTAAGTTCTATATTATGAACCAATACATATGTATTATATAACATATTTCAAAAATAAAAAAGAGATAATTGCAAATATTTCACAATTTTTTTGAACAAAAATAACAGAACCTATAAAAAATGCATTAAAGTAAAAACATGTTTGACATTCTGTTTTTCGGTGTTATAATAAAAATATAAATTTGAAACGACGTTTCACAATGTGAAACATTATTTTTAGGAGGATTAAAATCATGGCAAAGAAAGTTGTTACATTTGGTGAGATCATGCTTCGTCTTGCACCGGAAGGATATTATCGTTTTGTACAGGCTACATCCTACGGCGCAACATACGGCGGAGGAGAGGCTAACGTTGCAGTTTCCTTAGCAAACTATGGTATGGATGCAAGCTTTGTTACAAGCTTCCGGCACATGAGATCGGACAGGCTGGAGTGAATGCGTTAAGACAGTATGGTGTTGACACATCTGACATCGTTCGCGGTGGTGATCGTGTTGGTATCTACTTCTTAGAGAAGGGCGCAAGCCAGAGACCATCCAAAGTTGTATATGACCGTGCAGGTTCTTCCATTGCAACAGCTACAACAGCTGATTTTGACTGGGATAAAATTTTCGACGGTGCAGACTGGTTCCACTTTACCGGAATTACACCGGCACTTGGCGATAATGTGGCAGCAATCTGCTTAGAGGCATGTAAAGCTGCAAAAGCAAAAGGAATCACTGTAAGCTGCGACTTAAACTACCGTAATAAATTATGGTCCAAAGAAAAAGCAGGCCAGGTTATGGGTGAACTTTGCAAATATGTAGACGTATGTATCTCCAACGAGGAAGATGCAAACGACGTATTCGGTATCAAGTCTGAAGGTACAGAGGTAACTGCAGGCGAGTTAAATAAAGAAGGATACAAAGAGGTTGCACAGAAATTAACAGACCGTTTCGGATTCAAGAAAGTTGCAATCACATTAAGAACATCTATCTCTGCAAATGATAACCGCTGGGCAGCAATGCTTTACGAGGATGGACAGAGCTACTTCTCAAAAGAGTATTTAATGCACATCGTTGACCGTGTTGGTGGCGGGGATTCTTTCGGCGGCGGATTAATTTACGCATGTTTAAACGATTATGCTCCACAGGATACCATCGAGTTCGCAGTAGCAGCAAGCTGTCTGAAACATTCCGTAGAAGGTGACTTCAACATGGTAAGCGTTGACGAAGTTAAGAAATTAGCTGGCGGAGATGCTTCCGGACGTGTTCAGAGATAATAAAATTACGACAAAATCATTTTGTTAATTCCTTTCCCTAATTTAATATAACACCTGTGACAAGCAGGTAATGCGTGGTCTTTTTACCCATTTAGACTGTGCAGACAATGACGGACTGCCGTTTCATGAAGCCAACATGAAACGGCAGATTTTTTTGTTATTTTCCTCTGTATGATAATTTTATATTTTGTGGAAAAACTATTAGGGAAATGGAGGTAGTCATATGAAACAGTTTGAAGGGTATGAAGAATATTTAAAGCAGAGTGAACTTTCGAAACAGACCAGGCAGGTGTATCTGAGGGAGGCGGAAAAATTTGTCCGGTATTTAAATGGAAAGGAAATTACAAAAGATCGGACGATGCTTTACAGAGAAAAATTACGGGAGGAGGACCTTTCTCCTGCGACGATCAATCTTTATGTTATAGCGGTAAATCGATATTTAAGATATTTAGAATGCGGGCAGGCATCTATAAAGACATTAAAAGTGCAGAAAAAATGCAGTGTGGAAAATGTCATTAGCCGGAAAGAGTATCAGGAATTGTTAAATTATGCAAAAAGCAGTGGCAGGAAAAAATATTATTATATTATGAGGACATTGGCACTTACCGGAATACGTGTCAGTGAGCTCCAATATATTACAGTTGAAACATTAGAGACCGGAAGAGTGCAGGTTTATAATAAAGGGAAAATCAGAGACGTTTATTTACCGGATGTTCTGATCCGTGAATTGAAAAAAAATTTTGCAGAGAGGAAAAAGAAAATGATGGAATCATATTTCGGGGAAGAGGAGGAGATCCGATCAACCGTATCACTGTTTATAAAATGATCGCATATCTTGGGGATATGGTTGGGATTAAAAAAGAAAAGGTTCATCCCCATAGTTTTCGGCATTTTTTCGCAATCAGCTATATGGAGTGCTATGGAAACCTTGCAGAGCTTGCAGATCTGTTAGGGCATACGAGCATTGAAACGACCCGTATCTATACAACGTCTACTGTAGAAGAAAAACGTAGAAAGCTCAATAATCTTGGATTATAGATGCAACAAAATACAATATTATGTTGCATTTGGCAAGTATCTTTTTTACATAATTTTTATGAATATTTCAAATAAATTTAGGGAAAACAGACAAAGATATTATTTCATAAGTTGAAAACATTCATAACAAACAATAAGAAATTAACAGTAAAGATAACGATGCCTTTAATATAAGGAAAGTTTTGGAAACATAATATTGTATTATGTTACTAAACTCATATGTAGAAAGGTTATGTCTTAAATGCATAAAGACATAATGTATTTTCTGTGAAAATACGTGCATATGAAGAACACACACACATGGAAAGTGAGGAAAAAAAATGAGGGCAAAACAAGTAACAGCCTTAATGATGGCTGCAACGTTAGCGGTAACTGGTAACGGCGTTACAGCATTTGCAGAGCCGGTAGCAAATGTTGAAGCCGGGGATGCGGCAACAGAAGCTTTAAACGTTGAAACAACAGAAGAGGTTGAGACAGCAGCAGAGGTTGAGGTAACAGAAGATTCAGAAGACGTGACAAAGAGTGCACAGAAGGATGCTTCTTCCGATGTTACTGTAGAAACAAAAACAAGTGCAACTACAGTAAAAGCAGGTGCGACAGTTACTGTAACAACAACTGTCAAAGGGGATAAATTAACTAATGGTACTCTTACAGTAAAAAGCTATGAGTTGATTGCAACAAAATCTGCAGTTGACACAACAATTGCAACCAGTGCAGATGGTACATTTGTATTTGCACCAGAGAAAGATACGACGTACAAAGTAAAAGCAGTGTTCACACATGCAAGCGAGAAAAATGAATATTATGCAGAAAAAGCGCTTGATGCATTTACTATCGAAGCAGCATCTATCGCAACAAACAGACTTCATGTGCCGGAAGTTACTACCATTAGCAATAAAGATGGAGCTGCTTTAAATACTACAGCTGCTCCGGAAGTAACAGCAGCACTTGAGACAGCAAATAAGTTAGATGAAGCATATGGTAAGTGGACTGTGAAAGATGAGGCAGTTACAACAGCTACAAAAGAGATTGTCTTTACATTCACAGCAACAGACGGTGTATATACCATTGATAAACAGTGATACTGCTGCAGTAGAGACAGATAAGACATATGAAAAAACAGTATCTGTTAAAGTTGTTCAGCTTGCTACAGGTGTTTCCATTGAGGATGAAAACGGTGCTATTTCAGCTACAGTAGAGATGGCAACCACCGATAAGAAAGCATTGACAGCAAAAGTTGCTGCCGGATCAGGCAGTGATACTGTTTCCAATGCAAAGGTTACATGGACATCCAGTGATTCCAGCAAAGTAAAAGTTACAGCAACTGGTGACAATGAAGCTGTTATCACAGCAGTTTCTAAAACAGAGGCTGGAAAAGAGGTAACAATTACCGCAACAACAACAGACGGAACCCAGAAAGTCGGCGAGATCAAAGTTGCTGTAAAAGAGGGAATCAATGCAGACAGCATTTCATTTGATTCCAAACTTCCTGAGATTACTTATGAGGGAGCTGGAGATCTTGAAGATTACTACAAAGATTATGTGGCTGCATTAAACAAAAAGACCACAATTGGTACTTACAGCATTAAAGATACATCAGAAACAATTGATTCTGTTGGCGGTGTAGCTAAGACTTCAACTGTAGCTTCTTTGAAAACCAATACAGAAAATTCCCAGACAATCAAAAACGGTTTGACAATTGTTTTCACATTAAGTGATGATGCTGGTCTTACACCGGTTGATGGAAAAACAAAATGGGATACGAAAACAGTTGAGAAGACATACGATGTTGTAATCAACAGAGCAGTGATCAATCGTGATGCTTCTGCGGTAACTGGTAAGTTGGAGAGCAGTTATGCTGCCGGAGCAAAATTAAGTGAAATCTTAGCTGGAAAAAATGATACTGAATTTGACATCGAAATTCAGAAAAAAGTAGATGGCGCATGGCAGACAATCTCTGATGATACACCAAACATCGGTACACTTGCAAATTATCAGGTAAAATATTCTCTGAAAGACAGCGCAAAAAATGTATACACATTAAGCGGTGCAGATGCAAATGGATATAAATATGTATCCTTAAGCGGCGTTTCTATCACACAGCCTGTATTAACAGATGTTAAGGCAGAAAATAAATCTGAAAATTTAACAGCAGATAAATTTAAAGATAAAGATACGCTTACACTGAAAGCATCTTACGATGAAAAGAAACTTGGAACTGCTAATTATACTGTTTCTTATCAGTGGTATAAACTGAATGAGAAAACGAATAAGTATGAAGCAATTAAAAGTGCAACATCTGATACTTATACGACAAGTACATTTGCTGACATCCCAGGTACATACTATTGTGAGATCACAGCAGATGTAAAAGGATCTGTAAAAGATTTCCTTCCGGATGCAACAGATGCTCAGGTTGAAGCATACAGCAAACTGGTAAAATCAACAAACAAAGTTACGGTTGAGGCTACTAAGATTACAGTTGATACTACTACTTCAGGTTTAGGCTTAAGCAAAACGGAAGCCACTTATGGTGCTACAGCAGATGTAAAGGCTATCGCAAAGGTTACTGCAGATGATGTTTCCGCTTATCGTGTATATTACAAACAGGTTACTACAGTAGCAAATAAACCGTCTTTAGGTGAAGCAAAAGACATCACAAAGAAATCCGTAAATGAAGATGAAGCTTTCCTGTTCAAGAGTGGAAGAACAATTTCCGAAAGCCTTGGTAACTTAGATGCTGGTACATACAGAATCTACTTAGAGGTTACAGCCGGAAAAGAGACAACAAGCTATGAGATCGGTGATATCAAAGTAGCTCAGAAAGAGATCACCGGATTAAATTCCAAGAATCTTAAAGTTGAGGATGCTACTTATGGTCAGAAGTTAAGCGATGCTAAGATCATTTACAATGACACAGAGATCGATGCAGCGTTAGATTTTGCATTTGTTGATAACACAGTAGCAGACGCTGGAAGTTATACAAGCAAAGAGGTAGCTGTTTCAGTTGTTGATCCAAACTACACAACAGATACAAAGGTAACATTAAAAGCAAATGTAAATGTTGCAAAAGCTCCTCTTTCCGTAACTGCAAAAGATGTAACGATCGAGCAGGGTCAGGAAGCAGCACTTGACGGAACCGTAAAAGGTTTAGTTGGCAAAGATACTGCAAAAGTTACTTATGCAGTATTAGGTACAGATGGAAAAGCTGTTCAGTCAACAAAGAACTTAGCAGTTGGTACATATAAGATCCGTGCAACTGTAGAAGATCAGAAAAACTACGATGTAACATCAGTAGTAGATGGAACATTAACTGTAAATGCAGTAGCAGCAACAGGTGTAACTGTAAACACAACTGCATTAAAGATCAATGTTGGTGAATCCAGACAGGTCAGCGCAACAGTAGCTCCTGCAAATGCAGCAGATAAGAATGTTACATGGTCTTCCGACAACACAGCAGTAGCAAAAGTTACATCTGATGGTGTGGTTTATGCAATCGCAGAAGGAACTGCAAATGTTACCGCTAAGACAGCAAACGGCAAGACAGCAACAATCGCAGTAACTGTTTCAACAGTAAAAGCTGATTCTGTAAAACTGAACGCAAGCAAAGTAACTTTAACTTCTATCGGTGCATCTAAGACAGTAAAAGCAACAGTAAATCCGACAAACACAACAGATAAGACTGTTACATGGTCTTCTTCTAACAAGAAAGTTGCAACTGTAGATAAGAACGGTAAGATCGTTGCAAAAGGAAATGGTAAAGCAACCATCACAGTTAAGACAGCAAATGGCAAGAAAGCAACTGTTAAGGTAACTGTAAAACAGGCAACCAAGAAAGTTGTATTAAAAGTAGGCAAGAAGGTTGTAACAGGTAAGACCTATACCTTAAAGGAAGGTAAGAAAGCAACTGTAAAAGCAACTGTAACAGATGCAAAGGGCAAGAAAGTTACTTCCGGAAACCAGAAGATCAAATGGACTACTTCAAATAAGAAAGTAGCAACCATCAGCAAGAGCGGTAAGATCACAGCTAAGAAAGCAGGAACTGTAAAGATCACAGCTAAGACAGCAGATGGTAAGAAAGTAACATTCAAAGTAAAAGTTAAATAATTGAAAACCTGAAACATACGGACACATGACCTAAGATGCGATAATCCTCTGGTATCGGCATTGAGGGAAAAATCAGGGATCACGAACGGGCGGCATAAAGTTTTGTGCCGCCCGTTTTGTGTAAAATATGTCTAATATGGTACAGCCGGATGTGTTGCAGTTTTCACAAAAATAATTTGAAAACGCTTATTTTGCTGACTTTTTGGGGGAAATAATGATATAGTAAAAATACTGGGTGGAGAATTACCTGTATGTTATCGTTTAAAATGGAAACTGGAGAAAGGAGAATCAGAAGAATGTTTGAAATCGGAGAATATGTTGTGTGTGGCGCGAAAGGTGTCTGTCAGATCAGGGATATTACCCATATTGATATGTCGGGAGCAGACAAAGAGAAGCTGTATTACGTTTTAGCCCCGGTCGGAGATAAGAATGGGACTATTTATGTTCCGACGGACAGTGAAAAGATTATAATGCGCAGAACGATTTCAAAAGAAGAGGCAGAGAGGCTGATTGACGAATTACCGCAGATTGAACTTCTGTGGGTGCCGGATGACAAACAGCGTGAGGAAACATACAAAGAGGCACTCCGTACCTGTGATTATCATGCATGGGTGAGCATTGTAAAGACTTTGTATCAGCGGAAAAAAGAGCGGTTGGCACAGGGAAAGAAAGCAACTGCAGTGGATGAACGCTATATGAAAGCGGCCGAAAATGGACTGTATGGTGAGTTGTCGCTGACACTTGGAGTACCGAGGGAAAAGATGGAAGATTATATCAGAGAGAGACTTTCGTAAGGAAGGGATTTGACCGGATAGTGAGTGTACAGACAGACGGATCGTCAGAAAAAAAGGTGGGCAGCTGGCAGAAATTTGATCCTGGGATCAATTCTGGAAGCTGTCCACCTTTTTTAGAAGGGATTGTTATGTAACTGTCAGATCGTCGTGTTCACGCCGTTAACGGCAGCATGTTCATCCTCGTCCATCGGGATGACAAGGCATTTCTGACCGTCGATAACCTGAGAGTGGATCTGATCGACTTTTTCCGGTTTGACGCGCAGAATGACATCATAGGTTTTGACTGCCGGGACATCGTCCTCATCAGATTCTCCGACTGGAAGGGCACGTGTTTCTTCTAACTGGTGTTTCAAATTTTCAACCTGCTGTACCAACTCTAATTTTTCTTTGCGTCTGGCATTTGCCTCCACCAGTTTCGGATCTACTAAATGTTCTGCGACCGGGACTTCTTCTCCAAATACATTTTCATAGGTCTGTTCGATCACAGCTGCCTGTTCTTCGGTCACACCGCTCTCTGCGAGTACGGAAGAGATTGTGCTCTTTGTGACAGGAACCGGTTCCGGTTCTGGTTCATCTTCTAAAGCGACCGGGATCAGGTCATTTAAGTTGTCCTGGATATCCATGAAAATGGCATCGCTTTCGTCATCATCTTCCCCGATGACTTCTTTTACAATGCTCTGGAACGTAAGTTTCTGTTCGGTAGCTGTAAATTTAGAGCCACAGCCAAGACCGGATTCCATAAATTCGGAGTGCGGTGTCTTGGTGTCTCTGGTGTAAAACATGACAGAGTGGATATCCGTGCTCCGGTCGGTAAAAGCAGGGAAAACAAATCCGGTGTCCGGAGCTCCAACGACCCAGTCGCGGATACGCGGTCCGATGCGGTTTTCATCCTCACGGTAGCCAAGTCCCGGTTTGGTCAGGTTGACCGGGCAGATCGCGCAGAGCAGATACTCGTAAACTTCCTCGGACTCGTCTAATTTATTATTATCAGAAGTTTTTGTCATAACGTCGTAGGCATCGTGGAATACAAGGATCAGATAGTTTCCGACATAGTCGTAGCTGTCAATGACAAGATCATAAAATGCATCCATCAGATCATCAATTTTTTAAGGCACTCTCGCGCAGTCCCATCAAAAACTGCTGTCTGCCGCCGGCAGCTTCCTCCGCAGTCGGAAATTCCAGCTCTAAAAGGTTATTTCCAATCGTACCGGACATTATTTTTTTTGCAATCTCCAAGTATTTGTAAAATTCCTCATCTTCCAGATTTAAAAATGTCTCCCCGAAAGAAGTTACCTTATTGTGGTCGGCATCCACATAGCAGCCGCACAGTCTTGTAAAAGTGCAGGCATCTTTCTTAAAACGCCGTTTTAATTCTAAAATATCTTTTTTGTTCATAAATCTATATCTCCGTTTCTGAGGGGATGCCATACAAAAGATAGCGCAGGCTGTTTCATGTCCCCGTAATCTGCAGGAAATATTATAACGAAAATTTTAAAACCGGTGCAAGGGGTTATGATTTTCCCGTCACGGACAACGGCGTGCTCCATTAACCAGTCACACCATACTGCGTAGTATTTTCCGAGGGGATGCGCATTATCATTGCTGTACTGTGTGCCGAGAATTGCCGTTTGCATCGTCAAAAAGTTCATTGATGTCCAGATAATAAATGGTCCGTTGATCGGCTAATGTCGAAATTTTTTGATTAAAGGCGTTGATATTGGCATTATTGAATGTCTTATCCGAGTCTGAGCGCTGTGCAGTCACATGAAGATTTGCTTCCACATAAATGATCGCATCCGGCTGCATGGTTTGCAGAAAATTTACAAACGACGCATATTTTTCAAATGTCTGTGTGACATCGTAGCCAAGTTCATTAATGCCGAGCATCAGATATATTTTATGATAGGTATGGCTGGCTAAAAGATCAGAGATACTGACCTTTCCGATACCGTCCACCATAATTTTTTTATTTTCCAGCTCATAGATACTGAGACCCGAATCACAATAAAAGGTGGCATTGCCCAACGTACCATATTCTTTTAATCCGACGGTGCGGGAATCACCGATCATTAAAGCGTCATCGAAATAATCTGCATCAACAGTGGTCATTTCTGTCATCGGAACTTCTGTGTCCGGGATATCCTGCCGGTCTGTATTGTCAGATGGCGCACCGGAAGTGTCCGATGGTGTCGTGGTGTCCTGTTTTTGTGCGGCGGAGACAGAAGACACGGACAAGGAAGTATTTTTGGCTGCATTTATGTTTAACGTTACATATTAAGTAAATGAGTGGAATCAGAAGGCAGCTTATCAAAAAGAAAAAATAAAACAATATGGCAGATATTTTTTTTCGCATAGTGTTCCTTCGTTAAAATCTGAAATATAAAAATGGGTCATTAGAGCCAACGTAAATACAGTAAACAGAAGCCCAGAAAATTGCCAGATAGACAAAAATTTCTGGCACAGAGCCCCTGATTTTTTTTAAAAAGCGGACCGGAAACCTTGTAGAAAAAAGGAAGCCAGCAGGGATGATAAAGCGGAAATCATTTAAATTTTTCCAGAAATCATTCACATAAATAATGGCATCATCGGCGGAAAAAAATGGAAATAATTTCCGGGTGTAGACTTCGATACTGCCGGGATCACTGATTCCAAAGAGCATCCACGACAATGGGATCAGAACTGCCATATAAAGATGTCCGGCCAGCGCGTATCGGTCCGTCAATTTTTTCAACAGCAGTTTTTCTGTCAATACAATGACGAACAGGGAAAATCCCCACAGAATAAAATGAAATTCTGTGCCATGCCAGATTCCGGTAAGTATCCACACGACAAGCAGGTTGCGGATCCATTTGCAGGTACCTGTGCGGTTGCCGCCAAGTGGAATATAGATGTAGGTCTGAAACCATTGTCCAAGTGTAATATGCCAGCGCCGCCAGAATTCTGTCATGCTTGTGGAGAGATAGGGGTGCATAAAGTTTATGGGAAGCTTAAAACCAAGCATTCTGCCCAGACCTGCTGCCATCAGGGAATAACCATAAAAATCAAAGTAAATCTGGAAAGAATATGCATAGATTCCAAGCCATGCAAGCGGCGTGGAGATACTTTCATATCCGATCGTGCCAACATTTGCCCACAGACTGCCAAACTGATTCGCCAGAATCGCTTTTAAGCCAAGTCCCCGGATAAAAAGTTTCATACCCTCCGCCAGATTTTCGGGCAGAAAGCGTCTTGCGCTGTGAAGCTGCCTGCGCAGCATCTCATACGGGGTAATTGGTCCGGAAATTAATTTTGGGAACATGCTGATGTAAGTACCGAATGTCACAAAATCCCGTTCCGGTAAAATACGTCCGTAATAGATATCAAAAAGATATGCAGTCAGCTGGAACGTATAAAAACTGATTCCGAGCGGCAGAGATAAATGTCTGGAATATTTAAACAAAAACAACCATAAAAAATCGAAAAAAATAACTTTTGTCAAAAAGAGTTTCTTTTTTCTTGGATTGTGTATCTGATAAAGGCAGATTCCGAACACATAATTGAGATAGGTCAGAACCATTAACAGAAACAGTGCATATGGCTGTTTGATCACTCCGGCTGCATAAAACAGGATGCTCCCTGCAAAGAGCGTACTGTTTCTGAAAGCAGCAGGTGTGACATAATAAGCAAACAGAAATAATGGCAAAAAAAGTAAAAATAAAGTTGAAGACTGCTAAATACCATGCCAGGATCCTTTACTGCATAGACATTTCTTATTTTAAAATATCGGCGATCACATCGTGCGGGATCGTAAATTCCACAACACCCATAGACATCGGACCGACATCGCCCTCGTTGAAGCTGATGACGAGATTTCCGTCAGCATTAATATAGAAGGAAGTGTCATCGTTAATGGAGGTAAAGTTCCATTCAGGAACTTCCGTATCATCCAGCCAGTAGGAGACATTTTCATCGGCATCCATCTGCCCGCGCATCTGGGATTTGATGTTTTCACTGATCGGAGTGATATAGTCAGATCCCTCTTTAAAAAGATCTTTTTAACGCAAGGCGTTTCCCCGGTCTTTAAAATCAATCGTGTAATAATAATCCATCTCATAACCGCTTCCGGCAGCCTGATAACACATCAGTTTTAAGGTAAAATAGTCGTCAGTTGTGTTGATGACCTCATGTTTGATCATGATATCCTGATAACCTTCGTTGTTCATGTTCTGTTTGAACTCTGCGATCAGGCTGTCGCTGATCTTTTCAATCTCCGCATTGATCTCATCGGTTGATTTCTTTAAATTTTCCCCAACCGGGTCTTCCGTTGTTTTTTCAGTGGAAGCGACAGTTTCCGGTACCAGTTGTGGAACATTGACATCGGCGTTGTTTCTGTCGCTGCTGTACTGGTAATCGCGGAATGTGACGACCTCGATCAAATTTTCCCAAGCAGTGGGATCTGTTCCATCGCATAGGCGACACTCGGTGAAGTATTTGGCAGGATGACAAACGCTGCGATCGCTGCGGCAGCGCCAACCCAGATTCTTGTGATAATGGTTTTATTGTGTTTGTTCTTCTTCTCGGCTTTCGCCTGATTCATTTTTTCTTTCATTTTTATGACCTCCTTTTCAGGCATTTGCGAGGTGTCATAGGATTTTTTTAATTCATAAAAATCATTGGTGTTCATTCGGTTACCTCCATTTTCAGTTTTAACTTCTGCATACTGCGGTACAGACGGCTTTTTATGGTATTGACATTTTCATTTAAGACGCGGGCGATATCTTCGATTTTTAAGTCCTCGAAATACCGAAGTTCCACGATCGCCTTATCCTCCGGGGACAAAGAATCGAGCGCAGTTCTAAGATCTAAGTCCTGATACTGGTCCGGTTTTCCCTCTGCGATCAGTGAATCCTCGTAAGAAATGGTATCCGGCCGCTTTAAATGATGAAAAATCTCATTTAACATGATGCGGTAAATCCAGGTCGCCGCATATTCCGGCTGCCTTAGGGAAGCACTGTTTTTGATCGCCAGATAGGCTCCGTTTTGTACAATATCACTGGCATCGTCGGGATTATGTACATAGCTGTATGCAAGATGATAGTAGCGGTTGTAATTCTCAAGCAGCAATCGTTCGATGAGATCATTCATTAGATTCTGCTGTATGATTTTTTTTCTTTTCCGGAAAAGAATTTCAAGATCAGATCCTCCTTTGCAAATATTTGATTCTTTCGAATCATCTGACTATTAGATATAGCATAGCCACAAAAAGTTTCAAAATCAATGCAAAACATCAAAAAGGTATGGTATAATGTGCGTAAGCATTGAGCAGTGCCAACGAAGTGAACAATAAAAAATGACTGCTTGCAGGCACTTTTTTATTGTTTGCTTCGTTGATAGGGCGAAAGCCCGTCAGTCCGGAAAATCTCTGATTTTTCGGACGTGCACTGCGGACAGGAGTGCAGCAAGAATTAAAAATGGAGACAAAAACAATGGACATAAGATTTGCAACAATAAATGATATAGATGCGGTCACAGAGTTGGAAAGACAGTGTTTTCCACCGGAAGAAGCAGCAGAAAAGGATTCTTTTGAAAAACGCCTGACCGTATTCCCGAATCATTTCTGGTTACTGGAGGATTCCGGGAAACTGGCAAGCATGATCAATGGAATGACGACAGATATTCCAATCCTGCGGGATGAGATGTTTGAGGATGCCACAATGCACCGTGAAGAGGGACAGTGGCAGATGATCTTTGGAGTGGCAACGCTGCCGGAGTATCAGAAAATGGGATGTGCGTCGAAACTCATGGAGCGCGTGATCGCGGATGTCAAAGAGCAGGAACGAAAAGGGATCGTTTTAACGTGTAAAGAGAGTCTTATTCCATTTTATGAGAGATTTGGTTTTGTAAATGAAGGAAAGTCCATGTCAAAGCACGGGGGAGCCGTGTGGTATGATATGCGGCTGGTATTTGAAGAATTGTAGGGAAAAGGAATTATTATAATATGAAGAAACACAGATTGCCATACATGGTTGCAGGGGCAGTATTGTTTGCTGCACTTTTTACCGGATGTACCAATGAGCGCTTAGAAGATGAACTGGATTTCCGCAAGATTGGGATTAACAGTATGCAGTCCGGTGATTATGAAGGTGCAGTGGCTGCTTTTAACAGCGCACTATCCCAGTGTGTGGGGAAGATTACAGATACAGAACTCGACATCTGCTATTATAAGGCGGCAGCACAGTATGCCGGTGGAGATATAGAGGGAGCTCTTGCTACTTATCAGGCGATGATCGATTATGATGAGGAAAACGGCAACGCATATTATCTGCATGGATGTCTGAGTCTAAAGCAGCAGGATACGGATACGGCAAAAAAAGATTTTGCCAATGCTGTCAAATATAACCCGGATGATTATGAACTGTATGTTGGGATTTATGAGAACCTTGCCGGTAATAATATGACTGAGGAAGGGGAAGAGTATTTAAACAAAGCGTTTGATATCAAGGGAAATTCCGCAGAAAATCTTACCTGGCGCGGCAGGATTTATTATCTGCTCGGACAATATGATAATGCAGTCAAAGAGTTAGAAGGAGCAGTCAAAAAGGACAGTGCCAAAGCAAACCTTTACCTTGCACAGGTCTATGAAGCGGAAGAAGATTCTGCAAATGCGGAAAAATATTATCAGGCATATGTCGACAGTGGTACAGCGGACTCTGTGGCAATGAATGCGCTTGCCGAGATCCAGATGGAAAAAGGCAACTATGAAGCGGCGTTAGAGGATATCAGACAGGGACTTGCGATGGATAATGTCACAAATCAGCAGGAGCTTTTGTCAAATCAGATCATTGCTTATGAGTACAGCGGTGATTTTTCATCTGCGTGGGATGTCGTTCAGCAGTACGTTTCCCTTTATCCGGATGATGAGGCGGCGCAGAGAGAATATATCTTTTTAAAAGAACCGCCAGAATACGGATGCGGGCAGCGATGCAGAAAGTACGGATTCTTCAGATGAAGGGCAAAACTCTACGGGAAATAGTTCCACGGACGATAGCTCTGCACAAAGTGATACCACGAATGATAGTTCTACAGGAGACAGTTCTGCGGAGAATCGTTCAGCACAGAGTGATTCGACAGGGGATAATACTGCGGGAGACAGTTCTTCACAGGATACAGGAAATTAGAATTAGAGACAGCAAGGGAGGAACACATGCCAGAACCCATTAAAATAGAAGAAGTAAAAGAGCGTGTCATTTTAGTCGGTGTCAGCGAACAGGATGGTGACGATGCGGAAGATTCCGTCGCAGAATTAGCAGAACTTGTAAAGACAGCAGGAGCAGTTACCGTCGGTACGCTGATCCAGAAACGTGAACTGATCCATCCGGGCACCTATGTTGGAACCGGAAAAGTGCAGGAAATCGCCGACATGATCGCGGAACTAGGTGCCACCGGTATCGTCTGTGATGATGAGTTATCGCCGGCACAGCTCAAAAACTTAGAGCAGATGTTAGATACAAAAGTCATGGACCGGACGCTTATTATCCTCGATATTTTTGCGGCGAGGGCAACAACGAGCGAGGGAAAGATCCAGGTCGAGCTGGCGCAGTTAAAATACAGACTAAGCCGTCTGACCGGTCTCGGGCGTTCCATGTCAAGACTTGGCGGTGGTATCGGAACCAGAGGCCCCGGTGAGAAAAAGTTGGAGATGGACAGGCGTCTGATCAAAGACCGTATTGCGCAGTTGAACCGTGAATTAAAAGAAGTGAGGAAACACCGTGAGATCACGCGCGCCCAGAGGGAAAAGAAACAGATCCCTGTGGCTGCGATCGTCGGATACACCAATGCGGGAAAATCAACACTTTTAAACCACTTAACGGGAGCGGGAGTGTTAGAGGAAGATAAGCTGTTTGCAACTTTAGATCCGACAACGCGTGTCTTAGAACTGCCGGGCAGACAGGAAATTCTTCTGACGGACACGGTCGGTTTTATCCGGAAACTGCCGCATCATCTGATCGAAGCATTTAAGAGTACCTTAGAGGAAGCCAAATATGCGGACTATATTCTGCATGTGGTAGATGCTTCCAATCCACAGCGGGACAAGCAGATGCACATAGTGTATGATACACTCTACCAGCTTGATATCAGGGAAAAAACGGTTATTACCTTATTTAATAAGCAGGATCAGGTCACAGATGAGGAGCCGATCCGTGATTTTAAGGCAGATTATACATTGGCGGTTTCCGCAAAAAAGGGAACAGGATTAGAGGAGTTGAAAGAACTTTTCTGTACGCTGCTGCGGGATAATAAAATATTAGTGGAGCGTACAATCTCTTATCAGGAGGCTGGAATTTTACAGCAGATCAGAAAGAGTGGGGAACTTTTAGAGGAAGAGTACCGGCCGGAGGGCATTTTTATCCGCGCCTATGTCACGCCGGAAATCTATGGCAGTTTATAGAGGCTTTGTGTTTACGAAGATTTTTGCATATGGTACACTGATATAAAATTTGACAGAATACAGACAAAATTTTGCACAGAAGCGATGAAAGCGTGCTTCGGAATGGAGAAATTATGACAATATTAATTCAAAATGGACAGGTGATCAATCCTGCCACAGGGATGAATGAAGTTGCAGATGTATTGGTGGAAAATGGTGTTGTTTCTAAGATCGAAAAAGGGATCAAAGAGAAAGCAGACCGGAAGATCAATGCAAAGGGATGTTTTGTCATGCCGGGATTTATTGACATGCATGTGCATCTGCGTGATCCGGGATTTGAGGAAAAAGAGACGATCGAGACAGGCTGTCGGGCAGCAGCACACGGCGGATATACGACGATTCTTGCAATGCCGAACACCAAGCCGGTCGTTGACAATCCTGATGTGGTAAATTAT
>ENA-OQBD01000636-OQBD01000636.1-human-gut-metagenome-genome-assembly--contig:-NODE-636-length-18256-cov-5.362403_pt1 | contig 18256 bp, 10 predicted proteins | sample MGYA00242742_ERZ504543 | MGnify/ENA primary metagenome ERZ504543 (study PRJEB26092, sample SAMD00036239) | human gut metagenome | host: Homo sapiens | study: EMG produced TPA metagenomics assembly of...
GGAGTGGTGATGACTTCTGCGGATAAGATTTCGTTGGCCCGGATACGGTCCAGTTCTGTCATGTCACGTACTTTCTTATTATTTATATAGATTACAGGAGAACCGCATCCCATTACATTGTATTCGCCGTTATGGCCGGTGACGAAAGGAAGATGGGGCAACATTTCTGCGGCAGACCCCATTCGGGCCAGGGAAGTTCCTGCCACGTTGGCTTTTAGTCCGTTGGGACCCACTTCTATCATGGGGCGTCGGGCGCTGATGGTTACTTCCTGCATCAGTTGGGTGTCGGGAAGCAGGTGAAACGTAAGAGTAGGGTGGCAAGGTTGCACTTCCGTCTTATAGCCTATATAAGAAACCCGTATCAAGTAAGGTATCCCTTCTTCCGCTATCATCAGGAAACTTCCGTCTTCACGGGTGACACATCCGTTTACAAAGGTGGAGTCGCCGGGAGTCAATAAGAGTACATTGGAGTAGGGCAGCGGTTCATTCTTTTCATTGGTTACTTGTCCTCGTATTTCGGTAATGCGTATGTCTCTTCCCTTTTTCTGTATGGCGAAGTATTCTTCCCGTTCTTTACAAATGAAAGGAATGCCGTTCAGGACAGTGCCGATGGCTTCAAGTTCGGTTTTTGCCGGATGGAGGCTGTAACCCGGTAGCTTTCTGTTTCGTTATAGGAGAAGATAATATTCTTTCCGCCTTCCTTTTCGATTAGTTTAAGGGCGGCGGGAAGTGGTTTGTCCTTTAATTCTATAGAGAATTGCCGGGGTGTTTGTGAATGAAGCGGAAGGATGATGCTGAATAATACGGTCATGATCCACGCTGTTTTCAAATAGCCGTCTGATCTCATTTTACTAGTGTTTAATTGTTCTTTATGAGTAATACAACCGAGGTTTGTAATCGGGTACGGTAAAATAAGGAAAAAGATTCGATGGGTTGTCGGAATGGATTCCCGTGGTTGGTTCATGCGAAGGGAACGGATATAACTTTATGAAGAATTTATGAAGGATTGGAATAAGAATGGTTCATTGTAATGGCTTGAGGTTCAAAACATTGTCCGCGTATGAAGAATTTGAAGGAAAAAAGGTGGAAAATGTGTTTTGAAGAGATGGTTGGGGCAGATACTTGTGTGATACTTGTTTTATGAAAATTGTAGATGGCAGTAGCTATGAAGAACAGAGGGAATAAAAACAAGGTGACTGAAAACAAATCCAGCCACTTTGTTTTTATTGTTTAACCTGTGTTTTATTCTATCTCGACGCTATGTTTTACCGGAGTCAGGATGAAAGTAAATTCATAATCACCGTAGGGCAACATATATTGAGGCAACGGCAGAGCTCCCCAGCTGTTTACACAACCTAATCCCATCTGAGCCTTGTCGATGATCAGGTTGGTCAGGTCTGCTTTCTGTACTTCGGGCGAGTGACGCTGGTCTTTTTGTTCGCCATCATCCAGTGAACAGATGGTATAATGCAAAGCGGATGCAGAGAATGGAGCATCACCTACTACCTTCAGTCCGTTACCGCCGGCATTCAGTTGCTTCCACCAACGGATATCGGTCTTGGTTCCTGTTTCCTGCGGACGGATATAGGAGTAGAATTGTTCATCCACACTCTGGCGATAAATACCCAAGTCGGTGCTGTGGTTGCGGTCACTGTAGTTTTCTACCGGACCACGACCATAATATTCTACGGTTTCAAAACATTTAGGCATCTGCATTTGCATACCGAAGCGGAACATCGGAGATACTTTGGCATTCTTGTCGGCTGTCATCTTTTGGGTCACTTTGATGGCTCCTTCGTTGTTGATGACATAAGTCAGATATAATTTGGCGGAAACATTCTTCATGTCATATTCCGCATTCACTACTATCTGGTCATTTTCTGTCTTGGAATTCAAGGAAACCAGTTTCAATCCCGGGTTTTTCCATGCGGCATATCTGTTTTGCAGGCCGGCTCCCATATCATTGTCTGTCGGGGCACGCCAGAAGTTAGGGGTCAGGGCTGCGCCTTCTTTCAGCATTTCCGTTCCGTCCACTGCATATTTGCTTAAGTAACCGTTCTGTTTGTTGAACTCGGCTACGAAGTTATTGCCTTTTACGATCAGATAATGATATTGGTTGTCGATGATTTGCGGAACAACGGTGGCTACATTGGTCGTTTCCACGTTCTTCAAATCCATAGACGGTGCTTTGTAATCATTCAGTGTCAACTGATTCTTGGCGACGGTGAAACCTGCGGGCAGCAAACCTTCGCGGTTTTTCAGTTTGTAGAAAACGTTCAGCAACCATTCCTTGCAGGTGCAGGTCTTGCCGATATTCAACGTAATCTTGGCTGTTTCCTGAGGAGCGACTTTTAAATCATCCACGCGTCCGGTGCGGATTACTTTTCCATCTTTCAGTACTTGCCATTCCATATAGTAGGCGGACAGGTCACGGAAGAAGTTCTCATTGAACACATTTACTTCCCCTTTGCTTAAATCGGCGGGAGTAGTCCAGATATTCTGGTAAAAGTGACCTACTTCATACATGTGCGGATTAGGAACACGGTCGGGGCTGATCAAACCATTGTCACAGAAGTTATTGTCAGAAGCGTCAAAACGGTTGAAATCTCCTCCGTAAGCATAGATCATCACGCCGTCTTTTCCTTTCCAGCGGCAGGACTGGTCAACGAAATCCCAGATAAATCCACCTTGCAGATTCGGATATTTACGGATCAAATCCCAATATTCTTTGAAACCACCCTGCGAGTTACCCATTGCATGGGCATATTCACACTGAATCAATGGTTTGGTAGCATCGGTACGTTGACCATATTTTTCCATGCCGTTATAATCATAGTACATCGGACAGAAGATATCGGTATGTTCTTTCTGGCGTGCTTGTTCATATTGGCAGGCACGGCTGGGGTCTTCTGCTTTGATCCATTTATAGCATTGTTCGAAGTTGGGGCCGTCACCGGCTTCATTACCCAATGACCAGAAGATGATGCTCGGATGGTTGAATCCGCGTTGTACATTGCGCTGGTTACGTTCCAGATGGGCTTTCTTATAAGAGGGGTTCTTGGCCAGCGTCTTGTCGCCGTAGCCCATACCGTGAGATTCTATATTGGCTTCGGCCACGACGTAAATACCATATTGGTCACATAAATCGTACCATAAGTTGTCATCCGGGTAGTGGCAGGTACGTACAGCGTTCAGGTTGAATTGCTTCATTATCTGGATATCCTGTAGCATACGTTCGGGAGATACTACATAGCCTCCATCCGGATCCATTTCGTGGCGGTCGGCCCCCTTGAACAGGACTGCCTTACCGTTAACCAAGATCTGGTCACCTTTCAATTCAATCTTGCGGAAACCTACTTTGACAGGAATCACTTCATTGCTGCCCTGCATGCTGGCACGCAAGGTATATAAATAAGGTGTTTCGGCACTCCACTTTTTGGGGTTCTCTACGTTCATGGTCACCAGACCGGATTTGTTGGCGGTAGCGGTTGCCACTTGCTTGCCTTGTGCATCTACCAGTTCCAAATCGACTTTACCACTGCCTTTCAAATCCAGATTGACAGCCAGGCTGCCGTTTTGGTAAGCTGCGTCCAAGTCGGGAGTTACACGGATATCTTGAATGCGTTTTTTGTTGCGGGCATATAGATAGCAGTCACGTCCCACGCCGCTATACCGGAAGAAATCCTGATCTTCCAGATAGGTACCGTCGCACCAGCGGAATACTTGGAAAGCGATCAGATTCTTCTGACCCGGTTTTAAATATGGAGTCAGGTCAAATTCGGCTTCCAGTTTGCTGTCCTCGCTGTAGCCTACATAACGTCCGTTCACCCACAAATACATATTGGAGGTAACCGAACCGAAATGGGCGATAATATCTTTTCCCTTCCATGAGGCGGGAACTACAATTTCACGGCGGTAAGAACCTACATGGTTATTCTCTGTCGGCACTTCGGGAGGGTTGTTCTGGAACTGGTTACGCCAGGCATAGCCTACGTTCACATAAATAGGATCACCGTATCCGTTCAGCTCCCATACGGCGGGAACTTGCAGGTCATCCCAGCCTTTGTCGTTGAAGCCGGTTTTCCAGAAATCAGTCGGACGGGAGTCTGCATCCTTTACCCAGTTGAACTTCCAGGTTCCGTTCAAAGTCATGTAGTTAGTTGATTGTTTTTTGTCTGCTTTCTTAGCTGCATCTGCATTCTCAAAAGCAAAGTAGTTCGTGTGCATCGGCGCACGGTTTACCGCATTTATTTCCGGGTTGCGCCATTCTTGGAAGGTCTGTGCGCCTGCTGTAAGGGCGAGGACTGTGAACAGACCTGTCATAAGTTGTTTCTTCATGCTATTATTTTATTGGTTTTGTGCAAATATAGTGAAAATAATAGTTACCGATGGGACATAAATCGGGCAATATTTGTTATAATTGTGAATGATTTGTGTTCTATCCTAAAAAATTATGGCATTTCTGAGGCGTATTTGGAGTAAATGGCAGAATTTACTGCATGATGAGAAATTAAAGCATAAAATATATGTGATTATTTTTGAAAGCGACACACCGATGGGAAAGTTATTCGATGTGGCGTTGATAGGGTTCATTGTCTTGAGTATTCTGGTGGTTATTGCCGAGAGTATCAAGAGTTGGGATACCGTTATCGGGCCTTATCTGCGGGTGTCGGAGTATGTTTTTACTTTCTTTTTTACGTTAGAGTATGTGTTGAGGCTTTATTGTTCTCCCCAACCGCGGAAGTATGCTCTGAGTTTTTTCGGTATAGTGGATTTGCTGGCTACCTTACCTCTATATATAGGCTGGCTTTTCGGCACGGCACGTTATCTGCTGGTGATCCGCACTTTCCGGTTGATTCGTGTGTTCCGTATCTTTAAACTTTTCAATTATCTGAATGAAGGTAATTTCTTGTTGCGTTCCTTGGTGTTCAGCAGTCGGAAGATTATTGTTTTTTTCTTGTTTGTACTGATATTGGTGACTTCGATCGGTACATTGATGTATATGATTGAGGGACAGCGTCCGGGCACTTCTTTCAATAATATTCCGAATAGTATTTATTGGGCGATAGTGACGATGACAACGGTAGGTTATGGGGATATCACTCCGGAAACTCCGCTAGGGCGCTTCCTTTCGGCCATTGTAATGTTACTGGGCTATACCATCATTGCAGTCCCCACAGGAATTGTTTCTGCGTCTATGATCCAGGAACATAGACGCAGGGTGGCCCTGAAATGTCCGCATTGTGGTAAGGACGGACATGAGGACGGGGCTGCTTATTGTAAATACTGTGGAGGAAAACTGGTAAATTGATTATGGAATGCTGTATGATAGAAAGTTATTCTATCACCCATCGCTTATCATGCGCCACCGTCTTTTTCGGATCATAAGTCATTCCTTCTTTGGTAGGGATTTTTATCACGTAAGTCCGCCCGCTGTGGTTGGACAAGGATGTTTCCCGTAACCAGGGATTCATATTCTTTAATATGGCCAGATTGATTCCTTTGCTGCGTGCGAAACGTGCCAAGTCTGCAATTCCTTTCGTCACAGTGATTTCCGTATAAGGAATAGGCGGATACAAATCCGATGCACGCAGGCGGAAACCGAAAGTAGTGGGGGCATTGAATAATTGTTTGGCGGCAAGAATGCGGTACACATACCGGGCAGTCTCTTCTACCAGTTGCAAATCCAACGAGTCGTCCACATCCTGTTTGGCCAGTTGGCTGGCAATGCGTGCCTGACCGGCATTGTAAGAGGCGGCGACAGCCACCCAGTCCTTATATTTTGCATACGCGTCTTTCAGATAGCGGCAGGCGGCACGGGTCGCTTTCTCAATATGGTAACGCTCGTCCACATTGTTGTTTACCTCCAATCCGTAATCCCGTCCCGTACCTTGCATGAATTGCCATAGTCCGGCAGCTCCGGCAGAAGAACGGGCGGTGGGATTCATATTACTTTCTATTACCATCAGGTACTTAAAATCATCAGGTATTCCGTTTTCTTTCAGTATGGGTTCTACAATGGGGAAATAGCGGTTGGCTTTTTTTCAGCATTTGCAAGGAAGTACTGTGCATATAGGTGAATGCCAATAGTTCACGGTCCATACGCTCGTGGCGGTCAAAGCGGCTCAAATCAATGGTTTTGCCACAGAACTCAATACTGGCGGGAACTTCGGGACTACTGTATTTCAATGCCGTAATACCTGAATCTTCCCGTATGATAGTGGTATCTTCCTGCTCCGTTTTTGGAGTAGCGCAACTGCTGCTTACTAAGGCCGGTGATGCAACTACAATGCAAAAGGCTGCCACAGCAGCCAGATTGATGGTTATTTTTCTCATTTTTTCTTTATTCGTTTTCATTCTCTTTTTCTTTTCCGCCCCGTCCGAAGTTACGATATTCGGTAGGGGTGAAATTGGTACGCTTTTTAAATACCGAGAAAAAGTGTTCAGTAGAGGTATAATTCAATTCATAACATATCTCTTTCACTGACATGGAACTTTCAATCAACAGCTGCTTCGCTTTGCGCAGTTTCAGCTCTTGGAAATACTTGGCGGGCGCATAACCGGTGTATTCTTTGAATACTTTGCGGAACCAGGAATAACTGATTCCCAATTTCATGGCCAGTTCTTCCGGGTCTATATCCTTGTACACATTTTCGTGCATGATGATTTTGGCACTTTCTATTTTTTGTGCCGCATTGTCCACCTCATAGCGTTTGTTCTGCGAGATAGCAAGTACGGCTCCCATAATGTGTAAAACGATGCCGGACAAATATTGTTGCGCTGCGGTCTTGTCTGCTTCCGCTACTTCCAGTGCACGGGCAAAAAGACTGGCCAGTTCTTCATTGATACCGATATCCAGAATCTGGCTTTCTTTTGAGATAAAGCTGTTTTTTACCAGATTGTCTATAATCGGGCCTTCAAAACCGATGTAATATTCGTTCCATCCTGTCTTTTGCAGCGGCGCATAGGTATGCCACTGTCCGGGAAACAGGAAAAGTATCTGCCCTTTGGATATGTCGACAGACGGGGTTGTGTCGCTGGCGAAAGTTCCTCGTCCTTTAGTGATATATACCAACTGATATTCATGCAGCACACGTCCTTTCTGGGCTGTGAAATAATAGGCGTCCGGGTGGTTGCGTGGTGGATAAACGCTTCCGGCCCTGATAGCCTGGAATCCGACGGTAGTCACCGACAAGCCGAAACGCTTGTCACGCTCATTGACAATTAGGTATTTAAAATCAGCGCCTTGGTCGTTGTAATGCATGTTTCTCTGTTTTAAAATTAGGTCACACTTATCGGCAAATATACAATTTTTTATCTTAACAGCCTCTAACCTTTTTGTTCTAAGTGTTTCTGGAAGTATAATTTTAGTTTCTTATGTATGCAAATGGGGGAAATTTAGAACAAATCTTATGGAATATTTGCTTAAAATGCTTTTTTTTGCGAATATTGCATCAAATCTTAAAGTTGAATCTATGCACTTGGCACACCGTAACTGCGAATATATTCTTGGAGTAATATATCTTTTTGTTTTTCCTGTTTTGCTTTGGGCTGATAATAAGGTGAATACTTATCATTTTAAATCCATTTCCACTTCGGTGAACTTCCCTACCAATGAAGTCAGGAAGTTATTTCAGGATAGCCAGGGGTATATATGGATTTCGACCTACAATGGTCTCTTGCGTTACGATGGTTATTCTATTGTTGTATATAAACCCGATGGAGTGAATCATGGACGTTCCATTGATAGTTTTGTGAATATGGTGGCCGAAGACAAGGAGAATAATTTGTGGATAGGTACGCACAATGGATTATACGTGTTGCATAAAGAAACGGATGAGATAGAGAAAATAATCAGTCCTTTGTTACAGGTAAGCAATGTAGAAAGTATCCTTTATGCAAGTAACGGAGATTTATGGGTGGGAAGCAACAAGGGATTGTTTCGCAGAAAAGCCGGCAGCCGTACTTTCGATTGTGAAAAAAACATGGATATAAAGTCTGTTGTCGAAGACCGGAAAGGTCAAATATGGATTGGTACTTGGGAACAGGGGCTGCTGCGTTATAGTCCTCAAGAGGAATTGTATTATACTTACGACGGGATTAACCCTGGTAATTCGGCGCATGTCATATTTCAGGATGAAGCCGGGAATATTTGGATCGGTACCTGGCGGTATGGACTGGTGAAACTCATTAATCCGTATGATCCGGAACATTTCTCATTTAAAACATTCTGGAACATCAAGGGAAATTCTCATTCTCTGTTGGATAATATTATCTACGCCATTGCTCAGGATAAAAATTCCGGAAAGCTCTGGATCGGTTCACGCAGTGGGGTCAGTATTTTAGAAGATGAATCGGGAGACGGGAATTTTACCAATATTGTTCCGGGCAACCTTCAAGGAGATTTACCTTTTAATGAAGTGAACTCTCTGTTGTGCAGTAAAGACGGGCTGATGTGGCTGGGGATGCTGGGAGGAGGTGTTTGTACTGTAAATACAAATAAGTTCCGGTTTAATTATGATTCTTTGGAGGCTTTGCGTGAGCATTGCCCTACCAGCTCTGTCCGCAGTGTCTATCAGGAGGATAATGGGAATCTGTGGATGGGAATCATGGGATTCGGTCTGGTATTTTATGATATGAAACAGCATACCATTGTTCCTTACCGCTCTCATCCTGTATTGAAGAATATGGGATATACATCGACGGTCAATGATATTATTTATCGTAAAAGGACAAATGAATTGTGTTTTGCCACTTGGGATGACGGAGTGTGGTTCTATAATGTCAAAGCCGGGAAAGCACACGTGATAAATACCGTTACCAATCCGGAGCTGAGTGATATTTGTATTTATTCTTTGTTGGAGGATTCGAAAGGGAATCTGTGGTTGGGGACACGTTCGGGAGTGTTTATCTTGGATACGGAATCAAGACTTCATTCTTTGAATGAACTGGTGACTTTGACAAATCAGGCATTGCCCCAAATTTCTATTTTCAAAATGGCGGAAGATCAAGATGGCTTTATCTGGATAGCGACTAGTAATGAAGGGGTATGGCGGATAGATACATCCGGAGAAATATATAAGGTTAAGTTTTATACGCCTTCGGATGGTACATTATCCACTGTCGGGGCGATGAGTGTTTGTGTGGATGGATACAACAGAGTATGGGTGGGGTCGAATGGTAACGGACTCGATTTGTATGACCGGAAGAATGATCGTTTTGTTTCAGTCTTGAATGATTATTTCCGGAATGGAGATGTTGTTTTCAGCATGCTGGAGGATGATAAGCATACTTTATGGCTTACTACCAATGCGGAAATGTATCACATTGATATACCTTTGGACGGTGCTGCACCGAAAATACATACCTATACGGTAGATGATGGTTTGCAAGACCATATGTTTAACCGGAATTCTTGCTTCAAGGGGGCGGATGGGAAACTTTTCTTCGGAGGATTCCGTGGATTGAACAGTTTTTATCCTGATAAAATAGTTCAGGATACTGCCTATTCTCCGGTAGTAATTACAGATATAAAGGTACATAATGTATCGGTACGTACCTATCCTCTTTCCGTCAGAGAGGGGATTGCTGCAAACAGAGCTATTGATTTTATTGATAAAATTGTATTAGGATACCGGGAGAATAATTTCAGTCTTGATTTTTCAATATTGAACTATATCAATCCTGAGTTGAACCGTTATTTATATCGGTTGGAGGGATATGACAAGGAATGGTTGTCCGTTGAGGCTGGACGTCGGTTTGCCTATTATAACAATCTTCCGGCAGGTACTTATACTTTTTGTGTAAAGGGAGCCAATCAGAATGGAATCTGGTCTCCGGATATGAAATGTCTGCGTATAACTATTCTTCCGCCGCCTTGGTTATCGTGGTGGGCTTATTGCCTTTATGTCTTGTTGTTCGTTTCATTGGCATGGTATACTTATCGGATTGTCAGAAACCGTATCCGGATGAAACAGGCCATAGAGATGGGGAAGATAGAACGGCAGAAAATGGAGGAAATCAATCATGCTAAATTACAGTTCTTTACCAATATCACTCATGAGTTGCTGACTCCGCTTTCTATTATATCGGCTTCGGTGGATGAACTGAAACAAGAAGTACCGGCAAGTTCGTCGGTTTGTTCTGTGATAGCTGATAATACTGTGCGGTTAATCCGGTTGATTCAGCAAATCTTAGAGTTCAGGAAAGTGGAGAATGGCAAGTTGCGGCTAAAAGTTTCGCATGGAAATGTCAGTATGTTCTTGAAAAAATCAGTGTCGGCTTTCGCTCCTTTGGTTAAAAAGCAGAAATTGTCCATACAATTTGATTTGTCTGAAGAATATTCGGGATATTTTGATGTGGATAAATTGGATAAAGTGGTGTACAATCTGCTTTCCAATGCCGCTAAATATACTCCTGAAGGAGGAACTATTGTGGTGTCGCAGGCTCATGATGAGGAAAAGAGGACTTTTAAATTGAGTGTGAACAATCCCGGCGAGTTGATTCCAAAAGAGAAATTGGATCATATGTTCGAGAGATTCTATGAAGGGGAGTATCGTAAATTCCATACCATAGGGACGGGTATCGGTTTGTCGCTGACTAAAGATTTGGTATTGTTGCATCATGGAACGATACAGGTATTTAGCGATAAGGAGGAAGGGAATACTTTTGTGGTTGAAATTCCTATAGGACGTGAGGCTTTTGCTGAAGATGAGGTAGACGAGAATACTGAAAATGTGGACTATGCTGTTTTATCGGCAGATGAAATGGAGAATGTCTCGGAGATTGATATGTTGGAAGAGAAACCGGCAGCATCGACTATTTTGTTAGTGGAGGATAATGAGGAATTATTGGCTTTGATGGTTCGTCTGTTGCATGGCAAATACCATATTCTGAAGGCCGCTAATGGAACGGAAGCTTTGGAGATCCTTGCCAAACAGGAAGTGGATTTAATTGTTTCCGATGTTATGATGCCCGAAATGGACGGTATGGAATTGTGCCGCCGGGTGAAGACTCAATTTGAGACCTGCCATATTCCATTGATTTTGTTAACGGCCAAGACTAGTGATGAAGACCATGTGGAAGGGTATGAGTCTGGGGCCGATGGTTATATCTGTAAACCGCTCCGCCTCTCTGTCTTGTTTGCCAAGATAGATAACTTGTTGAAACGGCGCAAACGTATGGGGGTGGATTTTCGTAAGCAGTTGGTCTTTGAAGCCAAAGAATTAAATTACACCTCGATGGACGAAGCTTTCATTCGGAAAGCGGTGGATTGTGTGAATGCCCATTTGAGTGATTGTGATTTTGAACATGCACAGTTTATGGCGGAGATGGGTATGGCCCGGACTACACTAGCAGATAAATTGAAACTGTTGACCGGACTTACTCCCTCTGCATTTATCAGCAATGTCCGTTTGCAAGCGGCTTGTCGGCTGATAGACGAGAAAAAGAAAATCCGTATAGCCGATTTGGCGTATGCCGTAGGTTTCAACGACCCTAAATATTTCAGTTCCTGCTTTAAGAAGAAATTCGGACTTTCTCCTACAGAGTATATGATGAAGTATGATGGCTGATTATTACCGGAAATAGGCTCTATAGGGAATAAACAGCCTTTTTCCGGTAATAATTCTCCCTGTTTCTTTTCTGTTCCTCTTACTTTTGCTGGCAAATAAAACGAATTATCTTTATTTGTTAGACCTTTAAAAAAAGTATTATGAACATGAAAACTCTGACAGAAACCAGTACATTCCGGGTACTGAGCCTATTGCTGTGTCTCTGCTTCTTCATCCCTGCGATGAATGTGAGCGCTTCCAGTCTGCAAGCAGACAAGTTTAAAGTTTCCGGTATTGTAAAAGATGCCACAGGCGAACCGGTCATCGGTGCCAGTGTGGTTGAAAAAGGAACAACCAATGGAACGGTGACTGATTTGGATGGTAATTTCAATCTCACGGTGGCTTCTAATTCTACTATTGTCATTTCTTTTATAGGATATTCCGATCAGGAATATCGTATTTCGAAAGACAATACGGTGCTGAATGTAAATCTGAAGGAAGATACGGAAATGATTGACGAAGTGGTAGTAGTCGGTTATGGCGTGCAGAAGAAGGAAAATCTGACGGGTTCTGTTGCTGCTGTAAATTTCAAGGATGTAGCTTCTATGCCGGTAGCGAATACTGCCAATATGCTTCAGGGTCGTTTGCCGGGTGTTATGTTGACCAACAATGGTGCCCAGGCCGGTCATGACAGTCCCGAAATCCGTATCCGTGGTGTAGGAACTTTTGAACACAATGATCCGATGGTCTTGATCGATGGAGTGGAAAGCTCGGTAAGCCAGATTGCGGAAATCCCTGCAGATGATATTGAAAGTGTTTCCGTATTGAAGGATGCGGCTTCGGCTTCTATTTATGGTGTACGTGCTGCCAACGGGGTTATTCTGGTGACTACCAAACGGGGCGGTGAGCAGAAACCTACCATTACATATTCCGGTAGTATCGCTTTGCAAGAAGCTACCGTGCTGCCCGATTATGTGAATTCTTATGAATGGGCGAAGATGTATAACGAATGCTGGCCTTCCAAAGCATACACGGATGAAATGTTACAAAAGTTGCAAAACGGATCAGACCCCGATCATTTTGCCAATACCGATTGGGCTAAGGAAATGTTTCGTACAGCAGCCATGCACCAACACCATTTGTCTGTGAACGGTGGTAGTAAAGCGGTACATTACATGATTTCCACTCAGTATTTCCAGCAGGATGGTATCTTGCGTGAAACGGCCAATCAACGTTTTAATTTCCGTTCCAATCTGGATGCACAATTGGGTATTGTAAAATTAGGTCTGAATCTTTCGGGAAGCCGTCAGAACATTGATGAGCCTACTACCAGTGTTACCGGTGAAGGTTTGATGCGCTACCTTACTTGGTTTACCCGTCCTACTGTTCCTGTGCGTTATTCTAACGGACATTATGGATTTTTGGATGGAAATCCCAATATTTCCCAATCCGTATTCAAAAATCCGATTGAAGCTTTGAATATGGGCTATAAAGATAACAAGCATTATCGTTTTGATGGTAAATTCTTTGGTGAAATTGATATCATAAAAGGATTGAAGTTCCGTTCAAGTCTGGCTTATAAATATTATATGAACGATGTGACTACTTTCAATCCGAAGAATAATATAAGATACGATGCTGAAGGAAATGCGCTGACCACAGTCGGTACCAATAAACTGACAGATTATCATTATCTGGAAACGACTTATATTAATGAAAATATTCTGACCTATGATTTTTACTGTAGGAAAACATTCGTTCAATCTGTTGGCAGGCCATTCTATCCAGGCTACCCGTTGGGACAAGAATGAGGCGTCCAAGCAGGGATTCGCTACCGATAATATTTATGAAATGGATGGAGGTACTATGAATGACCATGTGACCGGATCAGCGGAAGAGAGTTCCTTGCAGTCATTCTTCGGACGCTTGAATTATAATTACGGAGGCCGTTATCTGTTAGAGATGAATGTCCGTCACGATGGTTCGTCACGTATGCCCAAGGCACATCGTTATGCTACCTTCCCTTCATTTTCGGGTGCATGGATCATGACAAATGAGAAATTTATGGAGAATGTGAAGTTCCTCCACTCATTGAAATTGCGTGGTAGCTGGGGTAAATTGGGTAATCAGGAAATTGGTAACTATGCTTATGCGGCTACATTGGCGGCTAGTGGCAGTTACTATTTCGGTGATAGCAAACAGATTGGTATGAAGACTGCCAAGATACCTAATGAGAACATTAAATGGGAAACAACTACTATTACAGACTTTGGTTTTGATGCTGCTTTTTGGGGTGGAAAGATCAATGTCACTTTTGACTGGTATGAGAAAAATACCTCGGATATTTTGATGAAGCTCGCTATGCCGGGTATTTTCCTGGGATCTTTGGATGCTCCTTATCAGAATGCGGGAAAGGTTCGTAACCGGGGTTGGGAACTGGCTGCTAATTATTTCGATCAGAAAGGTGACTGGGCATGGCAGGCAGGTTTCTCGCTTTCAGGTGTGAAAAATGAGATTACTGATATGAAAGGGGTAGAAGACATTAAGGATAATACGATCAATCGTGAAGGTGAAGCCATCGGCTCTTATTATGGGCTGAAAGCCATCGGTATCTATCGTACCCAGGCAGATTTGGACCGTGTAAATGCGAACGGACAGAAGATTCTGCAAAACAACCAGGAACCGCAATTAGGTGATATCATGTATGAAGATATAGACAATAATGGTAATATAAATGATGCTGACCGTACTATTATCGGAAATCCGTTCCCTAAAATGCAGTATTCTTTCAATCTGGGATTCTCTTATAAAGATTTTGATGTCAATACATTCTGGCAAGGCATTGCAGGTGTATATCGTTATAATTGGGATGAAACTACTATTTCCAACGGTGGAAACAAGACTAGCCGTTGGTTGGACAGATGGTCTGAAAGTAATCCGAATGGAAGCATGCCTCGTTTGGGAGGAACTATTAATAATAACTATTCTTCATTTTGGTTGACAAAAGGTGATTATTTGCGTCTGAAGAATTTGGAAATCGGATATACTTTCAGGCAAAGAGAGTTTTTGACCAAGTTGGGCGTTCAGAGTATCAGACTCTATTTGGCAGGAACTAATTTGCTTACTTTCACTTCCTTGGACGATTATGATCCTGAAAAACTGAGTACAGATTCCCGTAATGATGTACATCCCAATACAAGAACTTATTCATTTGGTGTTAACGTTAAATTTTAAAAGCAACAACTATGAAATCAATTAATAACTTTATAGGGCTGGCTCTGTTGTCAGGAGCTTTGCTGACTTCTTGCTCTGACAGCTTTTTGCAGAGGGACTCATTGACAGAATCTTCATCCAATACATTTTGGCAGACGCCGGATGATGCTTTGATGGCGTTGGCATCTTGTTATGATGCTTTGCAGAGCAATCAGCTTTATAATTCCGACCAATATTCATTGGGCCCTTTATATATGGATTGTATATCAGATAATGGCGGGCATTTTAATTGGAGTGGCTGGATGGAAGGTTATGATATGGCTATGGGAATTTATACCCCAAGTTCTTCTATCATTGGCAGTTATTGGAAAGATTGCTATGAAGTGATCAGCCGTTGTAATGTGCTGATTGCTAATATTGATAGAGTGGATATGGATGCTTCCCAAAAGGCGATTTATCAGGCTGAGGCAAAGACCATACGTGCATTGATGTATATAAACTTGACTATGACGTATCAGGATGTTCCTTTCCTGACCGCCCCTTTGACCATTGACGAGGCTGAATGTGAAAAGACGGACCGTGCGGCTATTGTGGCTCATGTTATGACTGATTTGCAGGATGCGGCTGAAGTACTTCCGCAAAACGCGTCTTCACGGGGTCATATCACCAAAGGAGCTGCTCTTTCCTTACTGGGGCGTGTGGCTTTGTATAATGAAAAATGGGATGACGCGATTGCTGCTTATAAGCAGGTGCAGGGTTTGGGATACTCGCTTGATCCGAGTTATGCCAAACTGTTTACTCAAAGTGGAGAAACTTCTCCTGAAATCATTTTTGCAGTCCGTTATGAAGGACCGGGTATGAGTGAAGGTGCTGCTTTTAATGCGCATTGGAATACTCCGCTGGAAGCAATGAATGGTACTATAGATTTGGCGGATGCTTATTATTGCAAAGACGGTAAACCGACTACCGATACGAAGATAGCCGAACTGAACGGTGGGGGTGGCTTGGATGTCAGCAAGCCTAATCCTGCTCATTTTGAGAATCGTGATCCGCGTTTATATAGCACTTTGTTTGTTCCCGGTATGCTTTGGAACGGTAAAGGAGGTATAGATACTTCGGCTTCAAATCCGTATGCCAATGTATATGGCGGAGCTGCCGCTTCTCTGTCTACCGTATATGTTTATAAGTATTTTGATCCTACGGATACTTCTAACTCTTGGGATAATGGACAAGACTTTTATGTGGTGCGTTATGCCGAAGTTTTATTATCTTTGGCGGAGGCGATGGTACAGAAAGGAGGCTATGTTTATAGTGATGTAACTGCTTTGGTTAATGAAGTGCGGCAACGTGCGGATGTGAACATGCCCACAGTAGAGGAAGTGGAAGGCACTTCTCTTTCTAAAGATGAATTGTTGGAAGTCATTAAGCATGAGCGTCGTGTGGAACTGGCTTTTGAAGGTTTGCGTTTGTTTGACCTTTATCGTTGGAAGGAATTGGATAAGGCGGTAGCCAATATAGAGAATGAACGCACTATGTATGGCTTGGCTTATGAAGCACGTAAGTTCAACGGTGAGAGGGATTATGTATGGCCTTTGCCGACTGCCGAACTGGATACTAACAAGAAACTGGTTCAGCACGACTTGTGGAAGTAATGTGGAGTGCAGGTTTTCATCACAGGGTACACGGACTGTCACAAAGAAGTAGGAGGCAAATAACCTTTAAATCAAAAAACTGTGTGAATTTGCGTAATCTGTGGTGAAGCCTGGTTGTTCTGACAACTTCTGGAATAAAATTGATAACTTTTTAAAAACGGAAGAGAAATGAGAAAAACAATGATCCTTCTTTTATTTTCCTTCCTGTTGGCAGCATGTTCTGATAGTCCAGTGTGCTATTATCTGGATGCTACCGGCGGTGATGATAATAATAGTGGGTTAGCCCCGGATGAAGCATGGAAAAGTCTGGAAAAACTACGTGGTGTGAAATTACTGCCGGGCAATAAAGTTTTGTTGAAGCGCGGTGAGGTTTTTAATGGCGAACTTGAAATCACCGGACAGGGTATACCCGAAGATCGTATTTATATAGATGCTTATGGTGATGGTGAACGGAAACCTTGCATTGTGGGATATGATACTTCCTTGTATGCAGCCCGTATCTGTAATTCGGACTATATAACGATGCAGAATTTGGAAATCGTGAATACAGGCAGGCAGCCTCTGCCTTATCGTTCGGGCTTGAAGATAGAGTGTATGGATTATGGCGTATCGCAGAACATTGTTGTCAATAATGTGACTGTACGGGATGTCAATGGTTCGTTGGTAAAAGAAAAAGGCGGAGGGTGCGGTATTTATATAGTGAATGGCGGTGAAAAGAAAATTTCAACATTCAATAGGTTAACCATAGAGAACTGCCATATTTTGAGATGTACCCGTAATGCTATGATTTGGGCTGCTTATAGCGACCGGCAGAACTGGCATCCCAGCAAGCATACCGTGATACGGGGAAATTTGATAGAGGAAGTACCAGGGGATGGTATTGTACCTATCGGTTGTGACAGTACCTTGATAGAATACAATGTAATGCGTGACTGTCCTGATATGCTTCCTGACACAGAGGCGGCAGCAGGTATTTGGCCGTGGAGTTGTGATAATACTTTGGTGCAGTTTAATGAAGTAAGTGGTCATAAAGCTCCGTGGGATGCACAGGGATTTGATTCGGATTGGAATTGCCGGGGAACGGTCATTCAGTACAATTATAGTCATGATAACTATGGTGGCTTGGTATTGGTTTGCAATGACGGCACGGCCGACGCATCTTTTAATGTAGGTAACTTGGGCACTATAGTCCGTTACAATGTGAGTATAGGTGACGGAGTGCGGCCTGAACCGACTCGTGCCGGGATGTTCTCACCGGCTGTTCATCTGGCAGGTCCTGTAAAGGATAGTCGCATTACCCGTAACATTATTCATGTGAACCGTAAACCTGCGGCTGATATCGACCGTACTATGATTACTTTGGATTCATGGGGCGGATATCCGGATAGTACATTTATTAGTGGGAATATTTTTTATGCTCCCGAATCCAGCAGATTCCAGTTGACAGAATCTACACATAATTTCTTTGAAGGCAATTATTACCTTGGCCGGTTCGAGAAATTACCTGAAGATGGTAAAGCCTGCCAATCAGCTGAAATTTATCAGAAGGAAGTACTGGCAAAGGATGAAAACGGTTATCAGGGCTTGGCTTTGTTGATGGATACGGTGGAAGTGACCGGAGTAAAAGGAGTTTTTGTCAATAAGGAAGCCATTGAGAATTTCTTTAGCCGGTTAGAGAAATAAGTAAATAATAGCTGTAATTTAATGAGGGGAGCAAAACTAAAATGACCTGATCATATAGCACGATAGGTTGTTTTAGTTTTGCCCCCCCTTTTATTTATGGCTCATTCTTTCTTCTTTAGATCCATTTCTCCGGAGAAAGAAATAGATTGTCTGTTT
>ENA-OQBD01000638-OQBD01000638.1-human-gut-metagenome-genome-assembly--contig:-NODE-638-length-18233-cov-2.869491_pt1 | contig 18233 bp, 18 predicted proteins | sample MGYA00242742_ERZ504543 | MGnify/ENA primary metagenome ERZ504543 (study PRJEB26092, sample SAMD00036239) | human gut metagenome | host: Homo sapiens | study: EMG produced TPA metagenomics assembly of...
AAAGGAAGATGCAACAAGAAGAAATGTCATTCTGGGATCACCTAGAAGGAACTTCGTTGGACTTTATTTCGTTCTATTTTAGCGCTCTTTGTTTTTGCTATAGCCGGGTTCTCGGTAATGCCGTGGCTGTTCGATAATGTCGTGATGGCCCCGTGTAGCTCCGATTTCATCGTCTATCGGGAAATGTGTAAGATTAGTTCTCATTTTTCTTTTCTCCCGGACTTTTGTAATGATACTTTCCATGTGAACATTGTCAATATCAAGCTGGCTTCCCAGTTCTTCACGCATATGACAAGTTCTTTCTGGTTGGCGTTATTATTGACTTTCCCCTATTTGATGTGGGAGATCTGGAAGTTCGTAAGTCCGGCTCTTTACGAAAATGAGAAGAAAAATGTACGTTGGGTATTCTTGTTCGGAACGATAATGTTCTTTATCGGATGCTCAGTGGGTTATTTCTTGGTGTTCCCGATGACACTACGTTTCTTGGCGACTTACGAGTTGAGTGCCGCCATTACGGAACAGGTATCCCTTGATTCTTACATGGATAACTTCTTGATGTTGATATTCGTGATGGGAATCGTATTTGAGATGCCATTGGTATCTTGGCTATTATCTCAGATAGGGCTGCTAAACCGCTCGTTCTTTCATAAATACAGACGGCATGCTGTTGTCGGCTTGTTAGTTGGTGCGGCGTTCATCACTCCAAGTAGTGATCCGTTTACGTTAAGTATCGTATTCTTACCGCTCTACGGTTTGTATGAGTTGAGTGCGTTCTTCGTGAAAAAAGCCCCAAAGGAAGAAGACGAGGAGAATGAGGAAGATAATAATGAGGAATAAATCCCGAAAGTTATAATAATGTAATATAAAAAGACGTAACTCTGTTTAAGGGCTACGTCTTTTTTTATTATTTCAATAAAGGTAACCGGTCCAGCATATTCCTTAGCTTGATGGCTATACGAGGCATCGGCTCGGCTACCGTAAGACCTACCAGATCATACTTGGATGCTATATTGTTGATAACACGTACGACCTCGTCTATTTTCATCCCGTTAGGCTCTACGCCGACTCCCGCTATCATATCCGCCGGATCGATTACGTCCATATCGAAGTGAACGACAACTTTGGATGCGCCCGTCCCTTTTAACCACTTGAGGATGGAGGAACTATCCTTCGCCACCTCCTCTGGTGATAAACCTTTTATACCTAAGTTCTTCTGCCGTTCTTTCATGCCCTCATCCCACGAGCGTAAACCTACGATTAAGGTATTCGAGACCTTGAACTTTCCCGGTAATAATTGAAGAATCTCTTCATCACCCATCCCTAGACAGGCCGTAAGGGCCATCGCATGATATCCCTTATACTCGTCATACGGCAAGTTTATATCCGGATGTGCGTCTATCCAGACAATGGCTATATCATCCGGATATTTAGCAGCCAGATAGGTGAAGGGTACGACACTTACCGAACATTCGCCCCCTAAGGTGACAATCTTTTCTGGAGCGTTTTCGTGCAGTAATTCGAGGGCTGCTTTTGTTTGTTTCAGAATAACCTTGCGGGCGCTGATCCCTAGATCCGTTTCTCTATCGTTTATATCTAGTGAGATGGGTACTTCCACGGTTTTCTGGGGACTTTGGGGGAGCGAGGATATTGAGTAATTGAGCTCCTAGGTAATACCCTCTGGAAGCGTCGTCCGCAGGAAGGTCGGGCATCCAATGATTCACGATCCCACCTTGCCATTGGGGATAGATCAAACGAAGTGTCGATGTTTTATCTTCCATGTTATCGTAGATTTTTTGTACAAAGTTAAAGGATTCCACCGAATTCTCGTCTTGATGAAAAAAGATTTTCTCCTGATTCGAAAATAGATTCTCATCATAATGAAAAAGATTTTCACCCGATGAAAATAGAAAGTTTTCCCCGTAAACTGTTTCTCTTTCGAAATAATTTATGTATGTTTGCTCAAACTCAAAACGAATTGCATAACATGAAGCACATGTCTATATTGGCGGTCTCTTTGCTGGCACTCGTGGCCTGCACGCCTGAAAAGAAACAGGAGGCGGATTACTCGCAGTATGTGAACCCCATGATCGGTACGGATTTTACCGGCAATACCTACCCGGGAGCCCAAGTTCCTTTTGGTATGGTACAATTGAGCCCGGATAACGGTTTGCCGGGTTGGGATCGCATCTCGGGGTATTTCTATCCGGATACGACGATCGCCGGCTTTAGCCATACGCACCTTTCCGGTACGGGGGCAGGCGATTTATACGATATCTCTTTTATGCCCGTGACCCGTCCTTATAAAGAGGCCCCGGCGCCGTTAGGAATCTATTCCACGTTCTCGCATAATGACGAGGCGGCTTCCGCAGGATATTACCGGGTATTGCTGAAGGATTATAACATTAACGTGGAGCTTACGGCTACCGAGCGTTGCGGTATCCAGCGGTATACCTTCCCGGAGGCCGAGGCTTCGGTATTCTTGAACTTGAAGAAGGCGATGAATTGGGACTTTACCTTGGATTCCAAGATCGAGGTGGTAGACTCTACGACGATTCGTGGATACCGCCTATCCCAAGGCTGGTCTCCCTTGCAGCATGTTTATTTCGAGACCCGTTTCTCTAAGCCTTTCGTGGCTTGTCATATGGATACGACTTCTATCGTGACCAAGGAAAAAGGTTGGATCGGTACGGCCTATGTGGCCCGTTTCGATTTCAATACGAAGAAGGATGAGGAAATCCTTGTCACGACCGGAATCTCTGGCGTCAGCATGGAGGGAGCGGGAAAGAATTTGCGTGCGGAAGCCCCGAAGGATGATTTCGATTACTATCAAGCGCAGGCTAGCGCGAATTGGAACCGACAGCTTTCCAAGATTGAGGTGAAGAGCCGGAATACAGACGATATGGTGAAATTCTATACGGCCTTGTATCATTCCATGATCGCCCCGACGATCTATAGCGACGTGGATGGTTCTTATTACGGCCCGGATCAGCAAATCCATAAAGCGGACGGATGGACGAATTACTCTACTTTCTCTTTATGGGATACCTACCGTGCCTCCCATCCGTTGTTTACGTATACGGAGCCGGAACGGGCGAATGATATGATCAAGGGTTTCTTGAAGTTCTATGAGCAGAACGGGGCTTTGCCTTTATGGAACCTTTATGGCTGGGAAACGAATATGATGATCGGTTATCATGCGGTGCCCGTTATCGTAGACGCTTATCTGAAAGGTATCGGTGATTTCAATGCCGAGAAAGCGCTGGAGGCTTGTATAGCGACAGCCAACCGGGATGACTATCGGGGTATCGGCGATTATAAGAAGTTGGGCTACGTACCGGCTTATAGCGATCCGAAAAAATGGGAGAACTGGTCTTTATCGAAGACCTTGGAGTATGCCTACGATGATTATTGCATCGCTAAGATGGCTGAGAAGATGGGTAAGAAAGAGATCGCCGACGAATTCTTTAAACGTTCACAGAATTATCATAATGTGTACAATCCGGCAACTTCCTTTATGCAGCCTCGTGATGAGAAAGGAAACTTTGCCGCTAATTTCAGCCCCGATGATTATACGGAAGATATTTGCGAGAGCAATGGTTGGCAATATTTCTGGTCCGTGCCGCAAGATCTGGACGGTTTGATCGGATTGGTAGGAAGTAAGGAACGTTTCGCCGAGAAATTGGATAGTATGTTTACCTATGTCCCCAAATCGGATGAGGAATTGCCTATCTTTAGTACAGGCATGATTGGTCAATATGCGCATGGCAATGAGCCGAGCCATCATGTGATCTACTTATATAATAAGGTCGGCCAGCCTTGGAAGACCCAGAAATACGTGGCTCAGGTATTACATGACTTGTATCTGAATGCTCCGGACGGTATTTGCGGTAATGAGGACTGTGGGCAGATGTCCGCTTGGTTTGTGTTCAGCGCCATGGGATTCTATCCGGTTGATCCGATCAGCGGCCAATATGAGATCGGTTCCCCGTTGTTCCCGGAGGTGAAGATGCATGTAGGCAATGGCAAGATCTTTACGGTTTTGGCTCCCGAGGTCTCTGCGGAGAATATTTATATCCAATCCGTGAAGCTGAACGGACAACCTTATGATAAGAGTTATATCACCCACGAGCAAATCATGAGCGGGGCGACATTGGAGTTCGTCATGGGCAGCCAGCCGGGACCGGTATGGTATACGAACGAATGAAATAGCTCTCTATGATATAATGAAGAGAAGTGCCGTGGTCATATCGCCACGGCACTTTTTTTAATCCGGTTCATGCGAATCTTTCCCATAAGCCTTGACAATATCCTTTACGATGTACCAGAGTACGAACACGACCATTATGCTTCCGATCAATATCTTTCCCACTCTTATGATAGAATCGATGTATTCTTCCATAATGTTATTATTTAAGAGATTACCGTTCGAGGTAAATGTACGGATAAAAATCGGGAAATAAGTCTATGTCTCTAAGATAATTCAGATATTTGTTCTATTTTTGAGCATTGTATAAATGATTAAATATAATAGCATGTTAAAACAAATGATAGCCTTGACGGCTTTGATGGTGTCATCCATTGCTTTTGCGCAAGACCGGGAGTATGTAATCGTGGTACATGGTGGTGCGGGGGCGATGGCCGGATTGGAGGAAGATCCGGTTAAGTCGGCTCAATATTACGCCGCATTGGACTCCGCTTTAATGATTGGAGATAAGGTCCTTTCTGCGGGAGGCGAGGGGCCGGAAGCGGTGATGGCCGTAATCAATTACTTCGAGGGAAATCCGTTGTTTAACGCCGGAATTGGTGCTACCTGTACGGTGGAGGGAACTTTTGAGTTGGACGCTTCCATCATGGAAGGCAAGGATTTAAGCGCAGGCGCTGTAGCTGGCTTAAAACACGTGAAGCATCCGATCAATGCCGCCTATGCCGTAAAGACAAAATCTCCGCATGTCATGCTGAGCGGAGCCGGTGCTGAGGAGTTCGCCAAGGAACAAGGCTTGGAAATGGTAGAAGACAATATGTATTTCGCTACGCCCAAGACGATGGAGTGGATCGAGAAGTTAAAGCAAGAAAGTAAGAAGAACGGTACGGTAGGCTGTGTCGTTCTGGATAAGCAAGGAAACTTAACGGCCGGGACCAGTACCGGCGGTATGTTCAAGAAACGTTGGGGGCGTATCGGTGATTCGCCCGTGATCGGGGCGGGAACGTATGCGGATAATAACAGTTGCGCCGTCTCCTGTACGGGGCATGGCGAGTATTTTATCCGTCATGCGGTAGCGTTCGATGTGTGTGCCCGCTATAAATACCTTAAGGAAAGCGTAGAGAAAGCGGCGGATTATATCATCCATACGGAATTGAATACGAACGCCGGCAACGGCGGCTTGATCGCCGTGGATAAACTAGGAAATATCGCCATGCCTTATAACAGTGGCGGTATGTTCCGCGGATTCTTGTATAAGGAGAAAGGTAGCCCGGAAATTAAGAAGGGCTGCGGTATCGGAAAGAAGATCGTTGTGGTAGGGGAAAAGTAGTTTTTTGTATCTTTACGCCAAATTCAGGATAGAATGGCGAAAACAAAAACCGTATATGTCTGCTCTAACTGTGGCGCTGATTCCCCGAAATGGCTGGGTAAATGCCCGAATTGTGGGGAGTGGAACACTTATGTAGAGGAGATCGTAACAAAGGAGCCTGCCGTGAAGCGGCCAGTTCCCGGTATTATGGAGGGCAATAAGATCCGTCCGGTGTTATTGCGTGATATAACGACGGAAGAGGAGGCCCGTATCGATTTAAAAGATGATGAATTAAATAGGGTCCTCGGCGGAGGCTTGGTGAAGGGCTCTTTGGTCTTGATCGGTGGAGAGCCGGGAATCGGAAAATCTACCTTGGTCTTGCAAACCGTGTTGGGCTTGACAGGCTTGAAAACCCTATATGTCTCGGGCGAGGAGAGCAGTCGCCAGTTGAAACTCCGGGCGGACCGATTATCGCATGATAATCCGAACTGTTTCATCCTATGCGAGACGCATCTGGAACAGATTTTTACGCAAGCGGCCAATATCCAGCCGGACTTGATGATCATAGATTCCATACAAACCATCTTTACGGAAGTCGTGGAATCTTCCCCCCGGCAGTGTTTCCCAAGTACGTGAGTGTAGTGCCGCTATCTTGAAATACGCCAAGGAAAGCGGTGTCCCGGTCTTATTGATCGGCCATATCAATAAGGAAGGCAGTATCGCCGGTCCGAAGGTATTGGAGCATATCGTGGATACGGTGTTGCAGTTTGAGGGCGATCAGCATTATATGTATCGTATCCTGCGGAGCATCAAGAACCGTTTTGGCAGTACGGCGGAACTAGGGATTTACGAGATGCGCCAGAACGGGCTTCGTGAGGTCAGCAATCCATCCGAGTTATTATTAACCCAGAATCATGAGGGACTGAGCGGTGTCGCCATCGCCGCCGCTATCGAGGGGGTACGTCCTTTCTTGATCGAGACGCAAGCCTTGGTCAGCTCGGCGGTTTACGGTACGCCGCAACGTAGCGCCACCGGATTCGATTTACGCCGAATGAATATGTTATTGGCAGTATTGGAGAAAAGGGCGGGTTTTAAGTTGATCCAGAAAGATGTTTTCCTGAATATCGCCGGAGGTTTGAAAGTGAATGATCCGGCTATCGATTTGGCGGTAATCAGTTCTATCCTTTCTTCTAGCTTGGATATCAGCATCGAGCCGGGTGTTTGTATGGCTGGCGAGGTGGGCTTGTCCGGAGAGATCCGTCCGGTCAACCGTATTGAGCAACGTATCTTGGAGGCGGAGAAGCTGGGTTTCTCCCGGATTATCATTCCGCATAATAATCTAAAAGGTTTCGATACGGCGAAGAGCAAGATTCAAATCGTACAGGTAAAGAAAGTGGAGGAAGCCTTTCGGCAACTATTCGGTTAATATATAATAAACAATGATAAAAGAATTACAACTCAGGATATTGCCGGAAGAGGCTGTTAATGAGCAATCGCTAAGGCAAGTAGTAGCCCGTGAGACGGGTGAGGCTCCGAAAAATATCCGGGCCGTACGTGTATTGAAACGTTCGATAGACGCACGCCAGCGAACGATATTTGTCAACGTGAAACTGCGTGTTTTCATGAACGAGATGCCTAGCGAGCCGGAATATCAATTGATAGAGTATAAAGATGTCTCGGCAGGGAAACCTGTGATCGTCGTAGGAGCCGGTCCGGGAGGTCTGTTCGCCGCCTTGCGCTTGATAGAGTTAGGTTTGCGCCCCATCATCGTCGAGCGAGGTAAGGACGTGCGGGAACGCAAGAAAGATATCGCCTTGATCAGTCGTGAGCATAAGGTGAACGGAGAATCAAATTATAGTTTTGGTGAGGGCGGTGCCGGCGCTTATTCTGATGGAAAGCTGTATACCCGTAGCAAGAAAAGAGGCTCGGTAGATAAGATACTGAATATCTTTTGCCAGTTTGGGGCAAGTCCCTCTATCTTGGCGGATGCCCATCCGCATATCGGAACCGATAAGCTCCCCCGTGTGATCGAGAATATCCGGGAGCAAATCAAGCGATGCGGAGGTGAGGTACATTTCGAGACCCGTATGGATGCTTTTATCATGAAAGAGAACGAGGTGATCGGCATCGAGACGAATACGGGAAAGAGCTTTTACGGGCCTGTTATCTTAGCTACCGGCCATTCCGCCCGTGATGTCTATAACTATTTATACGAACGCCAGATCCAGATCGAGGCGAAAGGGATCGCAGTCGGTGTTCGTCTGGAACATCCTCAGGAATTGATCGACCAAATCCAGTATCATCGGAAAGAAGGTCGTGGGAAATATCTTCCTGCGGCAGAGTATAGTTTTGTGACGCAAGCGAATAACCGGGGCGTCTATTCCTTCTGTATGTGTCCGGGAGGTTTCGTAGTTCCTGCGGCGAGCGGACCTAAGCAGGTCGTGGTAAATGGAATGTCGCCTTCTAACCGGGGTTCCCGCTGGTCTAACTCAGGGATGGTGGTAGAGATCCGTCCGGAAGATTATTCCGAACTGGTAGGGCAGGAGGAGCTTTATCTTCGGAATGGCGAGAAGGTGGATGCGGACTCCCCATTAGCGTTGATGGCCTTTCAGGAACGTCTGGAAGAGGTCTGTTGGTTGAATGGAGGCATGAAGCAAACGGCTCCCGCCCAGCGCATGGATGATTTCATGCGGAAGAAGAACTCTTTCGATTTACCGGTTTCCTCGTATACGCCGGGTCTGCTGGCCTCTCCGTTGCATTTTTGGATGCCGGAATTCGTGACCAGTCGCCTGCGGGAAGGTTTCCGTTATTTCGGTAAGGTCTCTAGAGGCTTCTTGACCAACGAGGCAACCATGATCGGCGTAGAGACCCGTACATCCGCTCCGGTTCGTATCGTCCGTGATCGGGATACCTATCAACACGTCACGGTAAAAGGTCTTTTCCCTTGCGGTGAGGGAGCGGGGTATGCGGGAGGAATCGTATCCGCTGCCATCGACGGGGAACGTTGTGCGGAAGGAGTGTATAATTTAGAATCCAATAAATAAGAAAAATGAAAAGTGGTATGAAAATAGGAATATCCCTTTGTCTGGGAGTTCTTATGTGTTTGAATGCGGGTTGTACGGGAAAGAAGTCTGCTGCGGAAGAGCCGGAATTAACGTACAGTAATCCTTTGTCGGTCCAGTTTGGCGATCCATACGTATTGTTGGCCTCGGACGGACGTTATTATATGTATGGTACCGGTGCCGGGGCTGTAGACGGTTTTTGCGCCTATTCTTCCGATGATTTGATCCATTGGAAGTCGGAAGGGCAGGTTTATCGGGGCAATACGCCCGATTCTTGGGCAATCGCTAATTTCTGGGCGCCGGAAGTGTACGAGCGTGACGGGAAGTTCTATATGTTCTTCAGTGCGGATTGGCGGAAGAATCCGACCAACGAGGAGGAAAATTTCCGTATCGGCGTAGCTGTGTCGGATAAGCCGACCGGACCATTTAAGGAATTGGCCGATGCTCCTTTGTTTGATCCGGGATATCCTGTAATCGACGGAAACTTGATCGAGGATGAGGATGGCCGTACCTATCTCTATTATTCCCGTTGTTGCTATAAGCATCCGGTAGAAAGCGAGATCGCCGATGAGGCAAAGAAGAAAGGCATGTTCGACTCCGTTGAGGAAAGCTGGATTTACGGGGTGGAGGTCGCTCCGGATCTTACGCACGTAATTGGGGAACCCGTACTTCTGCTGCGTCCACCCGTAAAATTGGATGATGCGCAAAGTGAGTGGGAAAGTCGCTCGGTTACCAAAGGGGAGGTCGGACGTCGTTGGACGGAAGGCTCTTTCATGCTACGTCACAACGGCTTGTATTATATGATGTATTCCGCTAATTATTTTGGCGGGGCAAATTATGCGGTGGGATATGCCGTGTCCGAACATCCGTTAGGACCGTTTGAGAAGGCATCTAATAATCCGGTGCTGGAGAAGAACGTGGAAAAAGGCGGTATCGTCACGGGTACCGGACATAATAGCGTTACTTGGTCGAAGGACGGAAAACAAATGTATTGCGTTTACCACGGGCGTACCCAGAAGACAGGGGATGAGCGGGTCGTATTCATCGATAAAATGCGAATCAATGAGAATGGCCTTCTAGTCGTGGAAGGCCCTACCACCGATCCGCAATCTATTCAATAGTTATTTATCTCTTCCAGCAACGCCACTCGTTCCAACGAGAACGTAGTGTCGTTGCGTTGGATATATTCCAATAGCTCTTTCGCTCTTGCCCGGAGTTTTTTACCTTGCGCCTCCGGCAAAAGGAAACTTTCTTCCAGCAAGGTCTTGCTCGCCAGCTCCATGCGTTGGAGGCCGCACGAATCATCACCGTCCAGATAAGTGCGGATACCGTCGATAGGCGTGTTCAGCAAGAAATCGTTATCCAGTTTTAAGAATGTGTAGACGGATTGGATTAACTCGGGGTTCTTGCGTGCCCCATCGTTGGAATTACGATTGAAGATGATCTGGGCGATCACTTTGCCCAGTTCCTCGATCTGTACCATGATGAAATCTCTCTTTAACATAGGAGTGGTGAATTATTCGATCGTTATACTTTGGATGCGGATGTCTTTCTTCGGACGGTCATTCTGGTCTTTCGGCTGGGTGGCGATCTGATCCAAAACGTCGAATCCCTCCGTCAGCTCCCCGAAGATCGTATAGGTGCCGTCCAGATGATGGCAACCGCCTACGGTGGTATAAGCCTTCCGTTGCTCGTCCGTAAATAGCAAATGCCCGGGAGTTGCTTGAATAACGGAGTCTATCTGGGCGTTGATCGCTCTCAATCGCTTCTGGTACTCCCGTTTGTTACTCATCTTTATCATATTCAGCTCCGCACGTACCGGCGCATAAAACTCCTTCAGGGCCTTTTGCCGGGCCGGATAGTTTGGCGGTACGCTCTAACGTATCCAGTTCGGTTTCCCTATAGACCTTCCCCTGCACGATAAAGAATTGCGACATATCCGATTTCTTTTGCGGGTTGATATCGTCCGGTTGGCGGGGAGCGGCCAAGGCTCCTTTCTTATGGAAATATTTCTCGTTGATCTCGGGCGGTATCTCGGCGGAAGGATCGCCAAAGCCGCATTTAGCACCGGCGGGAGCGTTCTTGGAATCCGGGGCTCCTCCTTGGATCATAAACTCCGGCAGGACACGGGTGAATAAGGTCCCGTTGAAATCCCCCCGTTTTGCCCGTTCGATGAAAGTACGGGTGTGATTAGGCACATCATCGTACAGGATGGCCTTCATAGTACCTACATTGGTTTTAATAACTACCGTTTTTTCCAGCTTCTTGCGCCGAGGTGGCTACCACGCAAAGGAACAATGCTGATAAAATGTAATATATCTTTTTCATGAGATTTTAATTTAAAAGGTAAATATAGGTGTTATGTTGTAAAACACAAAGTAAATGCCTAACTTCGCGTCTTTATTAATAGGTAATAAGATTTTTAAAGATTTTAGCATGGATTGGATAAACGACTTATTATGGGGAGAAGGTATCGGGCATTCTATCCTTTTACTATCTTTCGTGATTGCCGCCGGCATTCAGTTGGGAAAGATAAAGGTGTTTGGGATTTCGCTTGGGATTACCTTGGTGTTGTTTGTAGGTATTATTTTAGGGCATTTTGGGTTTACGGTTAACCACAATGTGATTCATTTCTTTAAGGAATTTGGATTGATCTTATTTGTTTATTCGGTAGGTATGCAAGTCGGGCCGGGTTTCTTCTCGTCTTTTAGGCAGGGGGGAATCACGTTGAATATGCTAGCCTGTGGAATTGTCTTCCTTGGCGTGGCTACGGCTTTGGTATTGCATTTCGTGACAGGTATTCCGATGCCTACGATGGTGGGTATTTTATCGGGGGCGGTGACGAATACCCCCGGATTAGGTGCGGCTCAGCAGGCTTATTCCGATATGTACGGGGTTTCAGATAATACGATCGCCTTGGGTTACGCCGTGGCTTATCCGCTGGGCGTGATCGGTATTATTCTTTCGATCATTTTCGTACGTTACGTATTCCGTGTGAATTTCGATAAGGAGAATGACGATTTGAATAAGGAGGATGCCTCGCATACGAATGAGGCGAAACCGATCTCGCTGGTCGTAAAGAACCCGGCGGTTTTCGGTAAGACGGTAGGGGAGTTATCCGGTTTGATGGATCATCTGGATTTCGTGATTTCCCGTGTATGGCGTAATGATAACAAGCAGATCGAGATCGCTTCCGCCGGTACGATCTTGAATGAGGATGATAAGATTTTCGTGATCACGACCGATCAAGATGCCGAGTCCGTAAAGACATTCATTGGCGAGGAGATCGATATGGAGCGCAAGCAATGGATTCGTATGGAGAGCCAGTTTATCAACCGCCGTATCTTGATCACGAAACCGGAGTTGAACGGCAAGAAGCTGGGACAGTTGAAACTGCGTAAATTATATGGTATCAATATCACCCGTATCAACCGTGCGGGCGTGGACTTGGTAGCTACGCCGGGTCTGACGTTGCAGGTGGGCGACCGTGTGAATGTGGTGGGTACCGAGACGGCTGTCTCGAATGTAGAAAAGGTATTGGGTAACTCCTTGAAACGCTTGAACGAGCCGAACTTGATCACGATCTTTATCGGCATTGCCCTCGGTATTGTCTTGGGGAGTATTCCTATCACGTTCCCGGGCATTCCGCAACCGGTTAAGTTAGGTTTGGCGGGAGGTCCGTTGATCGTGGCGATCTTGATTAGCCGTTTTGGTTACCGTTATAAGCTGGTTACCTATACGACCCAGAGCGCTAACTTGATGTTGCGTGAGATCGGTATCACCCTCTTCCTCGCTTGTGTGGGTATCAGTGCCGGCGATGGTTTTGTGGATACGATCGTGAACAATGGTGGATTCGCTTGGATCGGTTACGGTTTCATTATCACAACGATTCCTTTGCTGATCATCGGTTGTGTAGGCCGTTATTTCTATAAGATCAATTATTTCACCTTAATGGGCTTGATCGCCGGTAGTACGACGGATCCGCCCGCTTTGGCTTACTCGAACGCTACGGCTGGAAACGACGCTCCTTCCGTAGGTTACGCTACGGTATACCCCTTGACCATGTTCTTGAGGGTACTTACGGCGCAATTATTGATCTTGTTCTTCGCTTGATGCGGTAGTTATAATGGTGCCGTCTTACACGTATATCGGCATTGCCTCACACGTATATCGACGTTGGCCTATGCGAGCGTAGGCGTGAGGCGATGTCGGTATACGTGCTGGATGGAGTTGACGCCGGGGAAAATAAAAAGCATAGATGTATTAAATTTATCAGTTTAAAAGGTGATGTTATTCGTAACATTGCCTTTTTTGTTAGCTTTGTGGGAGTATAATCTAATTAATATCGTGGAAAGAATGAGTGTAGAGAAGAAAAACGCTTATATCGGAGTGGATTTAGGGGGGACGAATATGCGTGCCGGCCGTATCGTAGGGGATCGATTAGTGGCTCAGGGGAGCGCCCCGACTCCCAAGGACGCCGCGGATTGCGAGGAGACATTGGAGGCTTTGATAGAGGTGATCCGTTCCGTGTGGGACGAGAGTGTGGTAGCTATCGGTATCGGTGTGCCGAGCGTGGTGGATCGTGAGAAGGGGATCGTATATAACGTGGTGAATATCCCGCATTGGGAGGAGGTACATTTGAAGGAGATCTTGGAGGCTTGCTTCTCCGTGCCGGTTTATGTGGATAACGACGCGAATTGCTTCGCTCTGGGTGAGCGTATCTTTGGCGAAGGAAAGACGGTTGATAACTTCGTGGGCCTCACCTTGGGTACGGGCTTGGGGGTGGAATTATCCAGAATGGCAAGCTGTTGGCCGACGCTAATTGTGGCTCGGGAGAATTTGGCATGATTCCCTACCAAGGACAGATCTTGGAATATTTCTGTAGCGGTTCCTATTTCATGAACGTATGGGGCGTGGATGGGAAGGAGATGTACACCCGTGCGATGCGGAAGGACGAGCAGGCGCTGGAGGCTTACCGGCAGTTGGGCGTACATGTGGCCGCCGCTATCAAGATCGTGGTATTGACGGTAGATCCGGAGATGATCGTCTTCGGAGGCTCGGTGACCGCCGCCCATGAGTTGTTTGAGGAGAGCATGTATGAGGACTTGAAGGATTTCGCTTATCCGAACTCTATCAAGAACTTGAAGATACGTTTCTCTAAGCTGGAGAATCCGGGGCTATTCGGTGCCGCTTCCCTTTGTTATGATAAATAAAGACGGATAATCAATTGTTTACTTAAATCTGATTCATACCATGAGACATGTATTTTGTAGGAAGGTCGTTTTCCTTTTGGCCGCTTTACTGGTTGTATGCGGCATGTCGGCCCGTAAGCCGATCAAGACGTTATTAATAACGGGGCAGAATAACCATAATTGGCAGGTGAGCCATGTGGTGCTTAAACAGATATTGGAGAACTCGGGACGCTTCTCCGTGGATTTCGCGGTCTCTCCGGAGGCAGGGAAGGATATGTCCGGCTTTGTCTTGGATTTCAGTCCTTACGAGCTGGTGGTGCTGGATTATAATGGGGATGCTTGGCCGGAGGAGACAAACCGTCGTTTCTTGGAATATGTGCGAGGAGGTGGAGGTGTCGTGGTCTATCATGCCGCTGATAACGCCTTCGTGAACTGGCCGGAATACAATAAGATTTGTGCCTTGGGCGGTTGGGAGAACCGGGATGAGAAAGCGGGACCCTATGTATATTGGAGCGATGGTAAGTTGATAAAGGATAGCTCGGCGGGCGTGGGTGGCTCTCATGGCAAGCAGCATGAGTATGTGCTGAATGCCCGGAACCATGAGCATCCGATCATGAAGGGGCTGCCGAATAAATGGAAACATGCGCAGGATGAGTTATATGATCGTATGCGTGGCCCGGGAAATATAAAGGATTGCTTGTATACGGCTTATTCGGATAAGGAGACCGGAGGTTCCGGCCGTGAGGAGCCGTTGATCTTTACGGTTGATTATGGGAATGCCCGTATATTTCATACGATGTTAGGGCACGCGGGGGAAACGGTAGAGAATTGTCCGGCTATGCAATGCGCCGGCTTCCAGATTACCTTGTTAAGAGGTGCGGAATGGGCCGCTACCGGCAAGGTAACCCAAAAGGTTCCCGCTGATTTCCCGACGGAAAAACAAGTATCTAATCGGAGTAATTATAAGCGGTGATACATGGTTTATTAGAATGCCCATTGTAAGCTCCTTATGATGGGCATTCTAGCAAGCTAACAATGGGCATTCTAAGGAGCTTACGATGGGCATCGTGCTATTTTGCTGAATCCTCGTGCGATAGATAGCCGTCGCTTAATGTGAATCGGGGATCTTGATCCGCCAGAAAGCGGATGGCCGTGAGGATTTTCTCTTGAGGGAAAGGTAATTTCTCAATAAGTTCTTTCACGGGGATAGGGGATTCCCCGGCCAATATCTTTATGAGACTTTCCCGGATAGCGTTGAATTCCCAATTCATAAGCTGTGATTCATGCTTCGATAGGCATACGTCGCAACAGCCACAAGGGGCGGAATCTTCCTCGCCGAAATAGGATAGGAGCATGCGGCTACGGCATACCCGCTCCTCGTTGATATATTCCAGCACCTTCTCGATCCGTTTCCCGAAACGCTCCTTGCGTTCCTCATACGCCGAGCGGGGTATGGAAAGGTACCGCTGTTCCTCCCGGGTCTGGGTATAGATAATCAACGGGGTTTTCTTATGCGGGATGTAGTTTACGATCCGGTATCTGGATAAACCTACCAAGGTCTCATACACCTCGTGAGGTGTCACTCTCGCACGGGTGGCGATTACGCTCTCATCTATATAAACATAATCTGCGAATAACCCGGTGTAAGAACGCAAGATTGTCTGAATCACCTCATCCGTTCGCTTGTTCTCACTTAAATACCTGTAAAGCTCGTCACGGGTAGCTGTGAACATCAGGCGGGAAGCGTTGTCTACCTCCTCCGTATATTCGATATAGCCCGATAGCCCAAGGATCTTCAAGGCATGATGCGCTTGCAATAAAGAGAACTTATAAGCGGAACAGAAATCCGTCAATGAGAAATCGTGTACCGTATCTAGCCCGTACCCTACGGCGATCTGGTAATAATTACCCAACGCCTCATAGACCCGATAGATAAACTCCTTGTCCGGAAACTCATCCGCCAGCCGTTTCTTTAGCTTGGCGCTATCCGTGGAGGAACAAAGAGCCACGGCGAAGGCTTTCTTCTCATCACGCCCCCCAGCGTCCGGCCTCTTGATAATATTCCTCCAACGATCCCGGCATATCCATATGCACGACCAATCGCACGTCCGGCTTATCGATACCCATACCAAAAGCGTTGGTCGATACGATTACCCGGCACTCGTTGTTTTTCCAACGGGCCTGACGCAGTTCTTTCTCGTCACGGTTTAACCCGGCATGGAAGAAATCGGCGGAGATACCCGCCTGTTGCAGCATGAGGGCGATCTCCTTGGTGCGTTTCCGGTTGCGGACATATACGATGGCCGTACCCGGAACTTTTCCCAATATATAAACGAGTGTATTTAACTTATCCTCCGTCTTCCGGACAATATAAGCCAGATTTTTGCGGGCGAAGCTCTTTTGAAATACGTTCTTCTCCTTGAACCGCAGACGCTCTTGTATGTCATTCACCACTTCCGGGGTAGCCGTGGCGGTCAAGGCTAATACCGGAACACCCGGCAATAAGTCCCGGATCTCAGCGATATTGAGATAAGAAGGACGGAAATCATATCCCCCATTGCGAGATACAGTGACTCTCGTCGATTACCAGCAGACAAACCTGCATGGCCTCATCCATTGACCCCGGAAAATATCCGTACTAAGCCGCTCCGGGGAGACATATAAGAACTTATATCCCCCCGAAGATGCAATTCTCCAGTTGCGTGATGATCTCTTGCCGGCTCATGCCCGAATAAACGGCCGTAGCCTTGATGCCGACCCGGCGTAAGTTCTCCACTTGGTCTTTCATCAATGCGATCAAGGGAGTGACGACGATGCAAATCCCCTCCATCGCCAATGCCGGCACCTGAAAGGTGATGGATTTACCACCACCCGTAGGCATCAGCCCAAGCGTATCTTTTCCGGCACAGACGGAATGGATAATATCCTCCTGCAAGGGGCGAAAAGCAGGGTATCCCCAATACTTCTCTAATATCTTATGGTAAACGTCCACCTGTCCTCCTCATATATCGTCGGGTTTGATGTCTTTGATCATCAGCTGGATAGAGGTGTTGCCGTTGTAGGTGTTCTCCTCCACCGTGTAGCAGATGTTGAAAGGCTTCATACCCTTGATATGGTCGTTGTACCTGTGCATGCCGAAAGCGATGGCGTGCATGGGGGTGCTTGAGTTTCCGTCGATCAATTCCAGCTTGAGATGCTCCAGTTCCTTACCCACGAGCTTACTGGTGCCGTAGTCCTTTACGCCAAGCGAACAGAATACGGGCTTTTGGTTGTCCGGCCCGAACGGGCTCATCTTCTTTAGGTCGTTCACGAACTTCTGGTTGATCTCTTTCAAATCCAAGATAGCGTCGATATCGATCTGCGGGATCATCTGCTCCGGTATGATCTCCTCGGATGCGATCTTCAAGAAACGCTCGGTGAATGCCTCTAGGTTCTCCTCCCGAAGGGAAAGCCCGGCGGCGTAGGTATGTCCCCCGAAATTCTCCAATAAATCCCGGCAACTCTCTATCGCCTTGTAAATATCGAAGCCTGTTACGGAACGTGCCGATCCGGTGATCAACTCGGACGATTTGGTAAGAACGACCGCCGGACGGTAATACTTCTCGGTCAAACGGGACGCTACGATACCGATCACGCCTTTGTGCCATCCCGGGTTATACACCACGATCGCCTTCCGGTCATCCATGTTCTCTACTTCGTCGATGACAGCGTTAGCCTCGTCGGTGATCTTCTTGTCCAATTCCCGGCGTTCCTCATTATATTGGTTGATGCTCTCGCTCTTCTCCCGGGCACTGGCGCTATCCTTGGACAGTAGCAGTTCCACCGCCTCCTTCCCGTTCATCATACGGCCGGAAGCGTTGATACGGGGACCGATCTTGAAGACGATATCACTGATCGTGATCTCCTTTCCGGTCAATCCGCAGATATCGATAATCCCTTTCAGCCCGAGGCTGGGGTTGCTGTTCAATTGCTTCAGCCCGTAATAGGCGAGGATGCGGTTCTCTCCCGTAATCGGGACGATATCCGAGGCGATACTGACCGCCGTCAGCTCCAACAACTTCTCCAGATCCGAGAACGGGAAATTATTGCTCTTGGCGAACGCCTGCATGAACTTGAATCCTACTCCGCAACCCGATAAGTGCTCATACGGATAGATAGAATCCGAGCGCTTGGCATCCAATACGGCGACAGCGTCCGGCAAAGTGGCGTCCGGCATATGGTGGTCGCAAATAATAAAGTCGATGCCTTTCTCCTTGGCGTACTCGATCTTCTCGATCGCTTTGATACCGCAATCCAGCGAGATAACCAGCGACACGCCGTTCTCGGCGGCATAATCGATACCCTTGTAAGAGATACCGTACCCCTCGTCGTACCGGTCCGGGATATAGAAATCCAAGGTAGACGAGTAAGGTCTTAAATACTTGAAGACGAGCGATACCGCTGTCGTTCCATCCACGTCGTAATCCGCC
>ENA-OQBD01000639-OQBD01000639.1-human-gut-metagenome-genome-assembly--contig:-NODE-639-length-18229-cov-7.853552_pt1 | contig 18229 bp, 15 predicted proteins | sample MGYA00242742_ERZ504543 | MGnify/ENA primary metagenome ERZ504543 (study PRJEB26092, sample SAMD00036239) | human gut metagenome | host: Homo sapiens | study: EMG produced TPA metagenomics assembly of...
TCAATTGAAATCCCACTTCTTAGCCAAAAAAGCTCTTGAGTTTTTCGCCAAAAAAGACTAGAAATCCACTTGCAGAAAGGCACTTCCTGTAGGGCCTTCTGCAAAATACATTTGCGTATGGCAAGGAGATTTTAGATATGAAACTCAAGAATGTTTGTGTTGCTGTTGTTGCTCTGGCTCTGGCTGTTGGCATGACCGCTTGCGGCGGTTCTGCTTCCTCCACTGCTGCATCCTCTTCCGAGGCTGCTTCTACCAGCACTTCTGTTGCTGCTGAGGCCGAGGAGAGCGCTTCTTCCGCTGTTGCAGAGGAGAACGGTTCTTCTTCTGAGGCTGCTTCCAGCGAGGCCGCTTCTTCTGAGGCCGCTTCTTCTGAGGCTGCTTCCAGCGAAGCTGCTTCTTCCGTTGCAGCTTGATCGCACAGCGCCTAAATTCCAATAAAAGCTGAAGCCGGGCACAGGGAGCCATGAGTTTTCCTGTGCCCGGCTTTTTGTAGCAAAATGCGCCGGAAAGGTTTATTGGGAACCTCCCGGCGCATTTTTCAGAAGCTGTCATCAGAAGCAGGATGCCCCTCAGGCAGCGTGCAATGCTTATTCTTATATTCCCCAGAACAGGATCCCCAGTCCTGCAGAGAGCAGGATCATCCCAATGGGCGATGGTGCTTTGCCCTTTTTCCGGCGGCAAAGGGCATGCAGCCCCCACAGCAGCAGGAACACCACAATGGAACGGAGATCCGGTGCAATGCCTGCCTTGTCCGCTGCAAACCCGGCCAGCGTAGAAAGCGCCATGTTGACTGCAGTTGCCAGGATCATCGCCACCACACAGGGACGAACGCCGCCAAGAACTGCGTTGACACCGGCATATTTCATCAAATTCTGCAGTACCGATGCAACGAGCAGGATAATGACAAAGGACGGCAGCACCACACCCAGCGTCGCACACAGCGCACCCCAGAAGCCGCCCTGTGAAGCGCCGATGAAGGTAGCCATATTGATGGCCAGCGGGCCGGGTGTGGATTCCGACACGGCAATGAAGCTGAGGAATTCGCCTTCCGTCAGCCAGCCGTGTCCTAAGACCGTTTCCCGCACCAGCGAGATCATCCCGTAGCCGCCGCCGAAGGACAGCGCACCGATCATGAGGAAATTCCAGAAAAGTTCTACATAGATCACGGCTTCTTCTCCCCCCTTCCGCAGCTGCTGTACTGCATACACCAGCAGCCCGGCCGCACCGCTGAACAGGATGTAAAAAATGGAAGAGAAGGACACTGCTGCAATGGAACAGCCCACCATCGCTGCCGCAACCGTGGTCAGGATGACAATATTGAAGACGCTGTGTTCCAGCTGCTTCAGCATTTTCAGTCCGGCGGAAAGGATCAGATAGATCACACACACCTGAATGCCGTGGAACGCACTTGCCACCACCGAAAGGCGGAGGAACTGGTCAAAGAACAGCGAGATCAGATAAATGACCGCGAAGGACGGGAGACATACCGCCACCGTGGACGCTGCCGCACCTGCCGCACCCTCGATTTTGTAGCCGATATAGGTGGCACTGTTCACCGCCACCGGGCCGGGCGTAGACTCCGCAATTGCCACCATGTCCAGAAATTCTTCTTTTGTCACCCACTTTTTCTCTTCCACAAATTCATTCTGCAGCAAAGCCACCATGGCATAGCCGCCGCCAAACGTGAACGCTCCAATTTTGAAAAACGTCCAGAAAAGCTCCTTTGTTTTCGACATAGCCTTCTCCTTTCTTGCGCCTTATTATATCATTTTTTGTTTTGATATGATATACTTTAATGGAATATGCTGCTTTCTTTGGAAAAAGCAGAAAAAGGAGTTTAGGATATGAAAACAAAATTTGGCATTGTAGGCTGCGGCTTTCTGGGCGGCATTGTGGCCAGCGCATGGAAGAACGGTCTGCTGCCGGACTATGAGCTGGTGGGCGTGACCAGCCGCACCCGTGCTTCGGCAGAAAAACTTGCCGCCGAGGTAGGCTGTCCCGTCTGCGATGATGTGAATGCTCTGCTGACACTGCAGCCGGAATACATTGTGGAGACTGCTTCGGTGGAGGCTGTGCGCGCCATGGCTGTGCCTGTACTGAAAAAAAGGCGTGAATCTGGTCATTATTTCCATTGGTGCCTTTGCGGACCTTGATTTTTACGAGCAGGTCAAGGCCGCTGCCGTGGAGGGCGGTGCCAAGGTGCATCTGGCAAGCGGTGCCATTGGCGGCTTTGATGTGCTGCAGACCGTCACTCTGATGGCCGAGGCCCAGAAGCTGGCCGAGACGGCAGGCATTGAGACCCACACCGGAGCCAAGGGCTTCCGCAACACGCCGGTATGGGCCGACCACCTGCTGACCGATACCGAAAAGACCACCGTGTTCACCGGCAATGCCAAGCAGGCCATTGCCACCTTCCCCCGCCGCGTGAATGTGGCTGTTGCCACCTCGCTGGCCACCACCGGCCCGGAGATCACCGGCGTGACCATGCACTCGGTACCCGGCTGGGTGGGCGACGACCACTGCATCACCGCCGAGATCGAGGGCGTGAAGGCCGTGGTGGATATCTGCTCTTCCACCAGCGCCATTGCCGGTTGGAGCGTAGTTTCCCTGCTGCGCAACCTCTCCTCCCCCGTATGCTTCTATTAAAGGAGGGCTTTGCAGATGTTCAACAAACTGGTGGCCATTGAGCCGGTCAGCCTGATCCCCTCCGCCGAGGAAGCGCTGCATCAGTACGCAAAAGAAGTGGTGCTGTACCGCGATATCCCGGCCAGCGATGACCAGATCGTGCAGCGCATCGGAGATGCCGATGCCGTGCTTCTGAGCTACACCTCCCGCATGGGCAAAAATGTGATCGAGCGCTGCCCGAATATCCGTTACATCGGCATGTGCTGCAGCCTGTATTCTGAGGAAAGCGCCAATGTGGATATCGCCTACGCCCGCACCCGCGGCATCAAAGTGCTGGGCATCCGGGACTACGGCGACCGCGGCGTTGTGGAGTACGTCCTGCATGAGCTCACCGGCATCCTGCACGGTTTTGGGATGCCCATGCTGCGGGACGAGCCGGTGGAGATCACCGGGCTGAAGGCAGGCATCATCGGGCTGGGTGTGTCCGGCAAAATGATCGCCGACGCGCTGCAGTTCATGGGTGCCGACATTGCCTATTACAGCCGCACCCGCAAGCCGGATGCCGAAGCTGTGGGCATGTCCTACAAGCCGCTGGCACAGCTGCTGACCGAGAGCGAGGTGGTGTTCACCTGCCTGAACAAAAATGTCCTACTGCTGGGCAAGGACGAATTTGCGCAGCTGGGCGCAGGCAAGGTGCTGTTCAACACCTCCATCGGCCCGGGCTTTGACTCTGCTGCTCTGGAACAGTGGCTTGCTCTGCCGGGCACCCACTTCTTCTGTGACACCCGTGCCGCTGCCGGCCCGGTGGGTGAAGACTTCTTTGCCCGTGAGAATGTGCATTGCGCGAATGTTTCTGCCGGACGCACCAAGCAGGCTTTTGTGCTGCTGAGCCAGAAGGTGCTGGCAAATATCCGCACTGCACTGGGAGAATGATATAAAAAGGAAACGCTTCCCGGCCGGGGAAGCGTTTCCTTTTAGGCTTTATTCAAAATTGTTGTGATCTCTTCCAGATTCGCCGCAAATCGGATGCCCTGCTGGCGCTGCGGCGTGGAAAGGCCTTTCTCGATCATTTTGGCAAGCAGTGCTTTCAGGCTGTCGTAGTAGCCGTTCAGATCATACAGGATGCAGGGCGCGTCCAACTGGCCCAGCGAGACCTTGGACATTACCTCTGCAATCTCTTCCAGCGTGCCGGTACCGCCGGGGAATGCGATGAAGGCATCGCCCAGCTCGATCATCTTCGTCTTGCGCTCGGTCATGTCCTTGGTGACGATCAGCTCGGTCAGGCCATCGTGCTGCAGCTCCTGCTGCACAAAGAACTGCGGTTCCACACCGGTCACCGTGCCGCCTGCGTCCAGCGCGCTCTGGGCAAGCTGACCCATCAGGCCGCTGCGGGAGCCGCCGTACACAAGGCGGTGCCCGTTTGCACCGATCCAGCTGCCCAGTTCCCGGACAGCTTCCGCCAGCGCAGGATCATTGCCCGCATTTGCTCCAAGATAGACCGTGATGTTCATGGTATTTCCCCCTTTGTTTTTTCCATTTTACCACGCAGCGGGCCGATTGAAAAGGGCCATCCCCTTGCAAATGCAGCGGCACTGTGGTATTCTTGAACGCAGAAAAAGGGAGCCTGCAAAAGCAGGCTGAGAGTGGGCTGTTTGCCCAGACCTGTGACCTGATTTGGACAATGCCAACGTAGGGAGATACTGCTGCTTCAAAGTGCGGAGATGCCTCCTTGCGGGCATTTCCGCATTTTTTGCAAAGGAAGTTGTAACCATGAAAACTGCATTGACGATTGCCGGCAGCGATTCCAGCGGCGGTGCTGGCATCCAGGCCGATATCAAAACCATGACTGCAAACGGCGTGTACGCCATGAGCGCCATTACCGCACTGACTGCCCAGAACACCACAGGTGTGACCGGCATTTTTGAAGCCACGCCCGAATTTCTGGCACAGGAGATCGACGCCATTTTTACCGACATCTACCCGGATGCCGTCAAGATCGGCATGGTATCCTCGGCAGAGCTGATCAGTGTGATCGCCGAAAAGCTGCACACCTACGGCGCAAAGCATATCGTGGTGGACCCGGTGATGGTTGCCACCTCCGGCTCCAAGCTGCTGCGGGACGATGCCGTGCAGGCACTGACCGAAAAGCTGCTGCCCATGGCAGAGGTGGTCACCCCCAACATTCCGGAGACTGAGATCCTTTCCGGCATGAAGATCACCGATGCGGCCGGAATGGAGGCCGCTGCAAAGCTGATCAGCGAGAAATACCACTGTGCCGTGCTGTGCAAGGGTGGCCACCAGATCAACGATGCCGACGACCTTCTGTGGCGGGACGGCTGCGGCAAATGGTTCCGCGGCAAGCGCATTGCAAACCCCAATACCCACGGCACCGGCTGCACCCTATCCAGCGCCATTGCGTCCAATCTGGCAAAGGGCTATGATCTGGATGCATCTGTGGAGCGCGCAAAGGCCTACATTTCCGGCTGTCTTTCTGCCATGCTGGATCTGGGCCATGGCTCCGGCCCCATGAACCACATGTTTGCACTGAAGGGAGAGTTTGTGGGTGAGTGAGCAGACCTTTGTGCAGCAGCTGGTGCAGGAAAGTCTGCCTGTGTGGGAGAAATGTCTGCACTCAGAATTTCTGACCCACCTTGCGGATGGCACACTGGATGAAGCCTGCTTCAAGGGCTACATCGTGGAGGACAGTCTTTACCTGCGGGAATATGCCAAGGTGTTTGCCTGGGGCATGACCAAGGCAAAGGATATGCAGACCATCCGCACCTACTATTCCCTGCTTTCCTTCGTGAATGAGAGCGAGGATGCAGCCCGCCTGCACTATCTCAAGCACTTTGGACTGACCGATGAAGGCATCCAGAGCCTGCCGCTGCGGCCGGAGAACCGTGCCTATGTGGACTCTATGATCGAAGCCGCCAAAAACGGCGAGGGCGCAGCCGAGTGCATGATGGCCTGCCTGCCCTGTATGCTGAGCTATGGCTGGATCTTCCAGAAACTGCTGGAAGAAAAACCTTCCGTGCAGGATACCCTTTATGGTGCACTGGTGGTGGACTATGCTGACAAGGGCTATGAGGCGGCCTGCCGCGACTGGGCCGCGTTTGCAGAAAAAGTCTGCGAAGGCCTGAGCGACGAGCGCCTTGCCCGCTGCCGCGAGATTTTCCATGCCTGTTCGGCGCACGAGCTGAACTTCTGGGCCATGGCAGCTTCCCCGCGCAGTGACCTGTAATTTTTCCTAAAATATAAAATGCACCCGGCCTGTGGGCAGAACCGCAGCAACCGGGTGCATTTGTTTTGTTCAGGGTTTCGTGGCCGCAGCCGCAGGCATGAGCCTTAGTGCCGGAAACAAGGGAGCCCTAAAACAAAAACTTCCCCGGCTCTTCTGCCGAGGGAGTGGAAAAGAAAAACGCCCCTAACAGAAGAACTCTCTTCTGTCAAGGACGAATAAAATTTGGCCTTTTATCCGCGGTGCCACCATGACTTCATGGACATGACCCCATGCACTTGGCGGGATGCCAACACATCCCCGGCAACTGACGTATGCCCTACGTTGCAGAATACTGTGCGGCGAAAGTTCTCCGCAGTTCCCTGCACCCTCAGCGGTCCATTTCGGGAAAATATAACGCAAAGTCACACTTTCCTTGACGAACTGTTTCCGGTCTGCTTCTCAGCTGCGCAGGCTCTCTGTACAGGCATGGTTCGCCGTTATCTCCGCTTCAACGGTTTAGTGTATTGAATTTGGCTATATTAAACCACGGATTTTTCGTTTGTCAATACCTGTTTGCAAATTTTTCAAAATCAGCCTATGTCCACAGTGGGTTCAGCGCTTCCGGCGGCTGTTCGTGCTGGAAAACTTCACCGCTTTTGCCGGCCTGCGGCGGCTGTGCAGCGCACTGTAGTAGCCAAAGGCAGTGCCGCATAAGCCGCCCACAATGTGCATGAAGTTTGCTACATTGTCGTGCACAAAAATGATATCGTACACCTGCTGACCAAAGTACAGCGCTGCAACCAGCAGCATGGTGACCGGGATGCCGCCGGAGAAGCCCGCCAGCGACGAAAGCATGATAAGCATGAACACGATGCCGGACGCGCCCAGCAGCCCCGAACGTGGGAACAGCACGCATTGCAGCACGCCGGTGACCAGAGCGGTGAACACCATGCCGCACAAAAGCGGCTTGCTGCCGTACTTTTCTTCCATTGGCGGGCCAACAACGAGCAGCAGCAGCATGTTATTCAGAAAGTGGTCCCAGCTGGCATGGCCCAGCACATGGCCGAACAGCCGGATGTAGAACAGCGGGTCCTTCAGCGAGGAGCGGTAGACACAGAACAGATGCATCGTCGTCCACCCGTCCGTCCACTGGTCGAGGAACAGCACCAGAAGTGACAGCAGGAAAAATGTGAGGATCACCGGGGAGTTGTACTGCAGTTCCAGTTTGAGTTTTACTTTTTTCATCCTCTTGTCTCCACCCAGTATTCGCCCATGCTCTGGCCGGGCTGGTTCGTCACTTCATCCTTGAGGTAATCGCCAAGGCCGCAGCTTTCCGGCTGCCATGCAAGGGCTGCTTCCACCGTGGGGTACTCCACCTCGGCGTACCAGAACTCGGTGGGCTGGCCTTCGTCCACATGGTTCACTTCCAGCACAGAACCGTCCGGCAGGGTGTAGCTGCGGCGCAGCTTCGGGATGAGAGGTTTGCCGATGATCTTGTATTCCAGATCATCAAACAGTTCTTTGTCGATGCTGCGCTCGATCTCCTCACGGGCAAGGCCGCCCCCGGATTTGAAGCAGAGGATGTAGTCCGTTCTGCCGCCGGTGAGGGCTTCTTCCCGGATGCGCACAGTGGGCCGCACGCTGATATAGCCCTGCCGCATGGCAAATTCCTCCCTGAGGGGCAGCCCCTCCGGCCAGCCCTTCACCATCCATTTGCGTTCGATTTCCATAATGCATCCCTCTTTCATGCGGTTTTTTGGCATTTCTTATTTATAATAACATGATTTTGTGCTATTATAAAGGGTAGATTTTTACTCCTTCAGTCTGCTTCGCAGCCAGCTCCCTCAGTGAGGGAGCCTACCCGCACGGTAAGCGTGTCGAGCGAATGCGGGACGAAGGGAGTTCGTCCATGATAAGGAGAACCATATGAAAGAACGCGCTTACCCTGTGTATACCGTCAACAAACACGCCGAGGGCCTGCTGGTGGGCGGGCACCCCTGGGTGTATGAGAACGACATCCTCCATTCCCCGGAAAATGAGCCGGAAAACGGCACGCTGGCCGATGTGGTCAGCACCAAGGGTTCCTACCTTGGCACCGGCTTTGTCTCGCTCAAGAGCAAGATCCGCGTGCGGCTGATCTCCCGCAATGCCAACGACACCTTTGATGCTGCGTTCTGGCGCCGCCGGGTGGAATATGCATGGAACTACCGCAAGACCGTGCTGGAGCCCGCCGACCTTTCCGCTTGCCGCGTCATTTTTGGCGAAGCCGACCAGTTCCCCGGCCTGACTGTGGACCGGTTCAGCAACATCCTCGTCACGCAGACCCTGAGCGTGGGCATGGAAAAGCTCAAGCCCGTCCTCTTCCCCATTCTGGCAGAAGTCCTGCGCGCCGACGGCCAGACCATCGACGGCATCTACGAGCGCAACGATGAGGCTCTGCGCGCAAAGGAAGGTCTTGAGCAGAACAAAGGCTGGTTTGAGCTGCCCGGTGAGACTCACCCGGCAAACACCCAGACCGAGATCTGCGAGAACGGCGTTTACTATCATGTGGACTTCGAGAATGGGCAGAAGACCGGTTTCTTCCTTGATCAGAAGTACAACCGTCGGGCGGTGGCACGCCTTGCTGCAGGCCACACCGTGCTGGACTGCTTTACCCACACCGGCAGCTTTGCACTGAACGCCGCTGCGGGCGGCGCTGCCCGTGTGACCGCCGCCGACATCAGCGCCGATGCCATTGCCATGGCGCAGCGCAATGCCCAGCGCAACGGTCTGACCAATATGGACTTTTTGTGCGAGGACACCTTTGAGCTGCTGCCCCGCTTGGAAAGAGAGGGACACCCCTACGATTTTATCATTCTGGACCCGCCGGCCTTTACCAAGGCGCGCCGCACGGTGGACAACGCCATGCGGGGCTACAAGGAGATCAACTACCGCGCCATGAAGCTGCTGCCCCGCGGCGGCTATCTGGCAACTGCCAGCTGCTCCCACTTTGCCACCGAGGAGCTGTTCATCAAGATGCTGCGCGCCGCTGCAAAGGATGCGCACCGCCAGCTGCGGCAGATCGAGGTGAAGCAGCAGGCACCGGATCATCCGATCCTGTGGGGTGTGCCGGAGACGAATTATCTGAAGTTCTTTTTGTTCCAGGTGATCTGACCATTTAGAATGCCCTCCGCTTCGCTCTGGGCATATTTAAAGGAAATATTATTTTTATATTGGCGTTTGTCGCGGCCTGCGGGCCGCTCCAAACGCATTTTCACAAAAGGGGTCGTAGCGGGTAGTAGCATCTGCGGCTGTCACGCAACGGATAAGCCCAGATTTTGCAAATGCAATTGTCCGTAACGACTCCTCCCGTGAAAAAACAGTTCCGGCTGGCCCGCAGGCCTGCCGGAACTGCAAATTTAAAAATATTATTTCCGCTGATATTGCCAGAGCGCAAGCGGAGGCAATTTCAAATCGTTCTGTTCCGGTTTAAAGGTTCAAAAGTCATACCAAGCTCAGTTGTGCCAAAATTCGCAGAGAGCGTTTGTGCAGAATCGTCAGATTTGTCAATTGCCTTTTTGCCCGGCAGAGGCTATAATCAAACCATAGACAGCAACGGCGCTGTGGGTCACCTCCTGACTCGCAGCGCCGTTTTTGTTAAGATGCTTTCGTACTTCTGGGTGCGGCATTGCGGCAGATCAGAATGCAGACGAAAGGGTAAGAAAAATAAGATCAAGTAAGGAGTAGGATTTATGGCAGCGAATGTTATGGAAATCTACGGCAGCAAGGTCTTTAACGAACATGTGATGAAGGAGCGCCTGCCGAGCGCAACCTATAAGAGCCTGAAGAACACCCTGCACAAGGGTGCTCCGCTGGACATTGAGGTGGCAAACGTTGTGGCCAGCGTGATGAAGCGCTGGGCCATGGAGCTGGGTGCCACCCACTACACCCACTGGTTCCAGCCGCTGACCGGCATCACCAGTGAGAAGCACGATGGCTTTGTTTCCCCTGTGGGCGACGGCACCGCCATCATGGAGTTCTCCGGCAAGGAGCTGGTGCGCGGCGAGCCCGATGCATCTTCCTTCCCCTCCGGCGGTCTGCGCGCCACCTGCGAGGCCCGCGGCTACACTGCATGGGACCCCACCAGCTACGCATTCGTGAAGGATGACGTGCTGTGCATCCCCACCGCATTCGTCAGCTACACCGGCGAGGCTCTGGATAAGAAGACCCCCCTGCTGCGTTCCATGAACGCACTGTCCAATCAGGCGGTCCGTATCCTGAAGCTGTTCGGCAAGGATGTGGATTACGTCTCCACCACCGTCGGCCCCGAGCAGGAGTACTTCCTTATTAAGAAGGAAGATTACGAAGCCCGTCAAGATCTGATCCTCACCGGCCGCACCCTGTTCGGTGCCCCCTCTGCCAAGGGTCAGGAGCTGGAAGAGCACTACTTCGGTGTCATTCGTCCCGAGGTCTCCGAGTTTATGAAGGAGCTGGACGAGGAGCTGTGGAAGCTGGGCATTCCCGCCAAGACCAAGCACAACGAAGTTGCTCCCTGCCAGCATGAGCTGGCTCCCATCTTCGACACCACCAACGTTGCCATCGACCACAACCTGCTGACGATGGAGATGATGAAGAAGATCGCTCCCAAGTACGGTCTGGTCTGCCTGCAGCATGAGAAGCCTTTTGAGGGCGTGAACGGCAGCGGCAAGCATAACAACTGGTCCATGTCCACCACCCACGAGAATCTGCTCGACCCGGGCGACACCCCCATGGAGAACCTGCAGTTCCTGGTGTTCCTGGCTGCTGTCATCAAGGCTGTTGACGAGTACGCCGATCTGCTGCGCACCTCCGTTGCCACTCCCGGCAACGATCACCGTCTGGGTGCCAACGAGGCACCTCCGGCTATCATTTCCATCTTCGTGGGCGAAGAGCTGGAAGCTGTCATCGATGCCATCGCATCCGATTCCCCCTATGCCGGCCCCGTCAAGATGAAGATGGATCTGGGCGTTGATGTCCTGCCCAAGTTCAGCAAGGATACCACCGACCGCAACCGTACCTCTCCCTTTGCCTTCACCGGCAACAAGTTTGAGTTCCGTATGCCCGGTTCCGCTGAGAACCTGAGTGATGCCAACACCATCCTGAACACCGCCGTTGCAAAGGAACTGAAGGGCTACGCCGACGAGCTGGAGAGCGCTGAGGACTTTACCAGCGCCGTGATTGCTCTGGTCAAGCGCACCATCCGCGACCACCGCCGCGTCATCTTCAACGGCAACGGCTACACTGCCGAGTGGGAAGAGGAAGCCGCAAAGCGCGGTCTGCCCAACAAGAAGAACACCCCCGCTGCTCTGCCTGCCCTGATCGAGCCCAAGAACATTGCCCTGATGGAAGAGTTCGGCGTGCTGACCAAGGTAGAGATGGAGAGCCGCTACGAGGTGGAGCTGGAGCACTACTCCAAGATCATCAACATCGAGGCTCTGACCATGCTGGAAATGGCCCGCAAGCAGCTGCTGCCTGCCGTCAACTCCTACATGAGCGAGCTTGCCAATACCGCAGCATCCAAGCTGGCTGTGAGCGAGAACATCAGCGTGCGCAGTGAGACCAAGACCCTGACCAAGCTCTCTGCTGATGCCGATGCTATGAGCGACGCTGTCGATACCCTGCAGGATGCAGTGGATGCTTCCAAGGCATTGCCCACCGAGGCAGAAAAGGCCGTTGCTTTCCACGACAACGTGCTGCCTGCAATGGATGCTCTGCGTGCCGCTGCGGACGACGCCGAGACCATCTGCGGTGAGGATTATTGGCCTCTGCCCAGCTACAGCAAGATGCTCTACTACGTCTGATCTTTCATCAGCGTAACAGCAGAATAGCATCCGTAGGCTGCGGAATTTAAAATTGCCATTCTCCTTTTCCTATTTCTTACACCAGCCTAAAGACCTGCTCCCATTCTGAGGGCAGGCCTTTAGGCGTTTTATTTGAAAGGGAAACCATTATGAGCTATTCGACCCAACAGGACATCCTTGATTTTGTGGAGGACAACAACGTCAAATTTGTGCGCTTTGCCTTCTGCGATATTTTTGGCACTCAGAAGAACATTGCCGTGTTGGCAAACGATCTGCCCAAAGCTCTGGAAGACGGTGTCTGCTTCGACGGCAGTTCCATTGCCGGCTTTATGAAGGTGGAGGAAAGCGATCTTGTGCTGCGGCCGGATCTTTCCACCGTGACCATTCTCCCCTGGCGGCCTACCGAGGGCCGGGTGATGCAGTTTTTCTGTGATGTGGAAAAGCCGGACGGCCAGCCCTTTGGCGGCAACTGCCGCGGCTTTCTGCGCAGCGTGAATCGCAAATTCAAAAAGCTGGGCATCACTTGCAATGTGGGCGCAGAGTGTGAGTTCTACCTGTTCGAGAATGATGACCGGGGCCGCCCCACCCGTATCCCCATCGACTTTGGCGGCTACTTTGACGTGGCCCCGCTGGATGCAGGCGAGAACCTCCGCCGGGACATCTGCCTGACCATGGAGCAGATGGGCATGAGCCCTCAGCACAGCCATCACGAAAGCGGCAACGGCCAGAACGAGATCGACTGCCACCACGCAGGCCCCCTCAAGACCGCCGACAACGTGATGATGTTCAAGCAGATCGTGCGCGCTATTGCCACCCGCAGCGGCATCCATGCAAGCTTCCTGCCCAAGCCCCTGCCGGATCAGGCAGGCAGTGGTCTGCACATCAACCTGTCCCTTTACATGGATGGCCGCAACCTGTTTGAGGGCGACATTGCCCCGGACAGCATTGCAGGCAGCTTTATGGCCGGTGTGCTGGCCCACAGCCGGGAGCTGACCGTGTTCACCAACCCTCTGCCCAACAGCTATCAGCGCTTTGGCTGCGATGAAGCGCCCCGCTATGTGAGCTGGAGCCGCCAGAACCGCAGCCAGCTGGTGCGCATCCCGCAGGTAAAGGGCGACAACTGCCGCATGGAGCTGCGCAGCCCGGACCCTGCCTGCAACCCCTATCTGGCCATTGGTCTGGTTCTGGCTGCCGGATTGGACGGCATCGAGAACCGCATGGTGCTCTCTGCCCCCGTGAACAAGAATCTGTTCGACCCCTCCATGGCTGAGGGGCTCGGTCTTGAGACTCTGCCCACCAGTCTGGAAGAGGCCGTGCAGGCTGCGGAGGAGAGCGAATTTTTGCGCAGAGTGCTGCCCGAGCAGCTTGCCAGCCGCTACTTTACGGAAGAACTGAAGCGCTGCGAAGCACTGAAACATGCGTCCGACCCTGTTGAGTACGAGCGTACCCATTACTTTAACGCCATCTGACCCCTGCAAAAGAGAGTGTGTAGGAGAAAGGAGCGAAGGAAATGGGACGTGCACTGATCGTAAGTGCCGGTGCAAGCTCCAACGAGTATATCGCTGCACGGCTGACCGAAATGGGCTACAGCCGCCCGGTGATCATTCCCAGCGGGGCCGAAGCCCGGCGGCGCATGACGGAATCGGATTTTGAGCTGATCGTGGTCAACTCTCCCCTGCCCGATGAATTCGGGCATGAGGTGTGCATCAATGCTGTGGAAAAAACAGATGCCGGTGTCGTGTTTCTGGTCAAGGCCGCACAGGCTGAGCAGCTTTTGGGGCCTTTGAGTGAGCAGGGGGTATTGCTGCTGTCAAAGCCCTTCAGTACCGCCTTTTTTGTGCAGGCCATGCACATGGCGGCGGCGGGCAACCACCGCCTGCTGCGTGCCCGGCAGGAGAACGCCCGCTTACAGGAAAAGATCGCACAGGTGCGGCTGGTCAGCCGGGCAAAATGCTGCCTTGTGGAGCACGAGCACATGACCGAAGCCGAGGCACACCGCTACATAGAAAAACAGGCCATGGATACCCGTCGTGACCGCACAGAAATTGCACAGGAAGTCCTTGAAAATTATGAGGACATGGGTGTATAATATTGGATTGGGAAAAGTATCCTTGCTTTCACCGGCTCATTTTGGGAGAGGCTGAGAGCAAGACCGTTCACCTGAAAGAATTCACAAAGGTTTATAAGGAAAAAAATTCAGAAAAACAAAAATAGAGGAGGAAATTCTATGGCAGAGAAACAAACCAAATTCATCTTTGTCACCGGCGGTGTCGTCTCCGGCCTTGGCAAGGGCATCACAGCCGCATCGCTGGGCCGTCTGCTCAAATGCCGCGGTCTGAAGGTGGCCAGCCAGAAGCTGGACCCCTATGTGAATGTAGACCCGGGTACCATGAGCCCGCTGCAGCACGGTGAGGTGTTCGTGACCGACGATGGCACTGAGACCGATCTGGATCTGGGCCACTACGAGCGCTTCATCGACGAGAACCTGAACAAATACTCCAACCTGACCACCGGCAAGGTGTACTGGAACGTACTGAACAAGGAACGTCAGGGTGCATATCTGGGCCAGACCGTGCAGATCATTCCCCACATCACCAACGAGATCAAGAGCTATATCTACAATCTGGCCTCTTCCACCGAGGCTGACGTGGTCATTACCGAGATCGGCGGCACGACCGGTGATATTGAAAGCCAGCCCTTCCTCGAGGCCATCCGTCAGGTGGGTCTGGAGCAGGGCCGCGACAACTGCTGCTACATTCATGTGGTGCTGGTGCCTTACATTTCCGGCTCGGACGAGTACAAATCCAAGCCTGCACAGCACTCTGTGAAAGAGCTGCAGGGCATGGGCGTGAACCCGGACATCATCATCCTGCGCGCAGACGGCAGTGTGGGCGGCGACATCCGCCGCAAGATCAGCACTTTCTGCAATGTGAAGCCGGAGTGTGTGATCGAGAACCTGACCATGCCCAGCCTGTACCAGTGCCCGCTGATGCTGCACACCGGTGGTCTGGACGAGGTAGTGGTGCAGAAGCTCAAGCTGGATGTGCCCGCTGCCGACCTGACCGAGTGGAAGCAGGTGGTCAGCCGCATTGCCACCCGCAGCAAGACCTGCAGCATTGCACTGGTGGGCAAATACGTCAAGCTGCACGACGCTTACCTCTCCGTGATGGAGAGCCTGTACCACGCCGGCTTTGAGAACGACAGTCAGGTGGAGATCCGCTGGGTGGAGAGCGAAGACCTGACCGACCAGGTCGCCTGCAAGGAAGCCTTTGCAGATGTGGACGGCATCATCGTACCCGGCGGCTTTGGCGACCGCGGCATTGAGGGCATGATCCAGGCTGCACAGTATGCCCGCGAGAACCATGTTCCCTACTTTGGCATCTGCCTTGGCATGCAGATCATGGTGATGGAGTTTGCCCGGGGCGTTTTGGGCTACAAGGATGCAAATTCCAGCGAATTCACCCCGGATGGCAAGCATAATGTGATCGCCCTGATGGCCGACCAGCAGGGCAACATTCCCAAGGGCGGCACCATGCGTCTGGGTAAATACCCCTGCAAGGTGATGCCCGGCACCAAGATGGCCGAGTGCTACGGCGAGGCCGAGATCTGGGAGCGCCACCGCCACCGCTACGAGTTCAACAACGAGTTCCGTCAGGAGATGCAGGACGCCGGTCTTGTTATTTCCGGCACCAGCCCCGACGGTCGTCTGGTAGAGACTGTAGAGCTGCCCGGCCGTGACTTCCATTTGGGCGCACAGTTCCACCCGGAGTTCAAGAGCCGTCCGAACCGTGCTCACCCGCTGTTCAAGGCATTCATTGCTGCGGCACTCAAGTTCCGCGCCAGCGAGCAGCGCAGCCTGCTGCACATGTAAACCATAAAAATAAGGTGCTGTCTGTGCGGACAGCACCTTATTTTTTACCCATATAATCCATGATCCTGCAAGGCATGGTTCATAGTGGTCATTTTCCAGATCACACACCACAAACCGGTCCACGATGCGGGCCATCCCGTGGAACATCTGTTCCGTAAGTTCCTTGCGGCGCTGTAGCTCCATCCGTTCCGCTTCCGCTTTTTGCAGAGAACTCCCGGTGGCTTTGTTCTATTCTTGATTTCCGATCAGCACCACGGCCACATCGTTGACATTCGTGCCGGTCGCGCCGGTGATGATGAGCCCATCCACCGCCTTGAGGGCACGGTAGGCATCGTTGTTCTGCAGCACATCGTACACGTTCAGCTGGTTCTGCGCCAGTGCCGCGGCCGTGCTGCCGTCCACATAGCCGCCCGCAGCATCGGTTGGGCCGTCGGTGCCATCGCTGCCCACCGAAAAGACCGCTGCATCCAGCCCGGCGATCATTGGTGCTGCAGCAAGGGCCAGCTCCTGATTGCGCCCACCCAGACCTGTTCCGGTCAGGTGGACGACCGTCTCACCGCCTGCAAGAAAGGCCAGCTTTTTGCCCTGCCCCGCGTGGGTGCGGGCTATGGAACCAAGGAAGCTGCCAGCCTCCCGCGCTTCACAGCAGAGCCTGTCGGTCAAGATCACCGGCTCATAGCCCCGCTCCCGGCAGGCGTTGGCTGCTGCGCTGCACAGCTCCCGCACGCTGCCGGTGATCTGCGTGGCAACACGGTCCAGCACCTTTGGAGTCTCCTGTGCCAGCAGAGCCTTGGCCTGTGCCGAAAGCTGCAGGTGATATTTTTCCGCAATGGCAAGGGCCTGTGCACAGGTGGAGGTATCCGGCACCGCCGGGCCGCTGGCGATCATATCCAGCGGGTCGCCCAGAATATCGCTGAGCACGATGCTGAACACCTGTGCGGGCGCACAGCTCTGTGCAAACCGCCCGCCCTTGACCCCGGACAGGCGCTTGCGAATGGTGTTCATCTCCACGATATCGGCACCGCTGGCAAGCAGCTGGCCCGTGATCTGCTGCAGCTCTGCGCCGGGGATCAGCGGCTTCTCAAACAGTGCACTGCCGCCGCCGGACAGCAGAAACAGCACCGTATCCTCTGCCGTTAAGCCCTGCACCAGTTCCAGCGCTTTCCGGGTGGCGGCAAAGCCATTCTCATCCGGCACGGGGTGCCCGGCTTCGCAGCAGTCCACGCCGGGGATCGTGCCCTTCACGTGGCCGTATTTGGTCACGACCACACCGCCATCCACCCGGCCAAGAAATTTCACCGCCGCATGGGCCATCTGCCATGCTGCCTTACCGGCAGCCACCAGCAGCACCCTGCCGCCCTGCGGCCGGAAATTTTTCAACGCGCGGCGCACCGCTTCGTCCGGCAGAACAGCGTTCAGGCTGGCACGGATGATGGCATCTGCATCTCTGCGCAGTGTTTCGTTTTTCAGCATGTCGTTCTCCCCTTTTCCATCGCTTCTTGTCCGCGGACAAAAAACACCTGTACAGTCTCTTCCTATGCAGGAAAACGCCGTACAGGTGTTCTGATCTTTTTGCTTACTTTGTGCTTGCCGGAGCAACCTCAAAGTCGATTTTGCCCAGGTTCACATCCGCACGCACAATGGTGATCATCATGGTGTCGCCCAGACTCCAGTTCTTGCCGGAGACGGGGTCGGACAGGCGGATGCCCTCGGTGAGCATGGTGCCGGAGGGGGTCAGGCTGGAAGCCGGCACAAAGCCCTCCACGCCGTTTTCCAGCTCAATGAACAGGCCGCGCTGGGTCACGCCGGAAATGCGGCCCTCGTAGCACTCGCCCAGATGGCGGCGGGCATACTCGGCCTTGTAGCAGTCCTCAGCCTTGCGCTCGATCTGCATTGCAATGATCTCGCGCTCACTGGACTGCTTGCTTGCCTTCTCGGCAAAGTCGCTGTAGCGCAGCACCATGGTATCCTTATCCATGCCCTTGAGCTGGGCGGTCATGATGCGATGGATGGCCAGATCCGGATAGCGGCGGATGGGGCTGGTGAAGTGAGCGTAGTCCTTCAGCACCAGACCGTAGTGGCCCTTGGGTTTTTCCTCATACACAGCCTTGGACATGCAACGCAGCATACCGGTATTGATGATCTGCTCATACGGGCCGCCGCGCACACCTTCCAGAATGGCGCTCAGCTCCTTGGGGGTGGGCACATCCTTGGCAAAGTGATCGTTGATGCCGCAGGCCTGCAGCAGAGTGTGCAGACGCTCCAGCTTTTCAGCATTGGGTTCCCTCGTGCACACGGTACACGAAGGGGGATCTGCTTCACGCGGGCAAAGTGGGCAGCGCACTGGTTGGCCAGCAGCATGAACTCTTCGATCATAGCTTCGCTCTCGCCGGAGGTGCGCTTTTTCACATCGATGCAGTGGCCGTCCTCGTCGAGGATCAGCTTCACCTCGCCGCTCTCGATATCCATGCAGCCGCGCTCCTTGCGCAGGCGGGCGCGGTGGCCGTACAGCTCCTTCATGGCGGGCAGCTGGCTGAGCACTTCATGGTACTTGCCCTTCAGCTCGTCGTCAGCACTGCCGGCCAGCAAGGCATTGATCTCGGAGTAAACACCCTTGACGCGGCTGCGGATGACCGACTTGACAAAGCGGTAATCGATCAGGTTGCCATCCTTATCCAGATGCATCAGGCAGGG
>ENA-OQBD01000640-OQBD01000640.1-human-gut-metagenome-genome-assembly--contig:-NODE-640-length-18221-cov-3.886482_pt1 | contig 18221 bp, 18 predicted proteins | sample MGYA00242742_ERZ504543 | MGnify/ENA primary metagenome ERZ504543 (study PRJEB26092, sample SAMD00036239) | human gut metagenome | host: Homo sapiens | study: EMG produced TPA metagenomics assembly of...
ATCTGTGGGATTTCTTCTGTGTTTATTTTATGGCGAAGATCGGCTTTTTCCTGGGGATGATGCCCAGGATCGTCAGCGCTCATTGGAAGAGACTGCAATCTGACTCACTGATCCGACATAACCCCCAAGGTTTTTTTCCATTTCTGGGAACAGAGGATGGGGTAGCTCGTCTGGCTTCTCGTCTGGTTGAGTATGGAATGGGTGATGTGACCCTTTATGTAGGCGAAAATCTTTCCTACGAAAATGAAAAGATCTTTCATGCCAGGGCAGCAGATCTTACAGAATACCGGGGAGATGCATTAAGCGTGGTAACTGCGTGCAATGAAAAGGCAGAACCTTTGCCCGCAGTTCACGGGATCTGTGATGAGGAATTTCTCCGTGGGAAGGCGCCTATGACAAAGGAAGAGGTGCGTACGGTTTCTCTGTCCAAGCTTCGTCTTCAGGAGGATTCTGTCTGCTATGATGTGGGAGCGGGCACAGGCTCGGTTTCCGTTGAGATGGCGCTGCGTGCCTGGAAGGGGCAGGTCTATGCCATCGAGAAAAAGGAGGATGCCCTTGCTCTTCTTAAGGAGAACAGGCGGAAATTTGCCGCAGATAATCTGGAGATCGTACCGGGTACTGCACCGGAAGCTATGGTGGAGCTGCCTGTTCCGACACATGCTTTTATCGGCGGGTCTTCCGGAAACATGAATGAGATCATCCGGCTTCTTCTGGACAAAAATCCGGAAGTACGGATCGTGATCAACTGCATCACTCTGGAGACTGTGACGGAAGCCATGAATGCCATACGAGATTTCAGCCTGACAGATGTGGATATCGTACAGCTGTCTGCGGCAAGATCAAAATCTATCGGAAGGTATCATATGATGATGGGTGAGAATCCGATCTATATCATTTCCTGCAGCGGAAGAGGGGAGGAGATTTAGGTGAAGATCCCGAGAATACTTCTTGCGGCAGGTGCCAGCGGAAGCGGAAAAACCCTGATCACCTGCGGGCTTCTTCAGGCGCTGGTGAACCGTGGCCTTAAGGTAGCTTCTTTTAAATGCGGCCCGGATTACATAGATCCCATGTTCCACAGCCGTGTGATCGGTACAAGATCCCGAAACCTGGATACGTTTTTTACAGATGGAGACAGGACCCGGTATCTTCTGGCAAAGAACGCATCGGACTGTGAGATCGCAGTGATGGAGGGAGTCATGGGGTACTATGACGGTGTAGGAGGGATCACCTCCAGAGCCAGTGCCTATGATCTGGCCTCCACCACAGATACACCGGTGATCCTGATCGTAAACAGCCGTGGCATGAGTGTTTCCCTGGCTGCCTATGTAAAGGGCTTTCTGGAATACAAAAAGGACAGCCATATCTGCGGCGTGATCTTTAACCAGATGTCTCCCATGCTGTATCCCCGAATGAAAAAGCTTCTGGAAGAGGAGCTTTCCGTAAAGGTACTGGGATATGTTCCGAAGGTGGAGGACTGTGTGATCGAAAGCCGTCATCTGGGGCTGGTGCTTCCGGAGGAGATCCCGGAGCTGAAAAGCCGTCTGCAGAAGCTTTCCGAGGTGCTGGAGAAAACTTTGGGATATCGATGGGGATCCTGGAGCTTGCGAGGGGGAGCACCGGGTAGCTGCGCGCCGGAGCCGGAAAATGCTTATGACAGAAGGATACTGCCTTCGGATACCGGACAGAGGAAAAGGTACGGATCGGTGTGGCGGATGATGAAGCCTTCTGCTTTTTCTATGCGGATAATTTAAATCTTCTGGAGCAGATGGGAGCGGAGCTGGTACGTTTTTCACCCATTCATGACAGAGAGCTTCCGGAGGATCTGGACGGGCTTCTTTTAAGCGGCGGTTACCCGGAATTAACGGGAGGCGTTGGAAGAAAATCAGGAAATGCTGCACCGGATCCGGGAAGTTATCCTGGACAGAATGCCCTGTCTGGCAGAATGCGGCGGATTCATGTATCTTCATCAGGAAATGGAGGATATGGAAGGAAAGCAGCGCAGGGTTTGCGGGGTGATCCCTGGAAGGGCTTACCGGACACCGAAGCTGAACCGGTTCGGTTATATCACCCTTACGGAAAAACAGGATACCGGACTTGGTGAGATCCCGGCTCATGAATTCCATTATTTTGATTCCACAGATTGCGGAGAGGATTTTCATGCGGCAAAGCCGGCATCTAAAAGAGGATGGGATTGTATCCATGACCGGGGCAGGCTGATGGCAGGATTTCCTCATCTTTATTATTACGGAAATCCCAGGGTTCCGGCACGTTTTCTGAAGAACGCACTGGAATATAAGAAGGAACGGAGGCAGAAAAAAGATGCTGAAATATAGTCTTCCTGCACTGGTCATAGGATTTGTGCTGGATCTTCTGATCGGAGATCCCAGATGGCTTTATCATCCGATCTGCGTCATCGGCAATCTGATCGCAGTGCTGGAAAAAGTGATCCGAAAGATTTTTCCGAAAAATCACGGCGGTGAGCTGACAGGAGGCTTTCTGATCGTAGTGCTTGTCTGTCTGTTCAGCGGTGGGGTGCCGCTTCTGGTGCTTCACTATCTTTACCGGTATCTGCCGGTGGCCGGATTTGTGCTGGAGGTATTCTGGTGCTATCAGCTTCTTGCTACCCGTTCCTTAAAAGACGAGAGTATGAAGGTTTATGACCGGCTGAAAAACGGAACTCTGGAGGAGGCACGCTATGCGGTGTCCATGATCGTAGGCCGTGATACCAGTGAGCTTACGGAAACCGGCGTGACAAAGGCAGCAGTGGAAACAGTTGCGGAAAATGCATCCGACGGCGTGATCGCCCCCATGCTTTATATGGCTATCGGCGGGGTGCCGCTGATGTTTCTGTACAAGGGCATCAATACCATGGATTCCATGCTTGGATATAAAAATGACAAATATCTTTATTTCGGCCGTGTTGCGGCAAAGCTGGATGATGTGGCCAATTATATCCCTGCCAGGAATTTCCGGATGGCTGATGGTGGCAGGAACTGTTTTTACAGGAATGGATATAAAAAACGCGGCAAAGATCTACAAACGTGACCGGAGAAAATACATGCAAGCCCCCAACTCAGCCCCAGACAGAGGCTGCCATGGCCGGAGCGCTGGATGTACAGCTTGCGGGAAATGCATATTATTTCGGAAAATTATATGAAAAACCCACGATCGGGGATCCGATCCGTCCGGTGGAGCCGGAGGATATCAAAAGAGCTAACCGGCTGATGTACGCCGCCTCCATACTGGGTGTGGTGGTTTTTGGACGCTCAGTGCGGGCATCCGGTTCGGGTTATTAAGGTAACAATAAATACAGACAGGAGAATGACCAATGACAAAACACATACATGGAGGAGACGTATATAAACATAAAGACTGCCTGGATTTTTCGGCAAATCTGAATCCTTTGGGAACACCGGAAAGTGTGAAGCAGGCCATTATCCACAGTCTGGATCATATTGCACAGTATCCCCAGGTGGGATGCGGCGTTCTTAGGGAAAAGATCGCAGAATCGGAAGGTGTAAAAGCGGAAGAGGTAATATGCGGTAACGGAGCAGCAGAAGTGATCTTTACGCTCTGTCACGCAGTAAAGCCAAAGAGGGCTCTGATCCCGGCGCCCACTTTCGCAGAATACGGACAGGCTCTGGCCAGCACAGGTTGTGAACTGGAATATTACATGCTGACGGAAAATGACGGCTTTGTGTTCAGTGAGGCATATCTGGATATCCTCCATAAGGGACTGGATATGGCTTTCTTATGCAACCCCAATAATCCTACCGGCATGCTGATCCCCCACAGGCTTCTGAAAAAGATCCTGGAAAAATGCAGAAAACTGGATATCCTGCTGGTGGTAGATGAATGTTTCCTTGATTTTGTAAAGGACCCGGAAGAGTATTCTCTGAAGCGTTCTCTTTCCGGGTTCAATAATCTTTTTATCCTGAAGGCATTTACAAAAAGATATGCCATGGCCGGGGTGCGGCTGGGCTATGGCCTCTGTTCTGACAGAAAGCTGATGGAAAGGATGGAGCTCTGTGTTCAGCCATGGAATGTTTCCACCATGGCCCAGGCAGCCGGGCTCCAGGCACTTACAGAGACGGAATATGTAGAGGAGGGAAGACAGCTTGTTTTTCGGGAGGCACAGTGGCTGAAGGATGAGCTGGTCCGCATTGGGTATAAAGTATTTCCGTCGGAAGCAAATTATATTTTCTTTAAAGGACCGGAGGAGCTGTTTGACTTCTGTCTGCGGAAGCGGATCCTGATCCGTGACTGCAGCAATTATCCGGGACTTACAAAGGGGTATTATCGGATCGCGGTAAAGCGCCATGAAGAAAATGTAAAACTGATCGAAGTACTTGAGGGAGGTATATTATGGCAAAAGCAATAATGGTGCAGGGAACCATGTCCAATGCCGGAAAAAGCCTGCTGGCTGCGGGACTTTGCAGGATCTTTAAGCAGGATGGATATCGTGTGGCTCCTTTTAAATCACAAAATATGGCACTGAATTCCTTTATTACAGAGGATGGTCTTGAGATGGGGCGGGCCCAGGTCATGCAGGCAGAGGCAGCCGGGATCAGGCCGTCTGTCCTGATGAATCCGATTCTTCTGAAGCCTACCAATGATGTAGGCTCCCAGGTGATCGTAAACGGAGAAGTTCTTGGAACCATGAGTGCCAGGGATTATTTCAAATATAAGAAGACCCTGGTTCCGGATGTGATGAAGGCATACAACGCTCTTGCAGCGGAAAACGATATCATTGTCATCGAAGGTGCGGGAAGCCCTGCCGAGATCAATCTCAAGGATGAGGATATTGTAAATATGGGGATGGCAAAGATGGCCAAGGCACCGGTCCTTCTTGTGGGTGATATTGACCGTGGAGGCGTTTTCGCCCAGCTGATCGGTACGGTGGAGCTTCTGGAGGACGATGAGAAGGCTATGGTAAAGGGTCTGATCATCAACAAATTCCGCGGAGATAAGACTATTCTGGACCCTGGTGTTGTCATGCTTGAGGAAAGAAGCGGGATCCCGGTGGTGGGGGTGGCGCCTTATCTGGATATCCAGGTGGAGGATGAGGACAGCCTGACGGAGCGTTTTGACCGGAAGCAGGAAGCCGGTGTCATTGATATCGCGGTGATCCGTACACCAAGGATTTCCAACTTTACGGATTTTAATCCTTTTGAGAGCATTCCCGGAGTTTCTCTCCGTTATGTTAAACACCCGAGAGATCTTCACTCTCCGGACATGATCATCCTTCCTGGAACCAAGAACACCATGGGTGATCTGATCTGGATGCGGGAAAGCGGAATGGAGGCAGCAGTTCTCAAGGAAGCCTCCAGAGGCAAGCTGATCTTTGGTGTCTGCGGTGGCTATCAGATGCTGGGTGAAACCTTAAGTGACCCTCATGGAGTTGAAAATGGCGGTTCCATGAAAGGGATGGGACTTCTTCCCATGGAAACGGTATTTGCCGAAAAGAAAACCAGGACCAGGGTGCAGGGGCATTTCGGTCAGCTGTCCGGTGTGTTTGCTCCTCTTTCCGGTGCGGAGATCGAGGGCTATGAGATCCATATGGGCGAAAGTATCCTGAAGGAGAATGCAGGAACAGCAACGAAGATCACAGACAGCGTCAGCGGTAAGAAAAAAGAAGAGGGTGCTTTTGCGGGAAATGTGTGCGGAACCTATATCCACGGCGTTTTTGATAAGGAAGCATCTGCAGAGGCGATCATACGCGTGATCGGCGAGAAAAAAGGTATTGATGTGGAAAATATGACAGGCGTGGATTTTGCGGCATTTAAGGAACAGCAGTATGATATCCTGGCTGCAGAGCTGCGGAAGCATCTGGATATGAAAAAAATCTATGAGATACTGGAAAACGGGATTACGGAGGAAGAATAGAAATGAAAGTAGAGCTTGAAAATGTAAAACCCCTGGAGATCGAAAAAAGAAGCTTTGAGATCATCACAGAAGAGCTTGGGGATACTCCCCTGATTCCGGGAACCGAGCTGATCGTAAAACGCTGCATCCACACAAGCGCAGATTTTGATTATGCAAAAAATCTCTGCTTCTCGGAGGGGGCAGTGGAGAAGGCAATGGACGCCATCCGCAACGGTGCCTGCATCGTCACAGATACCCAGATGGCAAAGGCCGGGATCAACAAGCGTGCACTTGCCCGCTACGGCGGTGAGGCTTACTGCTTCATGTCCGACGAGGATGTGGCTGCCCTTGCAAAAAAGAACGGGACTACCAGAGCCACAGCCAGCATGGACAAGGCAGCAGAGATGGATAAAAAGCTGATCTTTGCCATCGGAAACGCACCTACCGCACTGGTACGTCTTTATGAGCTTATTGAGAACGGAAAGCTTTCTCCTGAGCTGATCATCGGTGTGCCGGTAGGATTTGTGAATGTTGTGCAGTCAAAGGAGCTGATCATGCACGCAGATGTGCCTTATATTGTGGCAAAAGGACGCAAGGGTGGAAGTAACATTGCTGCGTGCATTGTAAATGCCCTGCTCTACATGATCGATAACCGGAGAGATTAGGAGCCGATAACCTCCTTCAGAAGCTGACAGGCAGGCAGAAAATCCTTGGATGGAATGGAGGAGCAGGAGAGGACCAGGGTGACCTCGGCTCCGTTTTCTCTGAGAACCTCCAGTCCCAGACCACGGTTCCGGGCTCTGTCTGTCAGTTCACTGCCTGTGAGAGAACAGGGGAGAGTAAGGGCAAGGCTGGTTCCTGCGGCTCCTGTCTGGATCTGGCAGTCCTGGCCGAAGGTCTCCCGGACAGCCTGGGAAAGAGCCTTCAGCTTCTGGGAATAAAGGCGGCGGAGTTTTCTTGTCTGGGAAGCCATATGCCCGTCGCGGATAAACTGGCAGAGCGCGATCTGTTCTGCCTTGGAAGCAGTCTGATTATAAAAGGCTGCTTTTTTTGTATATTTTTCCCGGAGAGAGCGTGGCAGTACCATGAAGCTGACACGGATGGAGGGCAGCAGCAGCCTGGAAAAGGAACCGATATAGACAACGTTTTCACCGCCTGCAAGACCAAAAAGTGAAGGCGTTGGCTTCTGGAAATAAACAAATTCGTTTTCGAAATCATCCTCAATGATCAGATGGTCATTGATCTCCGCATGACGGATCAGCTCCAGGCGTCGTTTTACAGGCATGATCTCGCCCCATTTTGTCATGTGAGCAGGAGAAACATAGATCACATCGCAGCTTTTGTCCCGGTAATGGACATCAAAGCCGTAATCCTGAAAGATGGTGCTGCATGTGGTGAAGGACGGTGTAGGGAACGAAACGGTTTTCCGTTCATGGATCAGAGGGCAGAGGATCTGGAGAAGGGGCTGGAGACCGGCCCCTACTACAATGTCATCCGGGGAGCAGATCACATTTCTGCGTTCCCGGATATAGTCTGCGAGAACCTCCCGGAAATCGCTTTCGCCCTGGGGCTCGCCATAAGAAAGCATACGGTCGCCCTGGCGGAGGGCGCTTTTGATGTAACGCTGCCACAGATCAAAACGAAAGCTTTCCCGGTCAACACCGGAAGAGGCAAAATCGTACAGGCAGGGCGTGATATCCTTATCCTGTTTTTCGGGGGTGAGCAGATGCTGCCTGGAAGCAATGCCGGTGACATAATAGCCGCTCTGTGCCCTGGCGATGATATAGCCGTCTGCTGCCAGCAGAAGATAGGCATTTTCGATGGTGGTACGGCTCAGCTTCAGCTCCTGGGCGCATTTGCGGAGGGAGGGCATTTTGCTTCCGGGAAGGAGACGGCCTTCCATGATCAGCTTCCGGTAATAGTGATAAACCTCCAGATAAAGGTGTTCTTTTTTGTGTTCTGCAGATATATTTAACATAAGTATGATGATTTCCTTCCAAAAATGATTGCGTAAACCTGACAGTTCATTCTATAATATTACAGAAAAAAACTCAAGACTGGAGAATTACCATGAAAAAAATAGCAGTGATCAATGATCTTTCCGGGCTGGGGAAATGTTCACTGACAGCAGCGATCCCGGTGATCTCGGTGATGGGAGTCCAGGCGTGTCCACTTCCCACCGCTGTTTTAAGCAACCAGACCGGTTATGAAAGTTATTTCTGTGAGGATTTCACAGAACACATGGAACCATATATGGAGCAGTGGAAAAAAAGAGGATTTTTTCCGGATGGGATCTATACAGGATTTCTTTCTGATGATAAGCAGGCAGACAGGATCCTGAAATTTATGGATGCGTTTGCAGGGGAGGATACTCTGATCCTTACAGATCCGGTGATGGGGGATGAGGGCGTGGTTTATCCGATCTATACAGAAGAGCTCCGCAGCCGGTTCTGCGAACTGACACGCCGTTCCTATGTGATCACACCGAACCTTACGGAAGCTCTCCTCCTTCTTCGCGGAAAAGAAAAAATGGAGGAGATCTGGAAGGAACTGCAAAAGGTATCAGAGGCCCGGCGGATGGAAGAGATCCGGGAGATCGGGTGCGGACTTGCCCGGAAATTTTCACTTCCTGCCGTTGTGATCACCGGAGTAGATCACAGAGAGGAAGGGCAGCCTCTGAAAATGGGAAATCTTGTCCTGGAAAACGGAAACAGCTCCTGGATATTTGCAGAGAAATCCGGAGGAAGCTATTCCGGGACAGGAGATCTTTTTGCATCCGTGCTCAGTGCAGGGCTGGTAAAAAGATATTCCATGAAAACCTGTGCAGAGCTGGCCGTGGACTTTATCTCGGCATCGATCCGGGATGCGGTGGAGGAAGGAACAGACCGTAACGATGGTGTATGCTTTGAACAGCATCTCGGCATGCTGCTTCCATAAAAACATAAGGGGATAAAAAAGAGCTGACCGTCAGGCCAGCTCTTCCCACTTTTTCATAAAGCTCTTCCAGTTCTTCAGCGATGGCTGCTTTTTCACGGCTCAGCTTGTACATTCCGCTACATTGGTGCAGACATCCGGAAGGACCATGGGTTTTCGTCGATCTCACTGTCTCTTGTTTCCAGCTCTTCGATACGGGCTTCGACCTTTTTTCAGCTGGCTCCCGTTTTCGTTTCTTTGCCTGTTCTTCCTTCATCTGCTGCCAGGAAAGCTTGTTTTCGGAAAACGTTTTTCTTCGGCAGGTGCCTCCGGAGAAGTGCTTCCCGGTGCATAGGTACTGGTCAGCTCCTCCTTCTTTTCCAGATAGTAATCATAATCACCGATGTAATTTACCACTGCCTGGTTTGTCAGCTCCATGATCCTGGTCGCAGTCTGATTGATAAAGTAACGGTCATGGGATACATAAAGGACTGTACCGGTGTAGCTGACCAGTGCTTCCTCCAGGATCTCCTTGGAGGCAATATCCAGATGGTTGGTAGGCTCGTCAAGGATCAGGAAGTTGGCTTCGGAAAGCATCAGCTTTGCAAGGGAAACACGGCCTCTTTCTCCACCGGAAAGTGCGGAGATCTCCTTGAAAACATCATCTCCGGTAAAGAGAAATGCAGCAAGCATATTTCGGATCTCGGTCTCTGTGAGAGTCGGATAAGTATCGGAGATCTCCTGGAAAATTGTCTTGCCCATATGCAGAACATGATGTTCCTGATCGTAATAACCGATCTGCACCTTGGAACCAAGGGAAAATTTGCCGGCATCTGCCTCAATAAGACCGTTGATGATCTTCAGTATGGTGGTCTTTCCGGTTCCGTTGTTTCCGATCAGTGCCACACGCTCGCCGCGTTTGATATCAAAGGAGATATCGGAGAACAGGGTCTGTCCCGGAAAGGCCTTGGAAAGCGCTTCCACGTGGAGCACATCGTTTCCGCTTAACACCCGTGGTTCCAGCGAGATACGCATCCGGTCCTGGAGCTCAAGAGGCTTTTCAATCCTCTGTACACGGTCCAGCATTTTTTCACGGCTTTTCCGCACGCTTGATGGATTTTTCACGATTAAAGGATTTCAGCTTGGCGATAACGGCTTCCTGATGCTTGATATCCCGCTGCTGATTTAAGTATGCCTTGTACTGTGCGTCACGAAGCTGAGCCTTCTTGAGAGCATAGGCAGAGTAGTTGCCGCTGTATACGCGGGTCTGTCCGGCTTCGATCTCAATGACCTTGGTGACCACCTTATCCAGAAAATAACGGTCATGGGAGACGATAAAAACAGCTCCCGGATAATTCAGAAGATAAGTTTCCAGCCAGGAGATGCTTTCCATATCCAGGTGATTGGTTGGCTCATCCAGAAGCAGGATATCCGGCTTGGAAAGAAGCATCTTGCCCAGCGCCACGCGGGTTTTCTGACCGCCGGAAAGAGTTTCGATCTGCTTGTCATAATCTTCCTCTGTGAAGCCGAGACCCTTTAAGACACCGGTCAGCTCACTTTTGTAAGCGTATCCGTTCTCCAGCTCAAACTGATGGGTCAGGCGGGTATAGGTTTCCATCAGACGGTTCAGCTCATCACCGGTCACCGTGTTCATTTCCTGTTCCATATTGCGGATACGGCGTTCCATATCGATGATGTGCTGCTTGGTGGTAAGAAGCTCCTCGTAGATGGTATGATGTCCGTGGATATCCTGGTACTGGGCAAGATAGCCGATATTTTATCCCGGGCAAGCACCACGGTACCGGAATCAGCAGAAAGCTCCTGCATGATGATCCGCAGCAGTGTGGTCTTTCCTGCACCGTTGCATCCGATCAGAGCAGCCTTTTCACGATCTTCAATGTGAAAGGATGCATCATTTAAAATTACTTTTTCGCCAAAGGCCTTGCATATATTCTGACATGATAAAATCATAAAAACTGTCCTCCTGTATAAAGAATCACCCCTGTTTATGCCTGACAGGGAAAAATCCTCCACCTATTATAACGGAAACTGCCGGGATTCAAAGAAAAAAATCAATTATTAGAAAAATTATAAAGAAATTTGTACAGAATAGACAACTTTAATTGACAGGAAAAATGTCAATTCGTTATAATTAACCTAGTGTAAGGTAAGGAGGAAAACTATCGTGGAGACAAAACAAATCTCGAAAGCGGTGATTAAGCGTCTGCCACGCTATTACCGCTACTTAGGAGAGCTGATGGAAGACAATGTAGAACGTATTTCTTCCAATGAGTTAAGTAAGAAGATGCATACCACAGCTTCTCAGATCCGTCAGGATCTTAATAATTTCGGCGGTTTTGGGCAGCAGGGGTATGGCTATAATGTACATTATCTTTATACAGAGATCGGTAAGATCCTGGGACTGGATACCGTTCATCCGATGATCATTCTGGGTGCTGGTAATCTGGGACAGGCACTTGCCAATTATGTGGATTTTGAGAAGCGCGGGTTCAGGCTTGTTGGTATCTTTGACGTAAATCCTGTGCTTGAGGGCATTGCAGTCCGTGGACTTGAGATCCAGATGCTCAGTGAGCTTCCGTTTTTCCTGAGAGAGAATAACGTGGAGATCGCGATCCTGACACTTCCCAAGAATAAAGCCAAGGAAATGGCAGATATTCTGGTGGAGAACGGAATCAAGGCAATCTGGAATTTTGCACATCTTGATCTTGAGACACCGGATGATGTGATCGTAGAGAACGTTCATCTTTCCGAGAGTCTGATGACACTGTCTTATAATCTCAGCAAATACAGGCAGGAACATGTGGATAAGTAAGAATTGTTAAGCTGCCGGAAACGGCAGCTTTCTCTATGACAGAGGGGAGGCAGAAGACAGAATGAAGAAGCTTGTTACCTGCGCAGAAATGAAGGATCTGGACTCTACAACGATCCGTGAGATCGGAGTTCCCTCCGAGGTTCTGATGGAGCGGGCAGCACTGAAGGTGGTAGAGGAAACAGAAAAGTATCTCCAGAAGGACGAAAGGATCCTGGTAGTCTGCGGAAGCGGAAATAATGGCGGTGACGGTATCGCTGTTGCCAGATTGTTCCATCTGAAGGGGATCCGGGCAGAGTTTTATATGGTCGGAAACAAAGATAAAATGACCAGAGAGACAGCTCTTCAGTATAAGATCGCTTCCGGTTATCGTGTCCCTGAGGTGAATAACCCGCAGTGGAGTGAATATACTACTATAGTAGATGCCGTGTTTGGGGTAGGCCTGACGCGCCCGATCGAGGGGCATTATGCTGATATCATCCATGAGATGAACAGTGCGAGGGCCAAAAAGATCGCAGTTGACATCCCGTCAGGAGTGAACGGAGATACTGGCCTGGAAATGGGAATTGCCTTCAGCGCCGATCTGACTGTCACATTTGCCTACCGGAAAAGAGGTCTTTGCTTTTATCCGGGGAGACTGTATGCAGGAAGGATCGTTACCGCCGATATCGGGATCTATGAGCAGGAAGCTGTGACTGCATCTGCCGCCTGTCTGGAAAATAAAGATCTGAAGCTGTTTCCGGAACGTGATCCCGGCGGAAACAAGGGTACCTTCGGAAAAGTGCTCTTTGTGACCGGAAGTGAGGGAATGTGCGGAGCTGCCTATTTAAGCGCCAGTGCAGCACTTCGTGCCGGTGCGGGAATGGTAAAGATCCAGACTGTGGAAGCCAACAGGATCCCGCTGCAGATACTCCTTCCGGAGGCTATGGTCTGCAGCCGCTTTGATCAGGAATCCAATGAACAGCTTCTATCCTGGTGTGATGTGATCGTGATCGGACCGGGACTTGGAACATCAGTGGCCAGCCGTGAGAGAGAACAGTGGTTTCTCACGGCGGCTGCCCGGGAGAAAAAACCGCTGATCCTGGATGCTGACGGTCTGAACCTTCTGGCTGCACATCCTCAGTGGCACCAGTATCTGGGAGAGCATGTGGTTCTGACACCGCATATCGGAGAAATGAGCCGGCTCAGTGGCAGAACGATCCAGGAGATCCAGCATGAGATCGCAGATACTGCATTGAAATGCGCTGCGGAAAGAGGCTCTGTGTGCGTATTGAAGGATGCATGTACAGTGATCGCAGATGAGAAAGGACAGATGTATCTGAATCTTTCCGGTAATTCCGGAATGGCAACTGCAGGAAGCGGAGATGTGCTTTCCGGGATCCTGGCAGCAGTGTTATGTATGTATCTGAAAACGGAGGAACAGCCTCCAATGGTTTTAAAGGCCGCGTTAGGTGTTTATCTTCACGGACTTTGCGGTGATCTTGCAGCCGCTGAAAAAGGAAAGCGCAGTATGCTGGCAGGAGATATCATAGAATATCTGCCCAAGGCATTAGCTATAGGTGAAGAGGAGTCGGAATTATGAAAAAATACGAGAGAGTAAAAGCACTGGTATCACTGGACGCCATTGCCCACAATTTTGAGGAAATGCATAAAAATGTCAAAGAAGGGACAAAGATCATTGCTGTGATCAAAGCGGATGGTTATGGCCATGGAGCCAGAGCTATTGCCCGTCTGATCCAGGACTATGACTATATCTGGGGATTTGCAACAGCTACTGCAGAGGAGGCACTGGAGCTTCGGCATGCAGGGATCACCAAGCCTGTCCTGATCCTTGGCCTTGTATTTGAGGAATATTATGAGGAACTTGCAGCCAATGATATCCGGATCACCATATCGGATCTTAATACAGCGGCAGAATATGCAAAAGCAGGTGCACGCATTGGAAAAAATGTACATATTCATCTGGCTCTGGATACGGGAATGACAAGGATCGGATATGCGGATATTCCGGAAAATGCGGTAAAGATCGAAAAAATCTCAAAATCCCGAATCTGGTGATCGAGGGAATGTTTACTCATTTTGCCAGGGCGGATGAGGCTGACCGTTCTCCTGCACTGGTGCAGCTGGACCGTTATCTCCGTTTTGCAGAGCTTCTGGAAAAAAGAGGCGTTCATATCCCGGTACGTCACTGCTCCAACAGTGCAGGTATCATCCGTGTTCCGGAAGCAAATCTCAATGTCGTTCGTGCCGGCATCACCATTTACGGCATTTATCCGTCAGAAGAGGTAGAACGTGATATCGTGAAGCTGACACCTGCAATGGAGCTGAAAAGTCATGTATCCTATGTGAAAAATGTGGAACGCGGAACAGCGGTAAGCTATGGAGGAACGTTTGTTACGGAACGTTTTACCAGAATGGCAACGATTCCCGTAGGTTATGCAGATGGCTATCCGAGACAGCTTTCCAATAAGGGCTGGGTCCTGATCCGGGGCAAAAAGGCTCCGATCCTCGGACGTGTCTGCATGGATCAGTTTATGGTTGATGTCACAGATATCCCGGAGGTGAAGGCCGGGGACGAGGTCACCCTGATGGGAAGAGACGGAGAGGAATTTATCAGTGTGGAGACACTGGGAGATCTTTCCGGAAGATTTTCCTATGAATTTGTCTGCGGGATCAGTAAACGTGTTCCGCGGGTTTATATCAAAGACGGTAAGGAATGTGGAGAAGAGGAGAGCTTTTTCCAGTAGATCCGTAAATACCCGGATCCGGAAAACGCCGGGTCAGACATAAGGCCGGTAAAAAAGTACCACGCATGGTATACACAAAGAAATTGTGGAAATACTTATCTGTAAAAAGGAATACGGCTTGCAAATAAGCCGGACCAGAATCGGAGTGTGAATTGTGTGGTTATAAAAAGAGGGGATATTTTTATGCGGACTTAAGACCTGTAGTGGGCAGTGAACAGGGCGGCATCCGTCCGGTGCTGATCATCCAGAACGATGTAGGCAACCGTCACAGCCCCACAGTGATCTGTGCGGCAATTACATCAAAAATGAATAAGGCAAAGCTGCCGACACATATTGAGATCGATGCATCTGCCTACGGGATCGAAAAGGATTCTGTGATCCTTCTGGAACAACTCCGCACCATCGACAAGCGGCGTCTGAAGGATAAGGTGTGTCATCTGGACAGTGCTATGCTTGATAAGGTGAATCATGCGCTTGAGATCAGTCTGGAACTGACTTTTTAAGGGGAACATGAGGAATTTTGACCGGTTTGATTTTCTGATTCTTGACGAAATCTTTCATAAGTGCTATATTAAACCGAGTTGCAATTATGTAAAACGGTACCCAAAATGAGCAGGGCACGAAAGAAAATATACGGTAACAAGGAGAGGAAGATACCATGTCAGGACATTCAAAATTTGCCAACATCAAACATAAGAAAGAGAAAAATGATGCCAAGAAGGGTAAGATCTTCACAGTCATCGGCCGTGAGATCGTTATGGCAGTAAAGGCCGGCGGCCCGGATCCTGCAAACAACAGCAAGCTTCGTGATGTCATCGCAAAAGCAAAAGCAAACAACATGCCGAACGATACTATCGATCGTGGAATCAAGAAGGCAGCAGGTGCGGATTCTGCAGACAGCTACGAGAAAGCTGTATATGAAGGATATGGTCCGAACGGTGTTGCCATTATCGTAGAGACTCTTACAGATAACAAGAACCGTACTGCAGGTAATGTACGTAACGCATTTACCAAAGGTAACGGAAGCATCGGAACACAGGGATGCGTGTCCTTTATGTTCGACCAGAAGGGCCAGATCATCATCGACAAGGAAGAGCTTGAGGATGAGTGCGGTGAGATGGATGCGGACGAGCTGATGATGACAGCGCTGGATGCAGGTGCTGAGGACTTCAGCGAGGAAGAGGACAGCTTTGAGATCATCACAGCACCGGACGATTTCAGTGCTGTACGTGAGGCTCTTGAGAAAGCCGGAATCCCGCTTGTAGAAGCACAGATCGCCATGATCCCGCAGACATATGTGGAGCTGACTGATGACCAGGCTATCAAGGATCTTCACAGAACACTGGATCTTCTTGATGATGACGATGACGTTACTGACGTATGGACAAACTGGGACGAGTGATCTCTGAATAGAAAGTAATATTTTGCATATAATACCTCCAGAATTTCAGATTCCGGAGGTATTTTTTATGGAAAAACAGAACGAAGAGGGAAAACAGAAGGAACTGGACCGGGAAGCGAGCCAGAACGAGCAGATCCGGGAAACAGGGCAGGCAGTGCTCGATGGAAATTCCCGGAAGCATAAAGTGGAGCTTCTGACGGTGATCGGGGAGATCGAAGGCCATGAATCCGCGCCGTCTCACAGCAAGACAACCAAATATGAGCATGTACTGCCAAAGCTGGCTCTCATTGAGGATGATGAAGAGATCGAGGGACTTCTTATCCTTTTAAATACGGTAGGAGGAGATGTGGAGGCAGGGCTTGCCATTGCGGAGATGATCGCGTCTCTGAGTATCCCTACGGTTTCCCTGGTGCTGGGCGGGGGACATTCCATAGGTGTACCCATGGCGGTATCAGCAGATTATTCCTTTATCGTGCCAAGTGCTACCATGGTGGTCCATCCGGTGCGTCAGAACGGAATGTTTATTGGCGTGGCGCAGTCTTACCGCAATATGGAAAAAATCCAGGACCGGATCATTGCCTTTGTATCCGGACATTCACATATCACGGCAGAACGGATGGAGGAGCTGATGCTGGATACCTCCCAGCTTGTAAAAGATGTAGGGACTATGCTGGAAGGGGAGGAAGCGGTAAAGGAAGGGCTCATCGATGAAGTAGGAGGGATCCGGGAGGCGCTGGACCGATTGTATACCCTCATCGAAAGGAAAAAATCGCAGAAATAACCAGTTTTGTATGTGGTTTTTGATGATGTTAGTTGCATAAGACTAATATGGTTGCGCTGTGCTGTGGTAAAGAATTTTGACAGAAATTGTAAATCTACTCTTGTCATATGCTGATTTTTAGCGTATTATTAATAAAGGTTTATAATTTGCGCGAGGAGGAAGACCATGTATAAGGTTTTAAAAGCTGAAACGCTGGCAGCTAAGATCCATCTTATGGTTGTGCATGCACCACGTGTGGCAAGCCATTGTCTGCCAGGACAATTTATCATTGTTAAACTTGACGAAAAGGGAGAGAGGATCCCGCTTACCATCTGCGATTACGATCGCGAGGCTGGTACAGTCACCATCGTATTCCAGGAGATCGGAGCATCTACCATTAAGATGTCCGCACTGAAAGAGGGAGATTCATTCCGTGATTTCGTAGGACCTCTGGGATGTCCGTCTGAGTTCGTCCATGAGGATATCGAAGAACTTAAGAAGAAAAAAATGGTATTCGTAGCCGGTGGTGTCGGTACCGCACCTGTTTATCCGCAGGTTAAATGGCTCCATGAGCACGGCATCACAGCTGATGTTATCCTTGGTTCCAAGACTAAGGATATGGTTATCCTTGAGAAAGAGCTTGGCGCTGTTTCCAATCTTTATGTTACAACAGATGACGGTTCCTATGGCCGTTCCGGTATGGTAACAAAGACTCTTGAGGATCTTGTGACAAATGAGGGCAAGCATTATGACGTCTGTGTAGCGATCGGACCGATGATCATGATGAAATTTGTCTGTCTTCTTACCAAGAAGCTTGGTATCCACACAATTGTCAGCATGAACCCGATCATGGTTGACGGAACCGGTATGTGCGGCGCTTGTCGTCTCCAGGTCGGTGATGAGATCAAATTTGCCTGCGTAGACGGACCGGAGTTTGACGGACATCTCGTTGATTTCGATCAGGCTATGAAGAGAAGTCAGATGTATAAGACCCAGGAGGGCCGTGCATTACTGAAGCTTCAGGAAGGCGATACCCACCACGGTGGATGCGGACATTGCGGAGGTGACAACTAATGGCAGATGCAAAAATGTTAAAAAAAGTTCCTGTAAGAGAACAGGATCCGAAGGTACGTGCGACAAACTTCGAGGAAGTATGTCTTGGATATAACCAGGAAGAAGCAATGGAAGAAGCACAGAGATGTCTCGGGTGCAAAAAACCGAAATGTGTAGAGGGATGTCCGGTATCCATCGATATTCCGGGATTTATCGAGCACATCAAAGAGGGCAACATGGAAGAGGCTTACAAGGTGATCGGTTTATCTTCCGCACTTCCGGCTATCTGTGGCCGTGTATGTCCGCAGGAATCCCAGTGTGAGGGACAGTGTATCCGCGGTAAGAAGGGCGAGGCTGTTTCTATCGGTAAGCTGGAGAGATTCGTTGCAGACTATGCTCTGGAGCATGATATCAAACCTGCAGGAGCAGAGGTTAAGAACGGACATAAGGTTGCAGTGATCGGTTCCGGTCCATCCGGACTTACCTGTGCAGGTGACCTTGCAAAGGCAGGATACGATGTAACTGTATTCGAGGCTCTTCATGAGCTTGGCGGTGTTCTTGTTTACGGTATTCCGGAGTTCCGTCTTCCGAAGCAGAAGGTTGTCAAGGAAAGAGATCGAGAAGGTCAAAGAGCTTGGCGTTTAAATTTCG
>ENA-OQBD01000641-OQBD01000641.1-human-gut-metagenome-genome-assembly--contig:-NODE-641-length-18216-cov-2.848084_pt1 | contig 18216 bp, 20 predicted proteins | sample MGYA00242742_ERZ504543 | MGnify/ENA primary metagenome ERZ504543 (study PRJEB26092, sample SAMD00036239) | human gut metagenome | host: Homo sapiens | study: EMG produced TPA metagenomics assembly of...
CCAGTCGGCGGTGGAAAGTTTTCATTATGTGACAGATGCAGCACATGCCGTGGTGCGGGGATCGGATCATATCTTAGAGCAGAGCCGCTATAATGTTGATCTGGCTTTATATTCAAAATCGTGACCTTGCCAAAGGAATACCGATGGAGCGCGTTGAGGTCACATGTCCGAATTGTGGAGCACCGATCACGAATCTCGGAGCTAAATTCTGTGAGTATTGTGGCGCCGGTGTTGTGGAGTTAAATGTACACGCATGGTCTTTTGAAAATATTGAGGAAGCATAAATTTATTTGCAGGCATAAGCAGAATTCATTTTTTGTATGCTTGCGTTTACTGTGATATTGTGTTAAAGTACATATTGTTCTGAATATAAGAACCATAGAGTGATGACAGGGGTCACACGAAGGGGTACACCACCGCGGGTGTAGCTTTCTTCGTGTGGCCATTTTTTGTTGCAATATCAAAAAGGAGGTCTTACATGGTACATATCAACGGAAAAGATATAGATGCGGCAGGGCAGTCTCTGGCGGCATATTTAAAGGCAAATGATTATGAGATGGGAACATTTGTTGTGGAATGCAACGAGGAGATCATCCATAAAGAGGATTATGAAAACTATATGCTAAAGGATGGCGATATCATAGAAATTGTCCAGTTTATGGGGGTGGCTGCGGTACATCTCTGATGTATCGCTCCATAATGTAGCGTTGGCCCATTTGCGAAGCAAATTTTTCATGGGCCGATGTTCCCGTTGGTACATCTCTGATGTATCGCTTCCATAGTGAAAAATTACAGTAAAAACATAACACAGAAAAGAGGAAGAACAATGAACAAAGACACATTTACATTAGGAGGAAAAGAATTCTCCTCGCGTTTTATTTTAGGATCAGGAAAATATTCCATGGAGCTGATCAAGGCTGCCGTTGAAAACGCCGGAGCACAGATTATTACATTAGCAGTGCGCCGCACTAACACAAAGAAAAAGAAAACATTCTGGACTTTATCCCGGATAACGTAACATTGCTTCCAAACACTTCAGGTGCAAGAGATGCAAAAGAAGCAGTCCGCATTGCGCGCATGGCAAGAGAACTTGGATGCGGAGATTTCGTAAAGGTTGAGATTATGAAAGACAGTAAATATCTGCTGCCGGATAATGTGGAGACCGTAAAGGCAACCGAAATGCTGGCAAAAGAAGGATTTGTGGTGCTTCCATACATGTATCCGGATCTGTATACCGCACGTGATCTGGTCAATGCCGGAGCCGCAGCTGTTATGCCATTGGCGTCTCCGATCGGTTCTAATAAAGGTCTGGCAACGAAAGAATTTATCCAGATTCTGATTGATGAGATTGATCTGCCGGTAATTGTGGATGCCGGAATCGGAAGACCTTCCCAGGCATGCGAGGCAATGGAGATGGGAGCTGCCGCAGTTATGGCAAATACCGCAATTGCAACAGCAGGAGATGTCCCGGCCATGGCGGGTGCATTCAAGGCAGCCATTGAAGCTGGAAGAAGTGCATATCTGTCGGGACTGGGCCGTGTACTTGAGCGTGGTGCTTCCGCAAGTGATCCGCTGACCGGATTTTTGAGAGACTAGGGGGCGAAATCATGGCTGAAAATCAAATTTTTTATTGACTCCGATAAGTTAAGCGAAGCTGCATTGGAGTGCAAACATAAACTGGAAACCGATCCGTCGAGCAGAACGAACCATATGGAATATATGCCGGGGATGGAACAGATCGATCCAACCATAAGAAATAAAGTCCTTTCCGAGATGGACAGTTACGATTACAACAAATATACGGCAAGAGATGTGCAGAATGCATTAGAGCATGAAACCTGCAGCGTTGAGGATTTTAAAGCATTGCTTTCGCCAGCCGCAGAACCGTTTTTGGAGCGCATGGCACAGCGTGCAAAGATCGAGACAGGCAAGCATTTCGGAAATACGGTGTATCTGTTCACACCGCTTTATATTGCAAACTATTGCGAGAATTACTGTGTGTACTGCGGATTTAACTGCTACAACGACATTCATCGTAAGAAACTGACTTTTGAGGAAATCGAGCATGAGATGAAAGTCATTGCAGACTCCGGCATTGAGGAAATCCTGATGCTGACCGGAGAAAGCCGTGCGCAGAGTGATGTCGAGTATATCGGGGAAGCCTGCAGGCTGGCAAAGAAATATTTCCGCAATATCGGTCTGGAAATTTATCCGGTCAACAGCGATGAATACCGGTATCTGCACGAATGCGGCGCTGATTACGTGACGGTATTCCAGGAAACCTATGACAATGTCAAATACGAAACCCTGCATCTGATGGGGCATAAGCGTGTATTCCCATACCGTTTTGAGGCACAGGAGCGTGCGCTGATGGGCGGCATGCGCGGTGTCGGATTTTCCGCATTGCTTGGACTTTCCGATTTCCACAAAGATGCACTGGCTTCTGCACTGCACATTTATTATCTGCAGCGCAAGTATCCATATGCGGAGTATTCCCTGTCCTGTCCGCGTCTGCGCCCGATCATCAACAACGACAAGATCAATCCGCTTGACGTGCACGAAAAGCAGTTGTGCCAGATTCTGTGTGCGTACCGTATTTTCCTGCCGTATGTCGGTATCACCGTTTCTTCCCGCGAGCAGAAACATTTCCGTGATGGCATCGTAAAGATTGCAGCGACAAAGGTATCTGCGGGAGTGTCTACCGGAATCGGAGATCATGAGAGCAAGTATACCGGAAAGGATACCGGAGAATCCGGAGATGAGCAGTTTGAAATCTCCGATGGAAGAAGCTTTGACCAGATGTATAACGATATGGAAAGCGAAGGTCTGCAGCCGGTATTAAATGACTATGTCTATGTATAGAAAAATCTGCGTGACCAACCGTGCGCTGGCAGAGCATCCTTTTTTTAGAACAGTTAGCGTGCGTGCTTGCCACAAAACCGTATGCGATGATCCTGCGGGAAAAAGATCTCACGGAAGAGGCATACGAAGAACTTGCGGGAAAAGTAAAAAAAGTTGTGTGAAAACACGGACACCAGGCTGATTCTGCACAGTTTCCCGGATGCTGCAATGCATCTGGGGGGTACGGCCATTCATATGCCACTGCATCGGTTTACAGAGATGCCGGAAGAACAAAAGCAGAAATTTTCAGTGCGCGGTGTCTCCGTACATTCAGTGGACGATGCGCGCCTGGCAGAACAATGCGGGGCAACCTATCTGACAGCAGGGCATGTGTTTGTGACTGATTGTAAAAAAGGACTGGCACCGAGAGGACTTGATTTTTTGCATGAGGTGTGCAGCTCTGTGAAAATTCCGGTATACGCAATTGGCGGGATTCATGAAGAAAATATGGAAAGCTGCATCCAGTCAGGTGCAGCAGGCGTGTGCATGATGTCGGAATATATGAAAATCTGATTTTGGGTATTCATTTTTTATTACTAAAAAAGTGTAAAATTTTCGATGAAAAAAACCATTGTAAGGTGTTATACTGGCAGAAGCATGAGGATAAATGTCAGGAAACATGAAAGAAGAGGTTACCAGTCAATAAAAATGAGTAACATACTGGAAAAACAGTTTTTAAAACAAAGAAATGATTTTGAAAAATCCTGTGTGGAGAGAGATAAAAAATACCACTTTCCGCAAGGAGTGATTTTTGAAACAGATATCGCATATGCAAAGGATAAAAACAAAGCGCACCGTCTGGATAGATATCGTCCAAAAGGGAAAGAAGCGCAGATACTTCCGGTGATTATCAATGTCCATGGGGGAGGGCTGCTTCTCGGAAATAAGGAATTTAACAAGTATTTTTGTGCGCTGCTCAGTAAGAAGGGATTTCTGGTGTACAGCATGGAGTACCGGCTCATCCCGGACTGTACATTTTTTGATCAGCTGCGTGACATCTTTCTTGCAATGGATTTTGTAAAGGAACATGCTGCAGCAGACGGAGGAGATCTGTCGCATGTCTATCTTGTCGGGGACAGTGGCGGGGCCTGTCTGGCCACTTATGCAAATGCAATACAGAACAGCAAAAAAATTGCAAAGGCAGCGGGCGTAAAACCGTCTGAGCTTAAGGTGCACGCACTTGGTCTCATCAGTGGGATGTTTTATACGGCAAAATTTGATAAGATTGGTCTGTTTCTTCCGAAATATCTGTATGGAAAACAGTACAAAAAAGCACCATTTGCGGCCTATGTAAACCCGGAAAATCCGGAGCTGCTTTATGCGCTTGTACCGGCATGGCTGGTGACAAGCCATAACGATCATCTGAGAAATTACACGATCCGTTTTGAGAAGGCGCTGACAGCAGCAAAGAAAGAGCACGAGATTGTTGATTTTCCGAAAAACAAAAAACTGACGCATGCATTTTCTGTGTTTGAACCGTTTCTTCCGGAGAGTCATGCCGTTATTGATATGCTTACGGAATATCTCAGAAAATTTTGACATCGGAGTGGAAAAAACGGAATCAGATTTAGATAACAGAACAGGGAGATTGCAGCGAATGCTGCATTCTCCCTGTTTTTAGCTGATCATATCCAAAAACATCTGATGGATCTTCCGGTCGCTGTTGAGTTCCGGATGGAAAGCAATTGCGACCTGATTTCCATAGCGTACACCGACGATATGGTCATCGACCACCGAGAGAACCTCCACACCGTCCGATACACTCTCTACATAAGGGGCGCGGATAAACGACATTGGAACCAGTCCGAGATCTTTAAATTCTGCCTTCGTATGGAAACTGCCGAGCTGGCGGCCGTAGGCATTTCTTTTTACCTGCATCGGGATTGTGCCAAAATGTTCCGGGGAGCCTAAAAGGATCAATCCGGCGCAGGTGCCAAGCACCGGCAGCCCATCAGCAATCTGCTTTCTCAGTGGATCAAACATTCTAAGTTCCCGGAGAAGTTTTCCCTGTACAGTGCTTTCCCCACCCGGCAGGATCAGTCCGTCATACGGCTGGTCTAAGTCTGCCGCCTGACGCAGTTCCACGGTCTTTACCCCAAGTTCTTCCAATACATGTTCATGTTCGATAAATGCACCCTGCAGGGCAAGTACTGCAACAGTCATGTTTATTTCCCTCTTTCTGCCATCAGTAAGGCGATTTCCTGTTCGTTGATTCCGACCATGGCTTCTCCAAGCCCGGCAGATAATTCTGCGATCAGTTTTGCATCGGTATAGTTTGTGACGGCTTTTACGATAGCAGCTGCACGCTTGGCAGGATTGCCGGATTTAAAGATTCCGGAACCGACAAAGACACCTTCTGCTCCGAGCTGCATCATTAAAGCAGCATCTGCAGGGGTAGCGACACCGCCGGCAGCAAAGTTAACCACCGGAAGTTTTCCGTTATTATGGACATAGACAACCAGATCATACGGTACCTGTAATTCCTTTGCTGCTTCGAAAAGTTCATCTTCCCGCAGGCTGACAACTTTTGCAATCTGGCTGTTGATCTTTCGCATGTGGCGGACGGCCTGTACGACATCACCGGTACCAGGTTCTCCTTTGGTACGGATCATGGATGCACCTTCACTGATACGACGGAGTGCTTCACCGAGATCTTTGGCACCGCAGACAAACGGAACCTTGAACTGGTGCTTATCGATATGGTAGACGTCATCGGCAGGAGAGAGCACTTCACTCTCGTCGATGTAGTCGATCTCGATAGCCTCTAAAAGCTGTGCCTCTACAAAATGACCGATCCGGCACTTGGCCATAACCGGGATGGATACGGCTTCCTGAATGCCGCGGATCATCTGAGGATCGCTCATGCGGGAAACGCCGCCGGCAGCACGGATGTCGGCAGGAATCCGTTCGAGTGCCATGACGGCGCATGCGCCGGCTTCTTCTGCAATTTTTGCCTGTTCCGGTGTGGTGACGTCCATAATTACGCCACCTTTTAACATCTGTGCAAGGTTTTTATTTAATTCATACTGTTCTGCTGTGCTCATCGGTATTCTTCTCCTTTTTTGTTAAAATTTGTTTTATGCCGGTCATTATAGAACTTGATTGGATATATGAAAATAGCCAAAATAAATATTTATTATAAGACCAGAACGACAAAACGACGTTTAATGATATAAAATCACATGATGTAGTAATAAAAACCATATAATATAGTAGACATGCGATGACAAATGGTGTAATATGATGTGTGACATAAAAGGAGTAGAAAATGGAGGCGGGATGAAGCTGAAACAGCGCACGATTTATTATCAGGATGAACTGCATGACGAGTTTGCCGGAGATCATATTAAAGCAAAACATATTGGACAGGATTACCGGTATATCCGGGTGCGTCCGTTGGAACGTATGCTGCACGGATTCTGGTATGGCATAGTTGCAATTCCGCTTGCACGTCTTTACATGAAACTGCATTTTTCACATAAAATAATAAACAAAGAAGTGTTAAAGCAGGCCGGAAACAGTGGATTTTATCTGTATGGGAATCATACACATTTTCTGGCGGATGCGCTGATACCAACGCTGGTAAATCATCCGCGGGAAACGGCGGTGATTGTGCATCCGAACAATGTTTCCATGCCGGTGCTGGGGCGGATTACACCATATCTTGGGGCACTTCCGCTGCCGGATGACAGAGGTGCCATGAAACATTTTCTGGAGGCATTGACCTGGCATACCGATTGTGGAGATTGTATTATGATCTATCCGGAAGCACATATCTGGCCGTTTTATACCGGAATACGGCCGTTTCCTGATACATCATTCCGTTATCCGGTGCAGCAGAAACTTCCGGTTTTCTGTCTGACCAATACTTATCAGCGCAGGGGAAAGTCTCACATTCCGCAGATCGTAACGTATCTGGATGGGCCATTTTATCCGGATGCAGAATTGCCTGCAAAACTGCAAAAAACGCAGCTGAGGGATCAGGTGTATGAAGCCATGGGAAAACGGGCGCAAAACAGCAATATGGAAATGATCCGTTATATAAAAAAAGACACTGACAGGGAGAAATCATTCATATGAGAAATATTCTTTTTTGTGGAAACAGTAAAGTATTTGATGGTGTGCTTACATGCATGTTGTCTGTTTTAAAAAGAACACATGCAACAGATCCGTTCTGTTTTTATATTTTCACAATGGACATGACGCGGATCAGACCGGAATATACGCCGATCAGCGAAGATATGACAGATTTTCTGGAGCGCGTTGCAAAAAAATTTCATCCGCAGAACCGGGTGATTTCGGTGGATGTAACAGTATTATATGAGCGTTATTTCGGAGGATGTCCGAATGAAAGTGCTTATTGTTCGCCATATACACTTTTGCGCCTGCTGGCAGATCTGGTGCCGGGAATGCCGGATAAACTGTTGTATCTGGATGCGGATATTCTGTTTCAGAGAGATATCCGGCTGCTGTATGACAAGGATGTGTCACATGTGGAATATGCCGCGGCAAGGGATCATTATGGCAAGTATCTGATCTCTCCAGACTATATTAATGCGGGGGTATTGCTGCTTAATATGAAAAATATCAGAAGAACCGGCCTATTTATGAAAGCACGAAAGCTGCTTCAGACAAAAAAACTTAATTTTTGCGGATCAAAGCGCGATTATCCGCAGTACGCGGGCAAAAAATGCTGCTTCCACAGAAAATTTAATGATCAGAAAATTTTTTACATAAACATACCGTCGTGAGACATTTTTCCAGACGGCTGTTTTATCTGCCGTATCCGCATACGGACAACATCAAACAATGGGAGGTAGAGCGGGTGCATACGGTATTTCATTACCATGCATTTGATGACATTTTAAAAGAGTATCTGTACTTAAAACATATTTATGAAAAAAGTAAACACATATAAATTGCTGCATCTGGGCGAAACGGATGCAGGAGAGGAGAAGGAGCATGAAAGAGAAAATGAATAAAATACCGGTGTTTTACGCATGTGATGATAAATTTTGTGAAATACACGATGGTTTCACTGCAGTCGATGATGGATCATGCATCCAAAGAGGCACAGTATGAAATTCATGTACTTCATACCAATATTTCGGAAGAAATGCAAAAGAAGATGCATGCTATGGAGAATGCGAATTTTTCTGTGCAGTTTGATCATGTGACGGAATATTTACATTCCATACAGGAGAAACTTCCACTTCGGGATTATTATTCCAAAACAACATATTTTCGTCTGTTTATCGCGGAAATGTTTCCGGAAATAGACAAAGCCATCTATATCGACAGCGATACAGTCGTGCTGGGGGATATTGCACAACTGTATGCTTATGATCTTGGAGATGCTTATGTGGGAGCGTGCAGGGAACAGGTGATGATTCAGGAAGAGGTATACGGCACTTATGTGGAGAAGGTGCTTGGGGTAGAACGTGATAATTATTTCAACGCCGGTATGCTTGTGATAAACTGTGAACAGTTTCGTTAAAAATCACGTGTTAAAGCAGTTTATGGAACTTCTCCCGATGTACAATTTTGTGGTCACACAGGATGAAGATTATCTGAATCTGATCTGCCACAACAAGGTGTGCTGGCTGCCGCAGAAGTGGAATGTGGAAGTATTCGGTCAGATCCCATGCCGCGAAGAAGAAATCTGTGTGCTGCATTATATTATGGTCTCGAAGCCATGGCATTACAATGACTGCCGCCTGCAGGAATATTTCTGGGAGAGCGCACAAAAGACCAGTGTGTATGCCGAGATCCGTAAGGTGCTTGAAAGCTATACAGACGAAGAAAGAAAGCGGGATGCGGAGTCCTGTGACCGTCTGATGCAGACCGCAAAGGATGAGATCGCCAAGGAAAATAATTACCTGAATCTGGTGAAAGCAGGAAAATTAAAGTCCAAAGACCGCCTGGAAGTACTTGAAAAAATTGCTTTGTACGAAAGAGAGGGGCGTTTTTGGGGAAGATGTGGAGGAAGATCCGCCTACCCGTGAGCTTCAGCCGTCTGAGATCGATTATCTGCGCAAAAAATTAAAGAGCCGTATCAAGACAAGATTGACTTACAAAGTAGCGCGGACATTTTTAAACAAGATCATTGAAAATAAACAGCTGATCATCAAGGATGTCATTGGAACGGAACATATGGATGCACTGACTTCCGGTGCGGTGATTACCTGTAATCATTTTAATGCATTTGACAGCTTTGCCATGCAGATTGCCTATGAAAAATCAAAGCAGTGCAAAAAACGCCGGCTTTACCGTGTGATCCGGGAAGGAAATTATACGAATTTTCCGGGCTTTTACGGAATGCTCATGCGAAACTGTTACACGTTTCCACTGAGTTCCAACCGCGATACGATGAAGAAATTTTTAAGTTCCATGGATACCGTGCTGCAGCACGGAGATTTCATGCTGGTCTATCCGGAGCAGAGTATGTGGTGGAATTACCGCAAGCCAAAACCGTTAAAGAAGGGTGCCTATACATTTGCCGCCAAAAACCATGTGCCGGTGCTGCCTTGCTTTATCACCATGGAAGACAGCGACATCCTCGGCGATGATGGCTTTTATGTGCAGGAATACACGATACACATTGCAGAGCCGATTTATCCGGACCCACAGAAAACACAGGCAGAAAATGTGGATGCGATGCGCAGGAAAAATGCTGCTGTATGGAAACAGATTTACGAAGAGTTTTACGGAATTCCCCTGGTATATGATACTGCGGAAGCAGTGCAGTATGTGGGAAAACCGACCAATATCGCATAAGAACAGATACCAGACCGCCGGAGGATGCCTCCGGCGGTTTTTTACTGTCTGCGGAACTGTGCGGGTGTCATGCCAGTAAGTTTTTTAAACATCACGATAAAATGGCTGGAATCCGTGTAACCGACATCGTGTGCGATCTCCTGAATTTTGCGGTCACGGCGCATAAGCAGCAGTTCTTTTGCCTTGGTGATCCGGTAACTGGTCAGATATTCATAGACCGAGCACCCAAGATAGCGCACAAACAGGCGAGACAAATACTGGGGGGATACATAGACGTTGCGGCAGAGCTGTTCGGCGGTCAGATCCTCCATGTAGTGTGTTTCTATCAGCCGAAGCACGGGCTGGACGTATTTTTCCCACGCAGGATCGCTGGTGTTGGCGTGGAAAAATCCATTGGAAAACTGCAGCAACAGTGCATAACAGTCACAGGAGAGCTGGCGGAGATTGTTCGGTTCGGTTTCAAAATGTGTCACAGCTTTATCAATCTGATCTCTGATTTCCAGTGCCGTTTCTTTTTCGGTGAAGAGGATGCGCTCGTTGCCAAATATTTGTGAAAGCTGCGCTTCTAATGTACCTCCGAAGGTGGCAAAACAGGTCATCCAGGCTCCCTGATCCGCAGTCCGGTAAGCATGTGGGACATGCGGTGTGATCAGAATTCCGTGACCTTCAGGAAGGAGTAGTTCGTTTCCGTCAATGGTTAAGATCCCGCAGCCCTGTTCGGTCTGCAGATAATGGTACTGTGGATAGCCCTGCGGGCGGTGGAGGGATTCCTGCATCCAGTGGTTTCCGACCGAATCAAACTGGAACGGTTCCCGGTTTAAGGTATTGCTGAAATAGATAGGCATGGTTTTCCCCTTTTTAACGATAGTGCATCAGGCAATTGTCTGATATTTTTATTGGTATCATAGCATAAAACAATGCAAAAGAAAATAGTTTCAAAATGTTATAAAAACTGGTTTATCCTGTTATACAATTTTTTGCTGTGATGATATATGATTGAGAAAAATAAAGATGGGACAAAAAAGTTATAAGATATTCAGAATCTTTTATTTTGTCCGTTCATTTTACAGACTGTGCAAGTATGAAAAAACAGGAGGAAAACTATGAGCACGCATTTTAAGAGAATCCTCTACGGAGGAGATTACAACCCGAATCAGTGGACGAAGGATATCTGGCAGGAAGATATGCGCATTTTTAAGGATGCACACATCAATACCGCGACAATCAATGTATTTTCATGGGCAAAGATCCAGCCATCGGAGCATGAATATAATTTTGATGAGCTTGACGAGATCGTGGATATGCTTTCGAAAGAAAATTACGATATCGTATTTGCCACTTCCACGGCAGCCCTTCCGGGATGGATGGTGCGCAAATATCCGGAAGTGATGTTTACCGATTATGAAGGAAGACAGCACAAATTTGGCGGCCGTCACAATGCCTGCCCGAATTCTTTTGTGTTTAAACATTATGCGCGTGAACTGGCATATAAACTGACAGAGCGCTATGCAGACAATCCACATGTGACCTGCTGGCATGTCAGCAACGAATATGGAAACGAGTGTTTTTGTGAGAACTGTCAGAAGGCATTCCGTGTGTGGCTGAAAGATAAATACAAGACAATCGATGCCTTAAATAAAGCATGGAATATGGAATTCTGGGGACATACCGTTTATGACTGGGATGATGTGGTACCTCCGAATGCATTAAGTGACGGAATCGGAAGTGAAAAGACTGCTTTTGCAGGTATTTCTATTGATTATCGCAGATTTTATTCGGACAGCCAGTTAGCGTGCTTCAAGATGGAGCGCGATGCTATAAAGAGTGTGAAACCGGATGCATTTGTTACCACAAATCTGATGGGAACGTTTAAAGGACTTGATTATTTCAAATGGGCAAGGGAGATGGATGTGGTATCCTGGGATAATTATCCTTCCTATGATACGCCGTGGAGCAGCATTGCCATGACACACGATCTGATGCGCGGTTTAAAAGATGAGCCGTTTATGCTGATGGAGCAGACGCCAAGTCAGCAGAACTGGCAGAAATACAATTCCCTGAAACGTCCGGGGCAGATGCGGGCACAAAGTTATCAGACACTGGCACATGGGGCAGACACGATCCAGTTCTTCCAGCTTCGCAGAAGTGTGGGTGGATGTGAGAAATTCCATGGTGCAGTGATCGCTCATGTGGGAAATGAAAATACCCGTGTATTCCGTGAAGTGGCCCAACTTGGCGCAGAACTGGAAAGATTTGGAGACTATACGTTAGGATCACGCAATGAAGCAGAAGTCGGACTGATTTTCGACTGGGATAATTACTGGGCACTGGAGTACACCAGCGGTCCGTCCGAGGATTTAAAATATGTGGATCAGATTCATCAGTACTATCAGTATTTTTACAAAAAGAATATTGGTGTGGATATGATTCCTGTGGATGCGGATTTTTCAAAATACAAGATTGTTGTGGCACCGGTGCTTTATATGGTGAAGGATGGTATGAAAGAAGCGCTGGAGAATTTTGTGAAAAATGGCGGTATTCTGATTACTACGTTTATGAGCGGAATTGTCGGACAGTCGGATAATGTATATCTGGGCGGTTATCCGGGACCGCTCCGCGAGATGGCGGGGGTATGGGTTGAGGAGATTGATGCCCTTGCACCGGAACAGAAAAATAAGGCAAAGTTTGCAGACGGCAGTACGGCAGCATGCGGTCTTCTGTGTGATCTGATGCATTTAGAGGGTGCGAAAGCACTTGCCTCTTATGAGGAAGATTTCTATGCGGGAATGCCGGCAGCATCGAAGAATACATACGGAAAAGGCACCACATATTATATTGCAACCCAGTTTGAGGAAGAAGGGCTTGCAAAGATTTTGGATCAGGCAGTCCAGGAGGCCGGAGTTTCATCCGTTATCCCGGAAGAAACCGGACTTGAAGTTGTCACACGTGTCAGTGATACCACGCGATTTTATTTTGTCATGAACTTTACGGATGAGGAGCAGATTCTGCCGGAGAGTCTGACCGGAAAGAAAGACATGATCAGCGGAAAGATGACAGAACACGGAATGAAATTGAAAAAATGGGATGTCCTTTTACTGGAAGAACATTTGTAAACAAAAGACAGCGCCGGAATCCGGGAAAGTGGATCCGGTGCTGTTTTTATTCCCGTTTAAAGTACAGGTTTGCATGGTATTTCTCCACTTCTGGTAATCTTTTTAGTATTTTCTTGATTTTATCACAGAACAGTTCATACAACATCTATCTATCTTGCAAATTGTTATGCATTCTTTTGATTTTGCAAAATCCTTAAAGTTTTCTTAACCAGGTATGAACAGTTGAAGGGACAGTGGAAATTTTATTCGGGATTGTGTATACTGAAACTATCCTGACAATTGCAGATTTTCAGAAAAGAGGGAAATACTATGAAGAAAAGATTATACAAGAGCAGTACAGATAAAAAGGTTTGTGGAGTATGTGGCGGAATCGCAAACTATTTTGACGTAGATCCGACCGTGATTCGTCTGATCTGGGTGATCTTTACACTTGCGGGCGGCAGTGGACTGATTGCATACATCATTGCGGCCATTATCATGCCGGATGAAATGTAACATAAAATGATAGAAAGCCGAAAGGAGAATTAATAAATATATGTGGGCTTACGAAAGTGTTTTTTATCAGATTTATCCGCTTGGGTTCTGCGGAGCACCATTTGAAAATGACGGTGTGCTGGAACATAGAATTGAAAAAGTAAATGACTGGATTCCTCATATTAAAAAATTAGGGGCCGATGCCATTTATTTTTCTCCGGTATTTGAGTCGGACACACATGGATACAATACCAGAGATTATACAAAGATTGATACCCGCCTGGGTACAAATGAGGATTTCGCAAATGTATGCAACAATCTGCACAAAGAAGGAATCCGCGTGGTACTTGACGGTGTATTCAACCATGTGGGAAGAGGGTTCTGGGCATTTCAGGATGTTTTGAAAAACCGGGAGCAGTCCCCTTATGTGAACTGGTTCGGACGCATTGCCTTTGACGGAAATTCCAACTACAATGACGGCTTATGGTATGAGGGCTGGGAAGGAAACTATGATCTGGTCAAACTGAACCTGCGCAATGAAGAGGTGATCCAGCATATCTTTTCTGCCATCAAAGGATGGGTAGACGAATTTGATATTGACGGACTGCGTCTGGACGTGGCATATTGTCTGGATCATGATTTTGTGCGCAGACTGCGCAGTTTCTGTAATGAATTAAAACCGGACTTTTTCCTTGTCGGAGAGACACTGCATGGGGATTATAACCAGCTGATGAACGATGAAATGCTGCATTCGGTGACGAACTATGAGTGTTACAAGGGATTGTATTCCAGCTTTAACTGCATGAACATGTTTGAGATCAATCATTCCCTGCTTCGTCAGTTCGGACCGGAAAACTGGACGTTATATAAGGGAAAACACCTGTTGTCTTTCGTGGATAATCATGATGTGACCCGTGTGGCCTCCATTCTGACCAATAAAAATCATCTGCCGCTGATTTACGCGCTTGCTTTTGGGATGCCGGGAATCCCATGCGTATATTACGGAAGTGAGTGGGGCGCAGAAGGACGCAAAGAAGATGGAGATCCGGCACTTCGTCCAGCGTTTGAGAAACCGGAGTGGAATGATCTGACAGAGTGGATTTCCAAACTGGCAGAGGCAAAGAAACAGTCCAAAGCACTGCAGTATGGAAACTTTATATCTAAAGTTCTGACCAATGGACAGTGCGTGTTTGAAAGAGAATGGGAAGGGGAACGCGTCTACGTTGCGGTCAATGCGGCAGACAGTCCGCTTTTATGCAGGATTTGATGCCGGACTTAACATACCCATTGTATCATTTTGGCGTCGGAAGTCAACGACAACCCCGCAAAAATGATGTGATTTCCTGAACTTTCTTGCTCTTTTTTTGTGGTTAGCTTTTTTCTAACCACCGTATTTTTTCCTTTGTACTGCCGTTTGCCTTTCCCTGCGGATTATGCTATACTAGAATTGCTTATCCGGTGGAGCACTTGCTGTGCTCCGCACAAGATCGACCAAGGAGGTTCCTGACCATGAAAGTTCTCAAGGCTCTGCTTGCCGTGTTTACCACCCTCGCTGTGGCGCTCACCGCCGCCCTGCTGCTGTGGCAGGACAAAAACGCCCCGCGCTATATCCACATCTACGACAACGAAGAGTAACTGCGTGCTGTAGACCCGCACGCTTGTCCCCCCAGCCTGAACGGCCTGTGCCGCCCGGGCGGGGGGTTTTGTGTTTTCTGCGGAGCATCCCAAAGAAAAAATACCGCCGATGGAACCATCGGCGGTATTTTTTATTCAGATATGACGCTCAGTAATCCTTCTGGCAGCCCAGCAGGAACTTCATGTACGCAAAGGTGCGGTCCTGCCCGAGGTCGCGCACCATCTTCAGCAGCTTTTCCAGCAGGGCGCGGGTCTCCGGGTGCATCAGGTAGTGGTTCTTGCTGCGCTCGTAGTATTCCCACGGGGAGGCATCCGTGTACTGGTCACCCAGATAGATCCGGCTGGCCGCCACCCGGTCGCACACCATCTCACAGACGTAGCGCAGGGGCATCTTCATGCCGCCCAGCCCGGTCTTGTTGCTGGCATAGTCGATCCAGTATTCCAGATGGTGCTTGTTGCGGCCCTTGTGGTGCAGCCATGCAGACGAATAGCCCCGGTCTGCGCGCTCGGCTTCGTTGGGGCTGTGGTCACCCTGATAATAGATGCAGCCCGGAATGAACTCGGTAGGGCTGTACTTGCTCAGGTCGTGGGCAAGGCCCTGCTCATAGAGCCCGCAGGCAAAGCAGTATTTCATCACCAGCAGCTTGTGCCGGGTGATGGTCTCAAAATGTCCCTTGATGTTCATGGTTTACCTCCACCGCACGCTCACGCGGCCCTCTTTCAGGCTGCGCAGGTCGTCGCTCTCGGAAAAATCCTCCCGGTCGCGGGTCAGGTTGGAGTTGTAATACGGGTCATCCAGAATGTTGGCCTTCCCGTGCACGTCATACAGGCGCTGCTGCTCCGATGCAAAACGCCGGGCCTTCACCGGGTCCTTCTCGTCGCCGCCGCGGCTCTTGCTCTCGTAGTGGGTCAGCTGTGCATAGGGTGTCCAGACGATGCGATACCCGGCCTCCCGCACCCGCAGACAGAAGTCCACGTCGTTGAAGGCCACCGCAAAGGCCTCGTCCAGGCCGCCCATCTCATCCCACACACTGGTTTTCACCAGCAGGCAGGCACCGGTCACCGCCGAAAGATCCTGCACGGTGGCGGCACGGAACATATAGCCGCTGCCGCCGGCCTTTTTGTACTTGTGGCTGTGGCCCGCGTAGCCGCCCAACCCCGTGATGACGCCCGCATGCTGCAGCGTCTCGTCCGGGTAGAACAGCTCTGCACCGCAGATGGCCGCTCCGCCGGGGTGGGCGCACTGCCGCAGCAGCTCAGGGAGCCAGTCGGCGTTGCGTACCTCCACGTCGTTGTTCAGCAGCAACATATAGTCGCCGGTGGCGTATTTGCGGCCAAAGTTGTTGATGCCGGAAAAGTTGAAGCCTTTTTTCGGGTAGGTGACCACCCGCAAGCCATCGTAGCACTGCTGTGCTTTCTGATAGTAGGCAAACGTTTCCGGGTCGGTGGAGTTGTTCTCGATGACAATGACCTCAAAGTTGTCCCAGCTGGTCTTAGCCCAGAGGCTGTGCAGGCACTTCTCCAGATCGTCAATGTGGTCCTTGTTGGGGATCAGGATGCTCACCTTCGGGTCGCCCACGATGTCCCACTTCACCCGATAAGTGCTGGGAAACAGCCCATCCTCCACGGTGCCGGTGCGGCCGGTGCGAGCCAGATGATCTGCCAGTGCCTTTTTGGCCGCCGCCGCCACATAGGGCTTGGCCTCCGTACCGCCGGAGGTAGACCCCGCGTGCACCCGCCAGTAGTACAGCACCTGCGGCACATGGGCCGCGCCGCCGGTGCGCTCCAGCAGCCGCAGGAACAGGTCGTGGTCCTGGCTGCCGTCGCACTCCGGGCGTTCGCCGCCCACAGCATCCCACAGTGCCTTTTTGAACACGGCCAGATGGCAGATGTAGTTGCAGCACAGCAGGTAATCCGGCGCATAGTCCGGCTTGAAGTGGGCCGCGATGGGCCGCCGGATGCTCTTGCTGAACAGGGCTTCGTCGCTGTACAAAAAGCTGTCCGGCTCGCCACGCTGACGCAGCTGCAAAACTGCCTTGCCCATGGTGTACAGGGCATGGGGTGCCAGAATGTCGTCGTGGTCGGCCAGCGCCAGATACTCCCCTGTCGCCAGCTGCGCAGCGGCGTTGGTGTTGGCCGCAATGCCCTTATTCTCGATCTTTTTGTATACGATTCGTTGATTCTTTGCCTGATATTCCTCCACGATGCGCTGCACATCACCGTGCTGCGCGTCCGAAGCATCGGCCAGGCAGAGCTGCCCGTTGGGGGCGGTCTGCCCTACGAAGGAATCCAGAAATTCCCGCAGGTATTTTTCCGGAGTATTATACAGCGGGGTCAGGATGGAAATGGTGGGCAGGCCGCAGTCTGCCGCCGTTTTTCCGGCCATCTCTGCGCGCTGGGCTTCCAGCACCTTTTTTTGCAGGCAGGTAGCGTGCCTTTTTGCCAAAACAGCGGCGTTTGACAAAGCCCGCGCCCCGTTTGAGCATGGTGGGCAGGCCCTCGTCCTTCGTCAGCTGCACCGCATAGCCTGCCAGTTCTCTGGCACGTTTCAGTCGCAGGTTCATACTCATGCCTCGCCGCGCTGGGTGGCCTTATAGGCCGCACAGACTGTCTCGGTATCGCCGTTCATCTTCAGGTGACCGTGGCTCAGCCATGCCACCTTGCTGCACATGCGCTCGATCTGCTCAATGGAGTGGGACACCAGAATGACCGTGGTGCCGCCCGCCATCAGCTCCTTCATGCGCTTTTCGCATTTCTGCTGGAACAGGAAATCGCCCACCGACAGCACCTCGTCTGCGATGAGGATATCGGGCTTGGTGATGGTGGCAATGGCAAAGCCGATGCGGGCCACCATGCCGGAGGAGTAGTTCTTCAGCGGCACATCGAGGAAATTCTGCAGCTCGCTGAACTCCACGATCTCATCAAACTTTTCGTCCAGATACTTGGGCGAGAAGCCCAGCACCGTGCCGTTGAGGTAGATGTTCTCCCGGGCGGTCAGGTCCATATCAAAGCCCGCGCCCAGCTCGATGAGGGGCGCGATGGTGCCGTTGACGGTCACCTTGCCCTTGCTGGGCTTGTACACGCCCGCAATGGTCTTGAGCAGGGTGGACTTGCCCGAGCCGTTCAGGCCCACAGGCCGTAAAAGTCACCGGGCATGATGTCCAGGCTCACGTCCTTGAGGGCGTAGAATTCGTCGTACTGCAGCCGGCCCTGCACCATGGCCAGAAAATATTCCTTCAGGCTCTCATGCTTTTCCTTGGAGAGGTTGAAGCACATGGAAACATTGTCTACTTTGATGATCGGTTCCATTGTTCTT
>ENA-OQBD01000644-OQBD01000644.1-human-gut-metagenome-genome-assembly--contig:-NODE-644-length-18165-cov-4.112429_pt1 | contig 18165 bp, 25 predicted proteins | sample MGYA00242742_ERZ504543 | MGnify/ENA primary metagenome ERZ504543 (study PRJEB26092, sample SAMD00036239) | human gut metagenome | host: Homo sapiens | study: EMG produced TPA metagenomics assembly of...
ACATTAACAGCTACTGTTGTCAGCATGAATCAGACAATTAACGAACTGGATCAGACAATTAACGAGCTGAATCAAACCATCAAGGAATTGAAGGAACAGCTAAACAAAAACTCAAAAAACAGTTCCAAACCTCCTTCATCTGACGGACTTAAAAAGCCTGTGGTAAAAAAGAACTGAAGCCTCCGCGAATCCTCAGGGAAGAAACAGGGTGCCCAGGAAGGTCATGATGGGGTTCATCTCTCTGTCATTTCCAATCCAGATCACACCAGGGAGCATACTCATGAAATCCTGCCAAGTGTGTTTAACATTCCACTGGCAACCGGAACCATCAAAAACATGGTATCCCGCTGTGCAGAATCGCTAAAAGATACTTATGAGCAGATCCGCCTAAAAATGATCACGCTCGGCCTGATTCATTGTGATGAAACTGGCAGCCGCGTGGATGGAAAAATCTGCTGGGTTCATGTAGCATCTGACCTGGATTATACCTATCTGACCATAAATCAGAGACGTGGCCAGATAGGCATGGATGCTGCGAATGTACTGCCACATGCCCACGGAATCATCGTGCATGACTGCTGGAGTTCTTATTGGAAGTATCAGGATGTGACTCATGCTATCTGCTGTGCACATCTTCTCCGGGAATTAAACGGTGTAATTGAAAACCATCCGGAGCAGACATGGGCCGTCAGATTTAAAAATCTTTTGCTTAGCATGAAAAAGGTACATGATAAAGCACTTCTTTCAGATGAAAATGAGGTCAGCTACTATCACCGCCATAAATTTGATAAGGAGTATAATTCCATTATCAAAACTGCATATGAGGAAAATCCCCTTCCTGAAATTTCTGCTAAAAAACACGGTCGCAAGAAAAAGAGCAAAGTATTAAATTTGGTCTGTAGACTGGATAATTACAAGGAGTCAGTCTGCCTTTTTATAAAAAATCTCTGTGTACCATTCGATAACAATCAGGCAGAGCGGGATCTGAGAATGGTAAAAGTAAAAACCAAGGTCTCTGGATGCTTCCGAAGTGAAGAAGGGGCACAGGAATATCTTACAATCATGAGCTATATCGGAACTGCTCGCAAACATGGAATAAATGCTTTCACAGCTATCCGCGAAGCACTGAACGGAACCCCAGATATCATTTTCAACTAACAGGGTTCTGAACAGTTACAAAAAAAGAAGCAAGTGAACGATACTTCCACTTGCTTCTTAAACAATATTTTTTATCAATGCCAGTCAATAATCTCTGGAAATCAGTCTTTCACAATAACCTTTTCATAAAACCAAACACCTAATTATATATACTTGCATCATTTCAAAAATCCTTTTACCTTATTTACGACTTTTTTGCTAAGGGGTTCTGTTGCAATTTTCTGATTTTTAATTCTCTCTTTTTGTAATAAATCCGAAGTAAAATTTAATTTTTTCGATAATCTATCCAGTTTTTCATCCAAATTTGTATAGTAATCTCTATTTCTTTCTGCAATTTCTTCCAGAGAACATTGGGAAACCGGAACTATTCCCTCCAGCAAATCCGTCTGCTTTATTTTTCTGTCAAATGCAGTTTCCTGTGGATCTTCTCCATCCATAAAAATGTTCGGGATATCATTCTTTTTCAAAAATGCAACATATCGGTCAAGATTCTGTTTCTGGTATTTTTCAATCTGCGTAAAATCCTGCTGTTCCACAAGATCCTGCAATGTCAGTTTTTCATTCAGCTTACTCTCATGTATCGCATTTAAATGATGATACTCTGCCAATTCCCTAGTTCTTGAGTCCTTCGTCACAAGCAATGCTGGAGTTCCTGCTAAAACGGCTGCAATATTTCCATGTAACCTTGATCCAAAAGTCAAATCTGAATCATTCAGGAATTCCATCCACTTAGGTACATTACAAAAAAATCTCAATCGACCATCCTGATAAATTTTATCTGTAACGTTACGAAAATTATATTCGATTTTATATTCATATGGAGCACCTAAATAAATACTTCTGAGTTCATTTACTAACTTGTCCAATAAAATAATGGTTTCAAATTCCTTCAATTTTTAATTTAATAAACTTACGAGTAGGAACAGAAGCTGTCGAACAATTTGAATTAAAACATACTTTAGAATTAACATCTAATTTCGGATTTGTATATGCAATCGTTTTCCCTTCATATACATAGATGGACAACCTATCACCATAAAATCGCGTCCTTCTGCAAAACCTAATGTCTCCAAATATTTACCGGTTAATTCACCTCTTACCCCAATACAATTTGATTTTTCAAGTACTGCTGTAACAAATTTCTTTACAGCTTCATCCTGTGGTTTGGGTTGTGAAAAATCCGGTTCATAGGATTCCTTTAACCCAACGCCAATTACATAACATGGAATCTTTAACTTTTTAACAAAAGAAGTTAATTCATTTAATTCATTCACAAAATTCTCTCTGAACGCATCAGCCAATGGAATGACAAAACAATCGAAGTTTTCATTAACATATTCAGGTTTATAATAATTTGTATTATAATAATTTGCCTGAATTACTGTATTGTCGTCGATCATCAATGAACGCAATACCCCATTTAAATATAAAAAATTACCAACATTGGTTCCAATAACATTATGCGTCAAAATATATCCCGGGGAAAATGTCTCAAATGGAGACATTCCTCCTCTATAATAAATTCTTGACATTACGTCTCCTTTCTCACCACCCAATTGCCTTTCTTAAGTTCATAATCAGTTCATCAATATCTCCCTCCCGGAAAATACTGCTTGTACCTGCTACAAAAATGTCCGAACCATTCTTGTATAATTTTGCCGCATTCTCACAGGTAATGTTTCCGTCGGATTCAATATATACCTCCGGATGTCCCAGATCATCCAGATATTTACGAATACGTGCTGCTTTTTCAATGGTATGCGGTACAATTTTCTGTCCGGCAAATCCCGGATTAACGTGCAGCACCAGAACTCCCGCAATATAATCTACAATTTCTTCCAGTACCTGGATCGGTGTACCCGGATTAATGGCAATCACCGGCTTAACCCCTTTCTTTGCAAGATGATCGAGGCACTTCTGGATATGACAGGTTCCTTCATAGTGCAGGGACACATGCTCTCCCGGCTGGAAATCAAACCAGTCCAGCTTATCTTCCGCACGGTCTACCATCAGATGACAGTCCAGTGTAATATCTGTTTTCTTACGCAGTCTTTTTACAAAATCCGGACCATATGCAAGGTTTGGGACAAACGTACCGTCCATGACATCCACATGTAAAAATTCAATATTATTTTTCTCAAATTCATGTACATAATCCATTACCTGATCAAATCCCGAACACATAATAGATGCTGCAATTTTTCCTTTTTCTCTCACGAAATTTTCCTCCATTTTTTACTCTGAATATTTATCGTTATGCTGACTTTCGGAATCTTTTTCCTGTGCTTCTCCGCGGTTTTGCACGACAGAACGGTCATCATCGCGATACCGCTTGTCTACATGTTCTCCATTCATTCCGAAATTATTGCTTACTGCCGCAAGTGCTCCCTGCATGGATGCTGCTGAATACTTTCCGATCTCTTCGTCATTCCCTATAATCAGATCAATTACTCTATCTGTTGACTTCCCGTCTGTGTATGCGAAATTCTTCTTAATAAACCATTCAATCTTGTCGGTATTGTACTCTTCTTTCTCCAGAGCTTCCATCAGCTGATCAAAACGCTTGATGATACGTCCCGGTACAATATCCTCATATGGCTCATAGAAATCTCTCGTAGAAACATACATGATCTGATCAAATGCGTAAAACAGCATCGGTCTTCTCAACAGAGAGAATTCATAAATAATGGATGAATAGTCGGTAATCAGCAAATCTGTAATGAATAAAATATCATTGACTTCACGATACTGTGCCGCATCCGCAATGCAGTCTCTGTACTTTTCCGGAATATTGATTTTCTCCTGAACAAATGGATGCATCTTTACTATGAGGTAAGAATCTGTCCTCTTACATAATTCTCCCCACTCTTCAAAATCCAGTTTTTCCATCGGGAAATGTGCATCCACAGCGCTGTTTCCACGGAATGTCGGCGCATACAGAATCACACGCTTCGCTTCTTTTGCCCCCGGAAATTCCGCATATACACGTTCACAGGTTTTTTTCTTGTAATCCTCATCAAAGAAAATATCTGTTCTTGGAATTCCGACCGGATAAAACTTATCGATACCGATACCAAACGCTTCCTGATGATGCAGTGCCGAATGATAGGAGCTGACCGGTACATGGGTATAACATTTATGCACCGACGTATTGATCGGCGGAGCTCCTGCCTTTGACATACGCTCAAGTCCCAGTGCCTTAAATGCTCCGCAGGCATGCCATACCTGAATGACTTTAACATTCTGATCGTAAACCGGTTTATAAATTTCCGGATAATAATCGTCCAGTAAAATCACATCACTGCTCGCCAGACGATAGATAAACCGTATCATTTTAAATGGTCCGTATGTCTTATTGATCGTAGGTTTGAAATCCAGTACAAACTTATATTTTTTGTCCAGTCCACGCTCAAGCATACGGTTGTAAATAAATTCTTCATTTCCACCAATTTCAGCACGTGATCCGGAACAGAATAAAATCTTATTGCCACGCTTTTTACAGCACTTGTTGAAAATATTAAAAACAACCACAAAAAGCTTCTGGGCCCAATCCTTTAAATCGTTACGCACTCCATAATATAATTCCCCACATTTTCTGCGAATATAATTTTTACGCGGTTTCGGGAGCACGGTATCAACATGAATAAAAAGTTCATCCGTATCCAGATCCATTAAGGATTTACAGATTACATGATGTCCTTTTCCCTTGTTAACGACCACATCATTTTTCCACTCCGCCTGTTCCCGTTCTTCAATAATGCTTTTTGCCACCTGCAATGGATACTGCTTTCCCTTCCCATCCACAGCAATCGGATAATAATCGCCACTGGAAATCGGATTATTCTCATTTGCCTGCTCCACATGAAGCATCATACGGAAGGTATCCCCATCCCACTCAAATACGGATGGTTTTATGGTAATCTTCAAATCATAATTATCAAAAAACAAATTTTAAACCTTTCGGTCTCTCTCCCTTTACATAACCTTCAAAATAATATATAACCCTGCGGGCAGTCAATTTGGATATCGCGAGTTCCATTGTGTATCTCCATTTCTAACTTCTGTATTTATTCCATAACAAACATAACTTTGGTAGAGAATGTATTTCTGTCTCTCATCACACGGAAAGCTTCTTCCGATTCTTCCATCGGGAAGCGATGTGTGATCAGTTGATCAAATTCTCCGCCTTTGAGGCGGTCAAGTGCTGTCTTCCAGTCATTCTGTTTGTCATTATAGCTGGAATTCCAGGATCCACGTAAAGTAATGGATTTTCTTAAAATTTTCCAGTATAAATTCTTTTCCATGGTCAGATCCGCTTTTGGATTTCCAACCAGAACGATCGTTGAATTCGGTCCTGCTGCCGCCACAGCATTGCAGATTGCCTGATTGGAACCGACAACTTCCATAACTACATCCACGCCTTCTCCATCGGTCAGTGCGTTGATACGTTCTTCAAAATTGTCTGTTTCCAGTGCAATGGTTTCCCATCCGTATTTCTTTGCCAGCTCAAGCTTTGCAGCAGAATTTCCACACATAATAACTTTATCTGTGATCTGACTGGCAAATGCAGCGCAGACATAACCGATCATTCCGGTTCCGATTACAAGAACCGACTGTCCTTTCTGCACATTTGCAAGTCCGTTCGCATGAATTCCTACCGCAGCCGGTTCGCACATTGCTGCCACATCATAAGACAAATCATCGTCAAACAACACCAGATTCCAGGTCGGAACAACCAGATATTCTGCATATCCGCCATCCCTGCGTGAACCAAAATAATCATAATGGCTACACTGGGCATACTGCTGCTTTTTGCAGGAAGGACACTCAAAACATGGGAGCATTGGGAATACACAGGTTCTTCTTCCCAGCAGACTCTCATCCACGTCATCTCCAACGGCAACGATCTGTCCGGAAAACTCATGTCCCGGAATTGTCGGGAAATGATAAGTTCCGTTGATAAACACGCGCTCCACGTCCGAAGAACAGATCCCGCATGCTTTAATCTTTACCAGAACCGTACCCGGACGAAGCGGCTCTACCGGAACCTCATCAAGTGTGAGCTTTCCGATCTCATGCAGAACCAGTGCCTTCATTGTCTTTGGAATTTCTATTAATGATTTCATTACTATCTCCTTTCAACCTATACCGTCTGATCATCAATGATCGATTTAAAAATCAACAGATCCCCATCGGTTGTCAACTTAAAATTCAGAGGATCTCCCTCTATAATATAAATCGGCTGGTTATTCATGGTGCAGATCTGGGAAGTTCCTGTAATCACTTCCCGCTGTTCCTCTGTCAGATTTGCCTGCATCTCCAAAAACCGAGGTAAAGAGAAACTGTCCGGAGCCTGTCCGTTAAACAGTTTAGAGCGCTCCGGAATCGTTGTCACTACTTTGCCATCTTCCGAATAAAGCATAGTATCTACTGCCGGTAACCCACATACACACGCGCCATAAGTTCCTGCCGCATCAATACTGTCATTTAAAATTTTTTCTGTCACAAGGGGACGTACCGCATCATGGATCACAATCACATCATCCTCATGTACCCCTTCGTCCTTTAAAATGGCATCGGTCACATTATGGATACTGTCCATACGTTCCTTTCCTCCCTCGATAATCCGGACTTTTTCCGGCTTATCTGTATATTTTTGAACCATTTCTTTCATATACGCCAGATAATCCTTGTGTGTGGCGATATAAATATAATCAAAGCGGTCTACCTTCAGCATATTCTGAAGGGTGTAAATGATGATCGGCTTTCCGTCCACTTCAAGAAACTGCTTCGGAATCACTGCACTTTTCATTCTGCTGCCTACGCCGCCTGCTAACATTGCTCCATAAATCATAATTTTCTCCTTTCTAATCCCCACTGATCATTTCTTCGTATTCTGCCGAAACCGTATCAATGTCTCCAATACTTCGAATCGAACCATTTTCCAGAATCATTGCTTTCGTGCAGATTCTCTTTACCTGCTCAAGACTGTGCGATACAAAAATGTACCGTCACACCTTTGTCCATCATGGAAAGAATCTTCTTTTCACTCTTTTTCCGGAATTTGGCATCTCCTACAGACAAAACCTCATCCAGAATCAGAATTTCCGGCTCCACAATGGTCGCAATGGAAAATCCCAGCCGGCTTTTCATTCCCGAAGAATAATTTTTCAGGGGAACATCCAGGAATTTCTTCAAACCTGAGAATTTTACAATCTCGTCAAATTTACTGTCTATAAATTCTTTGGAATATCCAAGAACAGCTCCATAAAGATAAATATTTTCACGACCGGTATATTCTTTGTCAAATCCGGCTCCAAGTTCCAAAAGTGGAACAATCTTTCCTTTGTGGACTACGCTTCCCTCCGTTGGCTTAAATACCCCGGCAATTACCTTCAAAAGAGTACTCTTTCCTGCTCCGTTTGTTCCAAGAATACCAATACGTTCTCCTTTTTCCAACGTAAAATTAATATCTTTTAATGCCCAGAATTCATCAAATTTCATCTGTCTAGTAATAGATTTTAAAATATAATCTTTCAGGCTGTCCACTCTTTCTTTACTCAGATTAAACCGCATGCCAACATGTTCCACACGCAACACTGTCTCTGCCATTGTTTAAATACTCCTTATCCTCAAGCATATTGTTACTAAATATATAAAATAAATTTATCCTGATTTTTATGAAATACAATCACTCCAACCACTACGGAGGCTACCGCAAACACACACGCATATGTCATGCAGCTCCAGTTAAACGCCTCATGGAAAATAATATTTCTTACATTGATAATGACATTATATACCGGATTCACTGTAAGTACCCACGAATAACCACTCTTTAACAATCGCTCCGGATAATAGAAAATAGCACAGGTATACATAACGATCATCAGCGCAACTTCCCACAAATACTCCATATCACGGAAGAAGACACCAATCGTAGCCAGAATCATTCCCACACCAAACGTCATGATCAGAAGTACCAGTAAAGGGAAAGCGATCAAAAGCCAGTGCAGCGTCGGATAATTTCCTGTAAAAATGCCGAGAAGCACTAATACAATCAGCGAAATTAAAAATATAATAAAATTATAAAGTACGGATGATAACGGATACAGATACTTCGGCACATACACTTTCATTTATCTATGGCCGAATTTATGTCGGATCGATTTCAGTGACACTTTCGTGCCCTGTGCAAAATAGGAAATAAAGAAGACGTCCCGATAGAATATACAGTGGAAATGTGTGATCTTTATTACCATAGAGTGTTCCAAACACAATGGTAAGTACGATTGTTGTCATAACCGGCTCCAGAAGGGACCAGATAATTCCCAGGTAAGATCTTCTGTATTTTAACTTAATTCCTTTTTTTACTAATTCAAATAATAAATTCCGATAACGCCAAAACGTATCTATTCTCTTCTTCATAAATCATTCTTCCTCTTGCTTGTTTCAATCTGTCTATATTTTCAGCTGATAAACAACATGATATTCCCGCTTATCCTCCGGCGGAATTTCCATATAATTTCCATACATATAGGACAAATACCAGTCAATGTTTTTGGGAAAAAGAAATTCGCGATCCTCAAATTTCCGCTTTTGCGCACATAAAAAATCACTTCGCAATTTCAGTTCGCCAAAAAAATGCTTTCTCCCTGATGGTACAACAATGTATTCTGACTGGTCATTGCTGCACATTTGCATCAGCCGCTGTACATGAGCATACCAAAATTTCCCGGTCGGTGCAATCAGCCACCCGATAAAACTTTTCAGATGTATCATGGTGGCTGCCTTTTTATTGCCCCGGGACAACTTATAAAATTCATTTCTCCATAAATACATCCGATAACAGGAAAGCAGCAATAATCCTGCCTCTACCCGCATACCGTGCAAACGGCGCAAAAAGGCATTGTCATAGGTGTTTTCCACCACAAAAATATCAATTTTAATTCCACATCGTTCTTCCGGGATCTCTAAATATTCCCGACACACTGTGTTTTTCCGGTGAATCTGAATAAAAGAACTCAGATACCCCGGTGTCCGAAGCGGTGCCTCTACAAAATACCGGTCCGGATACCTCTGTTCAATCGCATCAAGCAGACGTTCAATATATTTTCTCTCGACAACCATATCCACGTCATCATCCCAGGGAATAAATCCCCCATGCCGGACGGCTCCAAGAGCGGTTCCCCCGGTAAGCATATAGGGAATATTTAATTCACTGCACAATTCCGTAATATCTATCGTAATACCATAGACAACCTGCTGCACCTTATGAATCTCCTCCGGTGACAGGCGGTGCTGTCCTTCCGATAATTCCGTTTTAAAAATATCGTTTGTTTGTAAAATAGCCACAACCTACCTCTATCTGCCCCGCTTTCATTCTGGCAAATAACTTTCCATTATGTTCTTTCACAAAAGTGATGACGCTTGATTCCATCCAAGCAAGTGTAACATTTTTCCACCGGATAGGCAATAGCATAACCTTCATATATCCCGACCGTGGTTTTGCCAGTGCAAGTGCCTTGTCCACCCGCGGATTGTGCAGCATCTTTCTGATTTCTGCCCGCTGTTCTTTCCCGGAAAGGGTACATTTCGAACTGGTCACATTTGTAATGCATCCCACCATGCGCTCAATATATCTTCTGGCAACCATCTCCTGCGTTGCCGCATTGGTCACACCCCAGCTGCGAAACAGTTCTTCCATCCAACCCTGTTCTTCCTCTCTCTTTTCGTACATGTCAGCACGATACGCCGCGGTCTCCGACTCTGCGCGTGCACGTATGAAATGATAGTAGGCATTTGTAGAAAACACAACCGATTCCACATGATCCAGGTAACTCAGATTAAACGGGAAATCATCCCACAGTGTTTTTGGAAAATACAGTCCGTATTGCCGGATCACATCCATGCGGTACAATTTATTCCACGGTGTATACAGCATGTTTCGGTCAAAATACCGGTATGCCTCTTCCCGAAAATCTTTTGCATCGGTAAACACCCTGTCGTCCACACAGATTTTTTCTGACAAATGATTCTGTCCGCAGTAAGTGTCAATATAAAATCCACAGACCACAAGCTGTGCCTGATGCTTCTCGGCAAGTTCGTACATATCCGCAAGCATCTGTGGTTCTGCCCAGTCATCCGAATCCAGAAAATAAACATATTTTCCCTGTGCGATATCAATAGCGGTGTTTCTTGCGCTTGGTGCGCCTCCGTTTTCCTTATGAATCACCCGGATTCTGTGATCTTTTTTAGCATACGCATCGCAGATTTCTCCACTTCTGTCCGGGGTTCCATCATCCACAATTAAAAATTCAAAATCGGTAAAGGTCTGTGCAAGAATACTCTCGATTGCCTTTCCTACATATTCTTCTACTTTATATACCGGCATAATGATGCTGATTTTAATGTCGCTCATTACCGTCTCCTTTGACATTTTACTTGATTGCAGTGGTCTGATCCTGATCCACGCCTTCCGTGTTTTCTTTCTGGAACAAAATCTTAAATGTCAGGAATAAAATCTTGATATCCATCCAGACAGAATAATTTTCGATATAAGTCAAGTCCAGTTTCAGCTTGTCATACGGTGTCGTATTGTACTTTCCATACACCTGTGCATATCCGGTAAGCCCGGCTTTTACTTTCAGACGTAGCACAAATTCCGGGATTTCTTCGGTATACTGATCCGCAATAATCTGCCGCTCCGGCCGCGGGCCTATAACCGACATTTCTCCTTTTAAAATGTTAAACAGCTGTGGAAGCTCATCAAAATGAATGGCACGGATGACACGCCCCACTGGCGTAATGCGCGCATCTCCTTTGGCTGCTAAACGTGCTCCCGCATCTTCGGAATGTGTTGTCATGCTGCGGAACTTATAGATCATAAACGGCTCTCCGTCCTTTGTCAGCCGCTCCTGCTTGTACAATATCGGACCATGATCATAAAGTTTGATACACAAAGCAATAACAATCATAAACGGAGAAGCGATCACTATTCCGATCAGGGAAATCACAATATCCATCAGACGTTTTACAAACAGATCTACAATGCCAAGCCCCTGATTCCGGGACAGATACAGTGGCGTGTCAAACAGATGAATATCATCCGCTCCGCGGAACAGAATGTCCGAAATCTTTGGTGTAACATATGTGCGGATAGATTCCTGATAACAGTATTTCATAATCTGATTACGCACTTCAGACGGCAGATCACACAGAACCACCGCATTATATTTCTGAATCATCGGATACAGCTTTTCATAACCAATCCGGTAACTTTCCGCTGCACAGATATTATACTTGTCTTTTCTTGTGTTGATTTTTCCTGATCAGTATCATCCGGCGAATAATTTCCATAAATAACAAGCATCTGACGCGGCGGATACAGACGTGTATATGCCTTTCGCACCAGTATGACCCACGGAACGATAAATATAATCTCTGTTACCGTCATCAGAAGCAATGGCTGTGGCGGCAGATAATCGTTGGCGACCAGACAGATCTCGAAATACGCAACAATCATCGCAAGAACCACTGCCAGTATCTGGGATAATATAATATCCGAAATCCGCATATATCCGATCCGGTATCCTCCAAATATCTTCGTGAAAAAGAACACAAAGAGTACATACATACCAATCACTGCCCAGTTACCTCTGTTGAAAAAAGTATTCGCTTTATCCAGCATCGGAATATAGAGCATATACCATACCCATCCGAACATACACGCTTCCACCGCAAGCGATATGATATTCGCTGCAAAATTTAATAAATGCTTGTATTTATCTTTCATTAAAACTTTCCTCTAACATGTAGTTTTCCGGTTGTACCCACAGAAATTTTATTCTCCCAGTCCGCTCTCTACATAAGCGACCAATTCCCGAAGTGCCTCGTGTTCATCCTCACCGTCACAGACAAGTGTAATCTCGTCCCCAGATTTGATACATGCCCCCAGTACACTCAGCACACTCTTTGCATTTGCTGTATTTCCACTGTACTCAAAGGTGATTTTACTTTTATATTTCATTGCCTCTTTGCATAAATTTCCTGCCGGACGCAAATGCAGTCCTGTAGGATTGATGATTTTAACTTTTTGAGATACCATAAGAACGCCTCCTTATAACATAACTCTGGTAATCAGATCTGCAAGCTTTTTTGCTTCCTGCTGGATAACTTCCAACTCTTTGCCTTCTATCATGACACGCACCAACGGCTCAGTACCCGAAGGACGAATCAGCACTCTGCCCTCTCCGGCAAATTTTTTCTCCAGTTCGCCGATTGCTTCTGCAATTTCTGAATACTCCATGTAACTTTCTTTTTTATGGTTTGGCACTTTTGCATTGACCAGTGCCTGTGGCAGCACCTCCATGATCTGTGCAAGTTCTGATAATTTCTTTTTGGTTGCCACCATCACCTGCAATAAGTGTAATGCGGAAAGAAGTCCGTCTCCAGTTGTGTTGTCATCCAGAAAATCACATGACCGGACTGCTCTCCTCCGAGATTATATCCGTTTTCCAGCATATTTTCAAGAACATAACGGTCTCCGACTTTTGTTTTCTCCACATGAATTCCCTGATTTTTTTCCCATCAGACTGAATCCCAGATTCGTCATCACGGTGACAACAATGGTGTCCTTTGCAAGTTTTCCGTTTTCTTTCAGGAAATTTCCGCAAATCGCCATGATCTGATCTCCATCTACCAGCTTTCCGTTTTCATCTACAGCAAGCATACGATCCGCATCTCCGTCAAATGCAATACCGATATCTGCCTTTTCGGAAACAACTCTTGCACACAGTTCGTCCATATGGGTAGAACCACAATTGGAATTAATGTTCGTTCCATCTGGATTGGTATGAATAGCGATCAGATTTGCCCCCAGATCTTTCAGCGTCTTAACCGAAGTATAGGAACTTGCGCCTTCTGCACAGTCCACAACGATCTTCAACGCAGACAGATCTACCGGAACCGTCTTTTTCTCAAACGCAATATACTCATCCACAATATCAAACCGATACTCAACCCTGCCGATTCCCGGTCCGATCGGAAAAACAACGTCTTCCATATCATTCCGGATCAATGCCTCGATTTCGTCCTCCAGCTGATCGGATAATTTATATCCATCTCCATTAAAAATTTGATTCCGTTAAATTCCATCGGATTATGGGAAGCAGAAATCACAACCCCTGCATCTACTTTATGTTTCCTTGTAAGATATGCAATTGCAGGTGTCGGGGCAACTCCCACAAAAATAGCATTTGCTCCGACTGAACAAATTCCTGCCATCAATGCATTTGCAAGCATTCCTCCGGAAATTCTTGTATCACATCCAATGATGATTGTCGGCTGGTGGGACTGTTCCTTTGTTAAAACATAAGCGCCCGCCTGACCGAGCTTCATTGCAAGTTCAATTGTAAGCTCTGTCCCCGCAACTCCTCTGACTCCATCGGTTCCAAACATTCTTGCCATAATAATTATAACTCCTTTATATACTTTACTATTCGCCGGTATCCTCACCGCTGTCTGTCGAAGTATCTCCGTCCTGTGTATTCTTCGCTTTCACGGTAACGCTGACAGTAATCGGCTGATATGCATAATGATCTTCATCCAGTTTCAGTGAAAGTTCCACCTGATGCGTTCCCTCGCTCAGCCGGGAGGCATCAATGGATGCTGCCAGCTCCGATGCATTCAGCTTATTCAGATCATCCTGCAGCCCACTGATCGTCACAGAAACCTGTGCCTTATCAAAAGATAAGTTCAGGCCGTCCGGCAGACTGTTAACCTTGATATCAGATGTCGGCAGATGATAGGTTCTGGACGCATACGCTTCAATTCTGACGGTTACCGTAACGGATGCCGCTGAAGAATCTACCAGTTCCACGCCGTCCGGCAGATATTCGGAAATATCAATCGTTGTCTTTACATCTTCCCTTGCCCCGCTCACATTGATTACATTTGCCGGAATTTCAAGTGAAACAAACGGATTGAGTACATTGGATGCCCCTTTCAGTTTCACGGTATCCGGTGTACTGCTGATCTCCACTACACGATATTCCCCGTATGGGGTTCCTGTTGTCGAAAATACAAGCGGTACTTCCTTTACACTCAGTATTTTTGCCGAAATCGTCACTGTCGTATTGCTCAGCTTCAGCTGGGTGGTATCCACTTCATTTCCATCCGAATCATAGAGAACCGGAATCACATTATCCGTCAGATTCGATGACATTCCATCCACATCAATCGTAGCCACAACCTTATCTACTTTTTTCACAATAGATGCCGGTCCCGACACGTTCAAAACATTCGGGTTTGTCACGGAAACTTCTCCGAGGGCATATCCCGCTGCCACTTTTCCGCTGGTGTCCGCAGAATCATAATCTTCTGCTCATGAGATCTTCCAGAGAAAGTTCCATATATTTGTTTTTATTGTTAATGCTCACGGATGTATATGTCCGCTTGGCACTGATCTCGATCGGAACACTTGCCTTATTCCCTTGTCATTTATGATCAGACGGTTCATATCTGCCACCGCAGAGAAATCGGTGTCATCAAGTTTTTCAAGTTCACTGCGTTTTCCGGTCACAGTAAAGGTAACCGTGTTGGTTCCGTCCAGCACTTCATAGCACTTGTTCATATCTGTAACTGCGGACGCATTTTCTACCGTTACATTTGTTGTAAATGTTTTTGATTTTTTCGGATCATCAATATTATATACAACCAGCCATAAGATAAATGCAAGAACTACAGCCAGAATTTTAAAGCCCAGATTATTCACCAAGGTTTTTAGAATCTTTTTTGCCATTCATAAACCTCCTTTTCAGCAGTCTCAGTTTGGTCACCTGTTGATTTCTGTTCTGCAGATACTTTAATTTGCCTCTCAGAAAATCCGCATTGACATTCCGGTAAATCTGTCCCCGCATAGCGATTGATACCTTACCGGTTTCCTCCGAAACTACGATCGTCAGTGAATCGCTCACTTCACTGATTCCTACAGCTGCACGGTGTCTGGTTCCCAGATCTTTGCTCAGTGTCATACTGTCCGACAATGGCAGATAACAGGTCGCGGAAACCACACGGTCTCCACGTACAATAACAGCTCCGTCATGAAGTGGAGTATTTTTTTCAAATATATTAATTAACAGCTGGCTGCTGATAATTGCATCAATATCAATTCCTGTTCTCACATATTCATTTAACAGGATTTCATCTTCTATTACGATCAGGGCACCGGTTTTTACTTTCCCCATGGCATAACAAGCCTTGATCAGTTCGTCAATTGTGTGGTCGGAAAATTTATTTTCCTCTACTTTTCCAAAGTCAAATAACTTTCCCAAAACATTTTTTCCGCCAAGATTCTCAAGTGCCTTCCGAAGTTCCGGCTGGAAAATAATCACCAGGGCCGTCAGTCCGACACTCAACGTATTTTCTGCCAGCCAGAGGATGGTATTCATCTGAAAGATTGCTGCAACGAGTACAAACAGCAGAATCACTATGATTCCTTTGAACAGATTCCACGCACGCGTATTTTTAATCCAAAGCAGAATATGATAAAACAGGAAGGAAATGATCAGTATTTCCACGATATCCACAAAGGAAAAAGAGATATCCGGCATACCGAACAATCCTGTTGCATTGTCATAAAATTGGCTTAATGTTCCCAGAAAATTTTGCATCTGGCTCCTCTTTTCTTCATTTCATTATTTTGATGCTTCGTTCCCCTTATTTGAGTAAATCCTCATCAATGTCCAGTTCTTTCGCAATAACCTTCCGGCTGTTCTCTTCCTCTTCCGGAGACAGCACGGATCTGCTATGGTCAATCCGCTTTCCCATGCTTGCGGTATTTCCGAAATGTTTTACCGTAACCTCACGGACAGCGACCATTTTCTTCGGCACAGCCTTGACATAATAATAGTAATCATCATCCTCAAAACTGCACCCGTTCGGTCCGCGCATAATCCAGATTCATAAACAGAAACTGAAGGATAAATGCAATAAGCAGGGAAATAATATTGCCGACTATCAGCCATAATGTCTTTCCTGTAACTCCAAGAACAATATAACCTACAAATAATCCGGCAATCTGAATAAGCGCACCGGAAATAATTGCCAGTGTCCATGCATTATCCACTTCCATCCGGCGTACCAGATAAACTACAATGGCAGTAATCACAAAGATAACGATTACCAGATACATTTCTTTATTTCCCAGAAACTGCCCCACCGAAATATCAAATTTGGAAGAAGACTGTTCCTCATCTGCATTTGCCGCACTCATCAGTGCTCCTGCATTCTGGTGAATTCCGTCCAGGAAATAATAGACAACCGTACCGCATACCACTCCGATCACGGAATATGCACTGCGCAGCAGGCTGCTGCCAACCGGCATCACATACGGAATATGCAGTTTAAAACACAGCGGTGTAAGCACAACCGTCAGTCCGTCTTTCGGTGCGAAACGAAAATATACAAAGAACAGAATCGCAAACAAAATCAGTGCGGTAAGTGCTACTTCCATGGAAAGCGCATACATATCCGCAAGCACCACAATTGCGCCAATCCATAATATGGCACCAGTCGGCAGAATGGCACAGACAAGCGCCAGCAGTAACGCCACCGGAAACCGGCTGATTTTCTCCATGAATCCGATATTGGTATTGATCACGGTAAAAAGAGCCAGTGCAACGGCAAATTTTACGATCGGATACAGATATGTTTCATATTTACTGTAAAACCGGATCAGCTGATCCTTTATTTCCAACAACTTCGTCATAAATCCTCCCTGTTATGCCCCATCCTTTATTTTTCTTCCCGCAGTAATCTGCGCGCTCTCTTCAGATGATTTCCATATGCTTTCATCTTGCGATAGCCTTTTGCATACCGGGCACAATAGATCCGTGCGGTAATCAGAAGATACACGATCATAAATCCGGCATATGCAACAATAAGTTTCGGGACAAACGTCGTAAGATCCACGCGATTGATCCATTTCGTAATTGTATCAATATCCCCGAGTCCCCAGAACACGATCAGAAGAATAAATGCGATGGTTCCCGAAAAGAAACTTTTTACAATTTCTTTTCCTACATAGTCCCACATCGTATATTCTCCCGCCTGATGATATTTTTTATTTTCATATTCATCAAATGCTGCAAGATGATATAATTCTTTTACCCGTTCTTCACTGATCATAGATAACTCCTGTCTCGAACGCATCCCGGAATTTGGACACAATGATGCATTATTTGCTATTATACCATAGATAGTTCTTTTTTCAAAGTCTGTTTTCCAATCGCCCGTTTCCATGAAAAAAGCCCCGGAAATATCCGGGGTCTGGTTATTTGTCCACTATTCATTTTTTAAATATCTCATACGGTCCCTGTCTCTGGTAGAGCGTAAGTCTTCCATCTTAGGTTCCGGTTTCTGATAGGCATTCTGAAATTCGTTTGCCATTCTTTCCTTGCATTTATCACAAAAGCGTCCCGTGCGGATCGGTTTGCCACATTTTTCACATACAATCCCTGCTTCCGTAGCCGAGGAAAGAATCAATCTTTCTTCCTTTACCCACTGCCGGATCTGTTTGGTTGATATATCATTATCCGTTGCTGTCTGTTCTACCGAAGCACCCGGATGATCCTCGAGATACTGTTTGACTTCATGAAATTTATCTTCCAATTTCTTCTGACATGCCGGACAGATACGCTCATTGTTCAAAACATTAAACAATCTGCCACACATTTTACAATTTCTTACTTCCATAGTATCCCTCCTAAAAGCCTCTGCCAATGCAGGCAGTCAGCACATAAACCTGTTCCGCACCCGCTTCTTTTAATCTCTCCGCTACAGCTTCTACTGTAGATCCGGTTGTATAAATATCATCCACAATCAGAATTCTCTTATATTTTACTACATTATCCGAACTCTGAAAAGCATTTTTTGACATTATTTTCTCTTTCTCTGCCATTCAGTTCTTTCTGTGGCCGTGTATCTTTCACCCGGATCATCAGTACG
>ENA-OQBD01000645-OQBD01000645.1-human-gut-metagenome-genome-assembly--contig:-NODE-645-length-18161-cov-3.174282_pt1 | contig 18161 bp, 21 predicted proteins | sample MGYA00242742_ERZ504543 | MGnify/ENA primary metagenome ERZ504543 (study PRJEB26092, sample SAMD00036239) | human gut metagenome | host: Homo sapiens | study: EMG produced TPA metagenomics assembly of...
CCATCTAATGTGATCGTTCCATTTTTCATAGTCGATCTTGTCTAATAGTAATCTTTGATCCATCAAAAAGTCTGGACGGCGTTTGATCAATTGACCTTCTACTTTAAACTGCATGATCGCAATGGCTTTGTGCATCTTCTTATTCAATTCTTCTTCTCGGATATTACTCTCGTCCACTTCTCCAGATGCATGGATAATTCACATTCATCATCTTTGTAACACTCCAATGCAAATCTTCCAGCGGGATCAGATTGATGCCATAACCATTTTCCAAAACATCCAGATTATTGTATCTTGCACAGATTCTTACAACATTACAAATACATGCGCGGTGCCCAGATGCAGCTCCCATCCATAAAATATCGTGATTTCCCCACTGAATATCAACATTCGCTGTCTTCATGATGCAGTCCATGATCCTGTGTGGACCAGATCCTCTATCGTAAATATCTCCGATCACATGCAGATGATCGATCGTCGGATCCTGGATCAGATGAGCCATCGCTGCAATAAACTGTCTGACCCTTCCTGTCGTGATGATCGTCTCAAGAATCTGCTCTACATAGCGTTTCTTATCAGCTCTCCGGTGTTCTACCATCAATTCTTCCATCACATAGGCAAATTCTGGTGACATTGCTTTCCTTACTTTTGATCTTGTATATTTATTCCCGACTGATCTTGCAACATGAACCAGACGTACCATCGTATCATGCTGCCATTCAAGAAGGAAATTCTTTGGTAATTCTTCCTCCATTAAATCCATCTTCTGCTCCGGATAATAAATAACTGATGCCAAATTTTTCTTTTGCTTTGTTGTCAGTGTATTCCCAAATTCATCTTCAATCCTGCTTCGGATCGCTCCTGATCCATTCCTTATGATATGGCTGAATTTCTCATATTCGCCGTGAACATCAGAAACATAATGCTCTGTTCCTTTGGGAAGATGCAAGATTGCCTGAAGATTGATGATCTCTGTTGAAGCAGCTGCGACATTTGGATAACGCACTGCCAGTTCCTTTAGATACTTCATCTGGTCCATGAGAAGGCTCCCCTTTCGTTTACGCTTTTTTGATTGTTCTGTAATATTATAGCATTATTTTTCATACTTTCCCAATAACTTTCTTTCATTTTCCTTAATTATTATACTTTTATGAAAACAAGGCTGTTCTTTATGTTATACTGTAAACAGCCTAGGTAAAATCTATGTAAATTTCCATATTTACTGTCCTTGATCTTCACAGGCTACTTACAATAAGGAGGAGATTATGTTAAAAAAGAACAAAAGCATTGCACTGGTGATGATCTTAGCTTTATTGATCATCACATCTTCTTGTGCACCAAAAAACACACAGGCAGAAATTGATAAACCTGCCAAAACAAGTGCCTCTTGGGAGAGGAAACTTTGCAGATCAAAACTTGATATCATCAGTTCTTACGGTGATGATCAGGCATTTCACCCAAAAGTCTTAAACTTTGAAAAACCATGGAACGGCTATCGCTATTGGATGGCATACACTCCATATCCAGGTGCAGATCAGCGAAAAGAAAATCCACACGTCTGTGTCTCCAATGACAGGATTCATTGGAAGCCATTTGAAGGAGAGGGAAAAGCTGTTTCACTTGATCCATTGACCCCATTTGAAGACCCTGACAAACAGTATAATTCAGATACCCATCTTGTATATAGAAAAGATATCGATACCTTAGAATGTTACTGGCGCCAAGTCGATAATCGTACCAGGATCGATAAGATCATGAAACGTACAACAACCGATGGTATCCACTGGAGTAAAGCTCAGAATGTATTGGTTTCCGATGCACGCACTGATCGTATTCTAAGTCCGGCGATCATTTATGAAAACGGACGATATAAGATGTGGACTGTCAACTGTAAAAGAAAATTCCCTGTTTTATACCGTGAAAGTAAAGATGGTTTTCATTGGACAACTCCAAGCACGATTCAGTTAAAATATCCATCTGACAGACTTCAAAGCTGGCATCTGGATGTCATTCATACAGAGAAAGGCTATGAAATGCTCGTCGTTGCCTTCTACAAAGGGCATAGGCACCGGGAAATGAATCTTTATTATACTTCATCCAAAAATGAGCATGATTTTAAGAAATGTATTACGATCTTAAAACCATCTGAAAAGGAAAAAGCATGGGACAACCGTGGTATTTACCGTAGCAGCTTTTTTGTGGAAAATGGAATTTATTATATTTATTACAGTGGTATTGGATATCCAAAAGGACCAAACAGCTCTCAGGGTGTTGGACTCACATATGGTCCATCGGTGAAAAACATTCATGGTTACGATGCATAAAATCTCTTGACGTTATAAATATTCAGGTGTAAACTGTTAGCAATAAGAATTTTTAGCCGACCATCTATAGACTGGCTAACGACTCTACAATACGAATAAAAGGAAGTGCATTAATATTATGGAAAAGAAAAATATCGACTGGGCTAACATCGGTTTCGGTTATATGCCAACAGATTACCGTTTTGTAGCTAATTACAAAGATGGAGCATGGGATGAAGGTGGTCTCACAGAAGATCCTAACATCGTCATGAATGAATGTGCCGGAGTTCTTCAGTATGCACAGACTGTATTTGAAGGAATGAAGGCTTACACAACAGAGGATGGACACATTGTCACTTTCCGTCCGGACCTCAATGCGAAGCGTATGGTCGACTCAGCGAAACGTCTTGAGATGCCGCCTTTCCCGGAAGATAGATTTGTTGATGCTATTGTTCAGACAGTAAAGGCAAATGAAGCTTACGTTCCACCTTACGGAACAGGAGCAACACTTTACATCAGACCTTATATGTTCGGAATCAATCCTGTAATCGGAGTAAAACCGGCTACTGACTATCAGTTCCGTGTATTTGCCACTCCGGTTGGACCGTACTTCAAGGGCGGCGTAAAGCCACTGACACTGTGCGTATCAGACTTTGACCGTGCCGCGCCGCATGGAACAGGACACATCAAAGCAGGACTGAACTACGCAATGAGTCTTCACGCAATTGTTACAGCTCATGCAAATGGATTTGATGAAAATATGTATCTTGATTCCGCTACAAGAACAAAAGTTGAAGAAACAGGTGGAGCAAACTTCCTGTTTGTAACAAAAGACAACACAGTAGTAACACCACATTCCTCAACAATTCTTCCATCTATCACAAGACGTTCTCTGATGTATGTTGCTGAACATTATCTAGGACTGAAGGTAGAAGAAAGAGACGTATACTTTGATGAAGTCAAAGACTTTGCCGAGTGTGGTCTGTGTGGAACAGCTGCTGTTATCTCACCGGTTGGTAAGATCGTCAACCACGGTGAAGAGATCTGCTTCCCAAGTGGAATGGAACAGATGGGACCTACAATCGCAAAACTTCGTGACACACTGACAGGTATCCAGATGGGACGTATCGAAGCACCGGAAGGATGGCTGAAATATATCGATTAATTTTAACTGAATATATTTAACACAAAAGGACATCTTGTAGAACCATTTCCACAAGATGTCCATTTTTAACTGTCATTCGACAACTTTATTTCATTTTAAATTTACTCGCAAAGACCTTCGCTTTCGATCACTTTCACTACGCTGTCTACATACTTCTCGCAAATCTCGTCAGAAGCCGCTTCTACCATAACACGGATCACTGGCTCTGTTCCACTCTCGCGAACAAGAATACGTCCGTCTGTTCCAAGTTCTTCAGCTGTTTTCTCTACTGCCGCCTGAACTGCTGCGTTATCCAGTGCTGTCTTTTTATCCTTTACACGAACATTCTTCAGAAGCTGTGGGAATATCTTCACTTCATCTGCAAGTGTTCCAAGTGTCTGCTTTTTCTCAATGATCGCTTCCATAACCATAAGAGATGTCAGGATACCGTCACCTGTACGTGCATGTTTGCTGAAGATGATATGTCCGGACTGCTCTCCCCCAAGAACATATCCGTTCTTAAGCATGTTCTCGTAAACGTACTTGTCACCAACTGCTGTCTGCTCATACTTCATACCAATCTTATCACAAGCTTTATAAAGTCCAAGGTTAGACATGATTGTTGTAACAACTGTATTGTCTTTCAGTTTTCCCTGCTCCATGAGATATTTACCACATACATAAATAATGCGGTCTCCATCTACAACATTTCCATTCTCATCAACTGCGATACATCTGTCGGCATCTCCGTCATAAGCAAATCCGATATCCAGATGTTTCTCTTTTACATACTCCTGCAGAACTTCGATATGTGTAGAACCACAGTTTGTATTAATATTCACACCATTCGGCTCATTGTTGATTACATAAGTCTTTGCTCCAAGTGCATCGAATACACTCTTTGCAACGCTTGACGCACTACCATTCGCACAGTCAAGTCCAACTCTCATATCCTTGAAGGAACGTGTTGCAAGAGAAATCAGATGACCGATATAACGGTTTCTTCCTGCTGCATAGTCAACTGTGCGGCCAATGCTCTCTTTTGTTGCCAGCGGGATCTCATCAATCTCCCCATCGATATAAGCCTCGATCTTTGCCTCAACCTCAGCCTCCATCTTATGACCTTCGCTGTTGATCACCTTGATACCATTATCATAGTATGGATTGTGACTCGCTGAAATCATAAGTCCACAGTCGAAGTCTTCTGTTCTTACCACATATGAAACACTTGGTGTGGTTGTCACATGAAGAAGATAAGCGTCCGCGCCTGATGCTGTCAGTCCTGCAGCAAGTGCATACTCAAACATGTAGCTGCTTCTTCTTGTGTCTTTTCCGATTACGATTCTGGCCTTGTGGTCCTGTCCGAAATACCATCCAAGATAACGTCCTACTTTAAATGCATGTTCTACTGTAAGAACTACATTCGCCTCACCACGGAAACCATCTGTTCCAAAATATTTTCCCATAATAATCTTCCTTTTCTTTCTTGTGATACCCTTTTGTTATCAGATCTATTCACAAATTTGCTACCGTAAAACACATTTTCATTATATCAAACATGCTTTACAAGTTATTCCTATTATATTACCTTTATAAATCAGATACAAGCTTTTTTCTCTTAACATTACACTTAACATTACTCTTCATGTCTTTAAAAACATACACGGTTTCCTCTTCTCAGTGTCCCTTTTTCTATGCTATACTTGAAAGGTTGTGTTTTATAGTTGTCACAAAAGAAAGGATTAATCTATCAAATGAATTCATTGAAGCCGATGTTACTTACATCATTAAAGAGCTACAATCGTTCTCAGTTCATCAAAGACGTAACTGCCGGAATCATTGTAGCGATTATCGCATTGCCGCTGTCAATCGCACTGGCACTTGCATCTGGCGTAGGACCGGAAGCTGGTATCTTCACTGCGATCGTTGCCGGATTTGTCATCTCTGCACTCGGCGGAAGCAGTGTACAGATTGCCGGACCAACGGCTGCATTCGCAACAATCGTTGCCGGCATTGTTGCCAAAGACGGAATGGATGGACTTGTCATTGCGACAATCCTCGCCGGTATCTTTCTGGTTCTGATGGGACTGTGCCATTTCGGAAGTCTGATCAAATTCATCCCATTTACGATCACAACCGGATTCACTTCCGGAATTGCTGTAACAATTGTAATCGGACAGCTGAAAGATTTCTTCGGACTTACCTATCCGGATGGGGTAAAACCGATCGAGACAACAGAGAAATTCCGTGCTGTTGTTGAAAACTTCTCTACGATTAATATTGATGCACTGATCGTCGGTGCAGTAAGTCTTGCTGTTCTGATCATTGCACCATACATCTTTAAAAGAATCCCTGGATCTTTGATCGCAGTTATCGTTGGAATCCTGATGGTTCAGTTCCTGCCGTTAAAAGTTTCTACAATTGGAAATCTTTATACGATCAGCAACTCACTCCCATCCTTCCATCTTCCGGCTGTATCACTTGAAGTTGTTCAAAATGCTCTTCCGAACGCATTTACGATTGCTGTTCTTGCAGCGATTGAATCTCTGCTTTCCTGTGTTGTCGCAGACGGAATGATCAACGGCAAACACCGTTCCGACATGGAACTTGTAGCCCAGGGAGCCGGCAACATTGCTTCTGCCCTTTTCGGTGGAATCCCCGCGACAGGAGCGATTGCAAGAACTGCTGCAAATATCAAAAACGGAGGACGTACTCCGATTGCCGGAATCGTTCATTCCATTACACTGGTCATTGTGCTTGTCGTACTGATGCCATATGCCGGAATGATTCCAATGCCAACAATCGCAGCAATCCTGTTTATCGTTGCATACAATATGTGCCAGTGGCGTACCTTTGTAAAACTGGTTAAGACTGCTCCAAAGAGTGATGTCATTGTACTTTTTACTTCATTTATCCTGACAGTACTCTTCGACCTGGTCGTAGCGATCGAGATTGGTATGGTTCTTGCCTGCCTGCTCTTTATCAAGCGTATGAGCGAAGAAACACACGTCAACAGCTGGACTTATGTGGATGATGATACCCCGGATGTCGATGAACGCCTTCAGAAACTTCCTCTTCAGATCCGTGTCTACGAAATCTCAGGCCCTCTGTTCTTCGGAGCAGCAAGTGCGATTGAACACATTGTCGTAAAAGATTTTACTACCTGCCTCGTTCTTCGTATGCGAAGCGTTCCTGCGCTGGACAGTACTGCTATGAATGCTCTGGTTGATCTGGTAGAAGTCTGTGAGTCAAAGGGAATTACGGTTGTCTTCTCCCACGTCAACGAACAGCCAATGAAAGTTATGGAGAAAGCCGGATTCACAGAGCTGGTTGGAAAAGAGAACTTCCAGCCGAATATCAGCGCTGCACTGAAACGTGCTGAAGAAGTTATTGCAGAATAATCAGGAGGATTTTACATATGATCAAATTAATCGCAAGCGACCTTGATGGTACGCTTCTTCATAACGGAGCACAGAAACTGACTCCTCGTGCCATAGAGCTGATTCATGAACTGACACAAAAAGGCATTCACTTTGTTGCTGCAAGCGGACGCCAATATGATAATGAGCGTAGACTGTTTTCTGAGATTAAGGACGAGATTTCCTATATTGGAGAAAATGGTTCCATCTGTATTCATCAGGGAAAGGTAATCTCTCGCGGAATAATTGCAGATGACCTTGCCTGCCGCATTATAGATGAAGTGAAAAAATCACCGAATTTTGATATTCTCATTTCCAGAGAAGATGCTTGTCTGATCGAAGATAATCACGAAGCTTTTGTAAATCATATTGTAAATGTCATGCAGAACACAACAAAAATTGTAGACGACCTAAGCAAAATCGAAGGTCCATTTCTCAAGATTGCAATCTGTAATATGATTGATGACACAAAAGTAATCATGCAATATTTAGAACACTTACAAGAAATGTTCGGTGCAGAGATTAAGGTTGTTACTTCCGGAAATATCTGGATTGACTTCATTGCTCCGGGAACAAATAAAGGTGCTGCTCTTTCTAACCTGATGAAATTATTCCATGTAAAGCCGGAAGAATGTATGGCATTCGGAGATCAGTATAATGATCTGGAAATGCTTGAACTGGTCGGTCACAGCTACGCAATGTCAAACAGTGCACCTGGTGTATCCTACTATGCGGATGAAGTAACTGATTCTGTTGAGGATGTTCTGGAAGATGTCCTGGCAAGTCTTGATAAGTAAATATCACCTGCGAACGTTACTTGTTCGCAACAAAAAACTCCCGAATGTTCACAGAAATTTCTGTAGGAATATCCGGGAGTTTTTCTATTCTATCTCTTCTTTTATATTTCTTCTTTAAATTCCAGAACTGCATATGGTTTTGCCTGTTCGTCACAGAGTTCCACAACGATTCTGTCTGCTTCTTTACTCAGCTTCGGATAAATCATATCTCCCAGTACAGCTGCCTTTTTATACTCTACACGCAGCTGTGCGATCTGAAGATCATCCGGAAGAAATTCCAATGCCATCTGCACATACTGACAGTTGTTCACATGCTCATTTGTGTCAATATGATACTTTCTGACCGGAAATGCTTCCAGATCATCTGTCTCTTCCGGAAGTCGGATTTTTCTTCCCTCATATGGTATATCAAGTGGTTCTTCTACTCCATACAACTGAACATCCTTTGGCTGCGGCCTGGTTGGTCTTCCTGTCTCTGTATCAATAAATGCCCAGACTGAATTCGCACAGGCGAGATATTTTCCATCTGCATCTTTCATATAAAAGTTTCTGTTTCCAAACAATCCCTTGAATTCTGTTGCAAATGTTCCGATTGTGATCTTCTCACCAAGCTCCGGTTTCCGATTCAGGATCACCTGCCAGTAAGATAAAAGCCACGCTCTTTTCTCTTCCTTCAGAACCGTTGTACCAATTCCAAGATCCTCCGACTGGAAGGTACTGCAGTCCTGAAAATAATTGATCAACGCCGGAACTGTCATCGTACCGTGATGATCTACCTCGCTGTAACGTACTCTACTGTCAAATTCATACATTTTCTTAACCTCTTTTATTCCTTATTTCCAAAAATACCAGCCAATCTTAAACTTTGTATTTGCTGTCACTTTGGAATATTCTTCTTCCGTCAGTACCTGTTTCAATTGTTTCTTTCCTTTATCAGGAATCACTGCATTCGTTGTATCCAGAAAGCAGAGATTCGGATAAAGCACGCACCACCAGTTATGTCCCTCTGCACTCCCCAGTTCCACCCGCAGTGCCTGATAATTCCCCGCCGGAAATGTCATATCACCGTAAGTCCTGTCAGGAAAAAAACAGGTTGTCACAGCCACATTCACACTCTGATCTTCTCCTGCCGCCGCAACTGTCTTTTCTCCGATTGCACGGATCTCATCTGTATGTGTACGTGCCCACTGCACAGTCTGCTTAAGACACTGTTTCTCTTCCGGTTCTTCTGACAATTCTTCTTTCATATAATCCAATACTGCATCTCTTACCTGCAATTTCAGATTCTGGTCCTTTTCGCTGTCACTATTCGCTAACACATGGAAGCGAAACACTTCCTGCGCCAGGTGCTTCTGTGTTTCTTCCTGTGCATATAATTCTTGTTTTGTATATATCATTCCTGTGAAAAAAGCAGCGATCAGAAGCCCCGCTGCCACTGAAAAAATCTCTACTCTTCCCGACAGTTTTTCTTCCCGGGCAGATTTCAACTTTCTTTTGATCAATGCAAACCGTTTCTTCATAATATCATCCTCCATCTATGAACAGTAACATGATAAATCAATTTTGTTCATACATGGAGTCTTTCCACAAAAATGAATTCCATACATATACAATAAAGAATGTGCCGAGGCACATTCTTTATTCTTTAAGCATTTTCTTCTTTCTCACGGATAGTGCCAACAACCGTTTCTGCCTGGTTCTTAATATGTTGGCTTGTAAACTTTGTAGCCAGCTCTTTATCATGTCCGGCAATCGCATCAATAATTGTCTGATGCTCATTCAACAGTTGTGGGTAGCATTCTTTCTTCTTCAGATATTCAATTCTGTATCTATACATCTGTTCGCGCAGATTATTCAGAAGCTGGATCAGTCTGCGGTTATCTGTTGCAGCGTAGATAATATCATGAAATGCAACGTCTGCCTGTGCGATCTGTGTAATATCATCACTGTTGAGAATAGACTCAAACGTCTCTGCTGCTGCACGAAGCTCGCGCACTCCTTCTTCATCCATTCTGTCACATGCAAGCTGTACTGCAAGCTCTTCTAACGCACAGCGCACTTCCAGCACATCTCTTAGATTCTTCTCTGTGATCTCTGCAACTTCCGCACCTTTTCTCGGAATCATAAGGACAAGACCTTCCAGCTCAAGTTTACGGATTGCCTCACGGATCGGTGTACGGCTCACACCCAGCTTATTCGCCAGCTGAATCTCCATCAGACGCTCTCCCGGTTTCAGTTCTCCGCGCAGAATCGCCTGTCTCAATGTATTAAATACCACATCTCTCAGAGGCAGATATTCATTCATTGTTACTTCAAAATCAGTTCCCATTTTACTTCCTCCTAACGTTGTGTATATTCGTTACGTATGCCTGTCTTGTCAGACCTTTGTCCCGAATCATCTTCTGTGCTTCTCTTGCTGATGCCCGGTTTTCAAACAGACCAAACACTGTTGGTCCACTCCCGCTCATCATTGCCCCGATTGCTCCGCAATCCTGCATCACCTGCTTGATATCCGCGATCACCGGATGCATCGGTATTGTCACATCCTCTAACACATTCCCCATAGAATCTGCAACCTTGTGAAGATCTCCCTTCCGAAGTCCTTCCAGAATTCCGTCAATATCCGGATGCTCGACAATCTCTTTGGAGTCCAGTGCTTCATACACCATCTTCGTTGAAACACTGATCGGAGGCTTGGCGATCAGTACCGTACATTTCGGCATTGCCGGAAGAACGCTTAACTCTTCTCCGATTCCTTCTGCCAGAACAGTTCCGCGCATAATACAATATGGAACATCTGCTCCAAGCTTCACTCCACGTTCCATCAACTGCTGCTGCGTCAGGTGCAGCCCAAACAACCGGTTCATTCCAAACAGAACGGCTGCCGCATTTGAGCTTCCTCCTGCAAGACCAGCAGCTACCGGAATGTGCTTATTCAGTGTGATCTGAACCCCTTCTTTCAGATCAAATTCATCCATCAGAAGCTGCGCTGCTTTATAAGCGATATTGCCATCCCCGGTTGGAAGAAACTTCAGATTTGTTGTCAGTGTAATTCCAGGTTCTTTCTTCTTCGCAATCTTCACTTCATCATACAGATAAATAGACTGCATGACCATTCTGACATCATGGTATCCATTCTCGCGTCTTCCAAGCACATCCAGGCCTAAATTAATCTTGGCAAGTGCTTTTAATTCAATTTGATTCATCCTATGTGCCTCCATCGCTGTTTTCCAAAGAACTAGATGTGAAAATTTACACAAATGTATCTTGTATACATAGTACTTACAGTATACTCATATTTTCTTTAAAAATCAACAATTTATCCCCTATTTTCACATTTTCATTTTCCAATTCGTTTACATTCATAATCCCCTCAACTGTAGTCATATACTGTTTTGCCAACTCCCAGAGATCTTCTTTCTCCTGCACAATATGACCAACGATTCCCGGCCTCTTATCCATCTGTTCAAGATCCAGCGGTTTCTCCAGGACAGATACGATTGTCTGAAGTTCTACCTCCCGCCGTAAGAATGCATCAAATGCAAGAATTGCTCTCACTTCTACAGCCTCACTGCCTGCCATAGACACCTGGATCTGATCTACATGGTGACTCATCGTACAACGTACATTTTCCGGAAGATCGGAACATTCGATCAGATGTTGGAATGGTATCATCCCCTGCCAGCTTCCATATGGTCTTGCATCATCTCCTCTCAGGTAGAGAAAGCTAAGATGCAGGATTCCTTCTATTTGGATTCCTTCTTCTCTATACTCCGTATGCTCTATCTGGATTTCCCCTCTGCTGCAGAGTACTTGAAGTACATCATCTTTTAATTCTGGAAGTGAAAGCCGTTCCGTTAGTTTATATCTGGATTGGTTCTGCATTAAAAGCTCTTCAAAAACCGTCTCCTGTTTTTCCGGAATACACTGCTCTTGCAAAGAGTAAATATCTTCTAACAACTCCATCTCCTGCTCTTCGTAAAAGTTCATCCGCAGCAGTAATGTCCCTTCAATCCCAAGGATCCGCATCTCGCCGTCCTCATCCATGCGGATATCAACCAGTGTATCCTCCAGCGTATGTTCCACAGAATAGAACATTCCTTCTGTCAGGCCATTGCAAAGAAGTTTTCCTTCATATGGAATCACCTGGCTGACCCAGTCTGCCTTCAATTCTTCTGACAGATAGAGACAGAACACCTGCAGTTCTCCTCTGACTGTCACCTCATCTGTCCCCGGGCGTAATTCTAACTTTCTACCGTGCACTTCGGATAACAGAATCTGGCTGATACTCTCCTTCGTTCCCGGTAATGTAATCTCTTCTTTTATTCTATAAGTGTCTTTTTTTGTGTCTGACAATCCAAGCAGACGAAACTTTTTCATTTTTTTATAAACTGCATGCTCGCTTTCCACATCTTCCGTGACTTCTTCACTTATCATCTGGGTTCTTCCAATTTCAAGCTCTGTCAGCAGATGCAGACTCAGCTTTCTGGAATGCACCATTGATACACTGAACTCTGTTCTGAGATTTTTCAGGAAATATTCTTCCTCTCCCGGTTGTTCTACATATACCATCTCTTCGAATGGAAGCTTTCCTTCTAAAACTGCCGGTTGCGGATCCAAAGAGGCTGTCATGTACAAAATCTTAAATTGAGCTTTTCCACTGATTTTCAGATAATTTTCCACAAGCTTCATATCTTCCGTCTTCACGCAGACTATCCCTTCAATTACATTTCCCACATCCTCCTTTGCATCCGGAACGTTATAATCTTCGTCCAGCTGAAACTGATCGTAAATACATTTTCCCTCATGCATCAGACGTATCGCTCTCTTCACAATTTCCATCCTGCTCCTCCTCAATCAAACATAACCTCTTTTTCTGTTCCACTGATTTCCACGACTATGTATGGAAATGTCGTGATTTCTTTCGTCTCTTCACCAGTTGCCGGTCCCATCAGACTTGTATGCAAACAAACTGCATGCTCCGTTTCATAAAGTTCCTTCACCTCAATCGTATATCCTGTTGTCGGACATGCACCGTATCCTTCTGCAAGATATGTTTTTCCCTGATCCGAATAAACAAAATGAAATGCTTTCTTTTCTAACTGACCGAGCACTTCTGTCAGCTCCTCCGGAAAGATGCTCCTTGTCGATCAGAATATATTCTAGATCTTTTCGTTTTTTCGCTCTTTCTCAATCCTGGTAATACATCCGCTTATAAAAAAAACAGACACACAGTAGAAACACAGTTAAAAATGCCCTTTTGTTTTTTATTTTTCATTACAATATTTCAGATACTGTAAACAGTAACGCCATCCGGATTTTTTATTTCCCTTCAATCTATGCATCAGTTGTATTTTTTATGCTGCTACGGTATAATAAGGCTACATGCGCCAGTAGTTATTTTATATTATGGCGACTCTATTATTCATAAGACAAAAGAAAGGATATTGTATGTTTCGATTTATTTTTGTTGCAGTTTTTCTGATTCTTTACCTGATTCTTTCGATTCCTGTTTTCTTTGTGGAATGGCTGATCGGTAAGTTTAATCCACATGCGCGTGACATCAGTTCTCTGCGTATTGTCCAGTGGGGATTTAAAGTGATTTTGAAAATGACCGGTGTGAAAGTCACTGTGATCGGTGAGGAGAATGTACCGGATGAACCTGTTCTCTTTATCGGAAACCACCGCAGCTTCTTTGACATTCTGCTTACCTACAGCAGATGCAAGAACCTGACCGGCTATGTTGCGAAAAAAGAAATGGAAAAAGTTCCGCTTCTTTCCACCTGGATGCGTTTCGTCTATTGTCTCTTCCTCGACCGAGAGAATCCAAAGGAAGGACTGAAAACAATCCTGCAGGCAATTGCTTATGTAAAAGAAGGGTATTTCCATCTGTATCTTCCCGGAGGGAACCCGCAATAAGGGCGAAGAATTAACTATGCTTCCGTTCAAAGAAGGTGCTTTCAAGATTGCCACAAAGACCGGATGCCCAATCGTACCGATTTCCATGAATAATACTGCTGAAATTTTCGAGAATCATTTTCCAAAGATCAAGAAAACACATGTTGTTCTCGAATACGGTACTCCGATCTATCCAAATGAACTGGATAAGGATGTAAAGAAACATATCGGAAGTTATGTGCAGAATATCATGGACGAGACGATTCGTAAAAATGCTGCACTCATTAACAATTAGAATTGCTTTCTCTAAAGCAAGGACAGGTGATTGGTCTTACAAACCAGTCACCTGTCCTTTTTTCAATGTTTTAATTTTTCTTTACTCCGGATATACAAGATTGCGCTCATTCACCAGTGCATCCTTGTATTTCTTAATGTAATACTTCGCCATATCCAGATTCTGCTCCTGATAGTTGCCACACTGTTCCGGAGCTGCTCCCGGAATCTCTCCCTCGAATCCAATAATGAAGTCACACATCTCAAGAACCAGATCAAGTACATCCTCTGAATCCAGATTTCCGAACATTACAAGATAACATCCTGTTCTGCAGCCCATTGGTCCAAAGTAGATCACGTCATCCTTCTTCTCACTGTTGCGGAGAAATGTTGCGGCCAGATGCTCGATCGTATGAAGTGCCGGAGTGTCAACTACCGGTTCCCTGTTCGGTGCTGTGATTCTCAAGTCAAATGTCGTTGTCACACAGTCTCCTTTGGCATCTCTTCTGGAAACATACAGACCCGGCATCAGATCCAGGTGATTGATTGTAAAGCTTGCTATTCTATCCATAGTAAAATCTCCTCTTTCAACTTTCATTTTTATCCAGTATAACACAGATTAGAAGTGGCAACTAGCTTAAAACAAGTACATGATGAACAAACTTACTGCTTAGTCCAGCGACAGTTCATCAATCTTGCGGAGCTCCTCTTCTGTAAATTCTGTATTCTGTATTGCCTTGATATTATCCAATACCTGTTCCGGTTTTGATGCACCTACAAGAACGCTTGTTACAATACCATCCTTCAAGATCCAGCTCAATGCCATCTCTGCCAATGTCTGACCTCTTCCGGCTGCCAGTCCGTTCAGTTCTCTGATCTTCACAAGTTTTTCCTCTGTCAAAGCAGATTTCTTCAGGAAACGACCGTCCGTCATAATTCTGCTGTCTTCCGGGATTCCTTTCAGATAACGGTCGGTGAGAAGTCCCTGCGCCAGTGGACTGAATGCAATAATTCCCTTCTCCAGCTTCTTCGCAGTGTCTTTCAATCCATTTTTCTCAATTGTTCTATCAAAGATAGAATATCTGTTCTGATTGATCACAAATGGGCACTTCAAATCTCTTAAAATTGCTTCTGCCTTTTCCAATGTTGGACCATCATAATTTGAGAGACCCACATAAAGTGCTTTTCCTGACTGAACTGCACTTGCAAGTGCACCCATTGTCTCTTCCAACGGAGTCTCCGGATCCATCCGGTGATGGTAGAAAATATCCACATAATCAAGCCCCATGCGCTTTAGGCTCTGATCCAGACTGGAAAGAAGATATTTTCTACTTCCCCAGTTTCCATAAGGACCCTCCCACATATCAAATCCAGCCTTTGTACTGATCAGAAGTTCATCTCTGTACATACCAAGTTCTTCTTTCAGAATCTTGCCAAAATTCTTCTCCGCACTTCCGTAAGCCGGTCCGTAATTATTTTGCCAGATCGAAGTGTACGATTCCATTATCAAAATGCTTGTGAGAAGGATTTTCCTTCATATTCTCATAGACGCCTGTATCTCCAAAATTGTGCCACAATCCAAGTGAAATTGCCGGGAGCTTTAATCCACTCTTTCCGCAACGTACATAAGCCATTTTCTCATATCTGTCATTTGCTGCCTGATACATGTTTCTCTTCCTCTCTTTCGTAACGTAAAACAGGTGATAAAATAGTTCTGTATCTATTCTACCACCTGTTTTCATTATTTTAAATAAAATTTCTCTTTACTCCTCAGAGAACTGATCCTTTCCTGCGGAGCACAGCGGACATTCAAAATCTTCCGGTACATCTTCCCACTTTGTTCCCGGTGCAATGCCGCCTTCCGGATATCCCTGCTCCTCATCATATTCCCATCCGCATAAATCACATACATATTTCATAATTCCATATCTCCTTTTCTTTTCATCTTCATTTTATAATTATTCCTGATCTCACATCTGTTCACTACATGACAAGATCAATGAATTATTACCATTAGTTTTCAAAAATTGGTTCAAAATCGCTGACATCATGTCCGCAGATCGGGCAAATAAAATCTGCCGGAAGTTCGCTGCCTTCATATACATAATTACAGATTTTACATCTCCAACCAACGATCTTCTTATCCTGAGGTATCTCTTTCTTCTTTGGTTTTACACGATTCTGGTAATCTGCATAAGTAAGCGGTGCATTCTCATTCAACAGTTTTGCATCTGTTACTTCTGCAATAAACAGAGTATGTGTACCAAGATCCTGCTGTTCCAGAACCTTACCACTGATTACAGCACATGCCTGATATCCCATATATGGTATATCATTCTGATCAACCGGAAGCGTCAGATCTTTCATCTTATCCACATCTCTTCCTGACTGGAATCCGAAATGCTTGATCGTCTCAAAGGAACACTGCACATCTAACAGACTCAATGCAAAGATTCCGCTTTCTTTGATCAGATCACAAGTATAATTACTATTTAAAACAGATATTGCAATTCGAACCGGATCATTTGCTACCTGCATGCATGTGTTCGTAATACAGCCATTTACTTTCTCGCCGGAACGCGTGGATAACATAAATACTCCGTAAGACAGATTGTAAAGTGCATTTTTTTCTCCATGTGATTACCTCCCTTTTTATTTCAGTAATAATTACTATTATTATATTCATATAATAGCTGATTTCTTAGCTATTGTCAACTGTAAATTTATTTTCTCCAGTTTTTCTTTAAATTTTCTTCTGATTTTTATTTGAATTTTCAGACAATCATTTCTACTTATGCTATACTATCATTATAGTAACTCGTTAACAGCAACATTTTGTAAAGGCAGGGATGATTATGAATTTAAACTATCTTGAAGAAACAATTAGAACATCTAAATATCTTGTTTGTCTCGCCGGAATGGAAGGAATAATGCTTGAAAAAGAGGCTGCACATGACAGCCTCTTTTCACCTTCTACTCTTCACCATATCCCAGAATCTCTTTAATCTCCGGAATTGTCTTCTTCTGTTCTCTTAACCGACGAATCTGCGCAATCCTTTCTAAGCTCTCAACTCTGCGGTATCTTCTGGTCAGATTCTCTTCTGCCTGCTCGAATGGCAGCATTCCTTCCTCTGTATAAAACTTCAAAGTACTGTAGCGCACTGCTGTAAGCCGCACAAGCTCTCCGATCGTCACATATTCTGCCTGCTCTATTACTTCCATGCTTCTCTGTCTTGACATCAGCTCACCTTTTCTACCGTCCACATAATTAGTATTTCCGTACTTTCTTCCTACTGCCAGTATGCCGGTACCAGGTTGACTCCCTGAATCGGTACTTTATATGCTGTTTTCGTCATTGGGAAGATACGGTAATATATGTTGCCTATTTTTAGTAAAGTCTCACTGCCTACTCTGATCTCCTCTACCGCAAAGCCTTTTTTTCTTCAAATGTTCTACAGCCGCAGCTCTTCTGTCCGCCACGTTAGTTCCAAAAATAACCGTATCGATAAATACGGATTTTCTTCTGTCAAGGTAAGGAAATACAAGATTAACACCCTCTAAATATGGATTCTTAAGCAGTTTACTCTTAGTCTTCACAAACCGATTCATAAATCCTTCAAAAACATTATGAAATTCTGCTTCCCATAATGCACGGTACTTCTCATCCTGAACAGCAGCTTCTGTCATACGTTCTTCTACACGATTCTGCTCTGATACAGAAAACAAGTCATGGATACAGCCACTTTCACGGAGAAGCCATAAGAGAACCGCATCTTCCAGACTAATTGGACCATCCTCTAGAATCTCTGCACGAAGTCCTTCTTTTATTCTGATATAACTTGTCTCATCACTAAGGTATGCCTTTAGTTCAACACCTGATGTATCATAATTCATATCACAGCCCAAAATATCCGGTACTTCCTTTAGAAGTTCTTCTGTTTCCAAAACAGCAGCCACTTCTTTCTCAATCTGAGTCTCCTCTTTTTTCTTTAATGTTTTTGCCATCTGTACCGCTTTCTGCAGTGCTGAAGAAAATTCTGAAAATGAATCCACATCTGCTTTTCCTGATTCTGTCTCCAACACCTGCGCAGCAGAAACAGCTCTCAATACAGCACTTTTTGCCGCGCTTGGATGAATACTCTCCTGTCCGTCCAACGCAAGTAATGCATATTGCTGAGATAATGTAAGATCTTTCATACCTGCTTTCCTCCTATTTCCTGATCGCCATTTTTGTTTTCTACTTACTACTTACTACTTACTACTTACTACTTAGAAAATATCATACAGTACGCAAACTGTCAAGTTGTTACTATTACTTCTACTGACT
>ENA-OQBD01000646-OQBD01000646.1-human-gut-metagenome-genome-assembly--contig:-NODE-646-length-18146-cov-3.832455_pt1 | contig 18146 bp, 19 predicted proteins | sample MGYA00242742_ERZ504543 | MGnify/ENA primary metagenome ERZ504543 (study PRJEB26092, sample SAMD00036239) | human gut metagenome | host: Homo sapiens | study: EMG produced TPA metagenomics assembly of...
TCGCCAATATTCTTTTCCTTACAGTTCCTCATTCGCCTGATAATTTTCCATTTAAAATATCTTCCCGAATGGAATGAAAAACTTTGGCACTTTAATGAATAATGATCTTCTGCCATAATTTCACCTTATATAATATCGAATTTTGTCTATAACACAATACCAAGCTCTTTACAAACGGAAGTAATTTCTACAACAAGTTCCTGATCCGTCATAACCGTCACGCGTCCGTCATCGTATTGTGTGTCTACCCAGTCTTTGATCCGGTGTACAAGTTCTGAGTTTTTTGTCCACTTTTCCGGTCATCCGGGCAAAATGATAATAAATTGTTGATCCAGTGTGCAATACCTGCCAGACCTGAGGTATTCGATACTGCTACCAGAGGTGGACGGTTTAAAAATTTTCCGGTATCGAAAATGTTATAGATTTCCTCGTTTTTCAGTAATCCGTCTGCGTGAATACCGGCTCTTGTCACATTAAAGTTACTTCCGACAAACGGCGTCTGCGGCGGCTGTTTGTATCCCAGTTCTTTTTCATAATATTCGGAAAGTTCTGTGATCACGGTCGTATCCATGCCGTCGAGAGTGCCGCGCAGCTGTGCATACTCAAATACCATGGCTTCCAGAGGCGTATTACCGGTACGCTCCCCGATTCCAAACAAAGAACAGTTGACACCACTTGCCCCAGTACAGCCATGCTGTGGTGGAATTGTTGACTGCTTTGTAAAAATCATTGTGTCCATGCCACTCAATCTGGGAAGAAGGAACTCCGGCATGTGTTGTCAGACCGTAAATGATTCCCGGCACACTTCGTGGAATTACGGCACCAGGGAAGTTTACCCCATATCCCATCGTATCGCAGGCACGTACCTTGATCGGAATCTTGTACTCATCCTGCAGTTTCATCAGTTCCACACAGAACGGAATTACAAATCCGTAAATATCGGAACGTGTGATATCCTCAAGATGACAGCGCGGACTGATGCCGGTCTCCAGACAGTCGCGGATCACGCTCAGGTACAGATTCATAACCTCCCGTCTTGTCATTTTCATTTTATAGAAAATATGGTAGTCAGAACAGCTGACAAGAATGCCCGTCTCGCGAAGACCAAGGTCTTTGACCAGCTGAAAGTCCTGTTTGCTGGCACGAATCCAGGAAGTGACTTCCGGAAACTGATAGCCACGTTCCATACATTTATATACCGCGTCGCGGTCTTTCTTACTATATAAGAAGAATTCACTCTGACGAATCTTTCCCTTCGGACCGCCAAGTTTATGTAAGTAATCATAAATCGTCACGATCTGTTCGGTGGTATACGGAGCACGGGACTGCTGCCCATCACGGAATGTGGTATCTGTAATCCAGATTTCATCCGGCATATTATGCGGAACAATACGATCATTAAACGCAATCTTCGGAATCTCCTCATAGGGAAAAAGGTTCCGGAATGTATTCGGTTCATCCACATCTACCAGCTGATAAAAATGTTCTTCGAGCTGCAACAGGTTTGATTTGTCATTCATTACTACTTCTCTCATGTGCTGACTACTCCTTTTCATACATGAATAATTGTATACAATTATTACGTTATAAAATCATTTTATCTATTTACTATGTGAAAGTCAATGAATTTTTTTAGAAAAATATGGAACCCTTTTGCTGCCGTCTCATACACTATACTGTAAATATATTTATTTGGAGGTCACTTATGAGTGATTTAACTGCTACAAACTGTGGATGTTCAACAGATAACGGATGTGGATGCAATTCTATTATCTGGATCATTCTTCTTCTCTCCTGCTGTGGAAATGGATCTTTCTGCGGAAACAACAACGGATGCGGATGCAGTGGCGGCGGAAACGACTGCTGCTGGCTGATTCTTCTTCTGTTATTCTGTGGCGGATGCAATGGCGGCGGAAACGGATGCGGCGGAATCTTCTAATATTTGTGTTAGAAACGTGTGCAGCAAGGTGCACAACCAAAAAAGGGATGCAGTATCTGCATCCCTTTTTGCATATAAAATGCTATCCTTCTTTTGTGGCTTTTTCTTTCTGGATCTGACGTTCCACAGCCTCTTTTACCCTGCATTCCGTGGGAACATTCCGTCGTTTCAGGCATTCTTCATCCACTTCATAAACACTGTTTCCGTCAATAATCAGTCTCTCATGCATCTATTTTTTCCTTTTTCTTTTATTGTATTCATACAGACAGGCATTCTCTCATAAAATAATAGAAAAATTATATAGGATGTGTGATCCATGGATGAAAATAAATCCATCACGTATGACGATCTGATCCAGACGAGAAATACGCAGATCTTAAAGTCCATCGTACCATATTTAGACGTTCCGACACAAAAGCCGCTTGCCATGCTGATCCAGCTGATGGAATGGAAAAATGCCACAGCAGCTTTCTCCAGACAGGAGAACAGCATGGCTGCCTGTTCTCTGCCTGCCGGTACCAAACGGCGGGATGCAATGCTTAGTGCAGTCCGTAAATATTGTACCCCAAAAGAACAGGAAATGATTGATACATTGCAGACTCTGTTTTGTATTATGGAAAATCAGGATCTGTTTCACAATCCATAAATCCGCAGGAGGTTTTTGAATGGATTCCAATCTTTTTAACAATCCGGCGTTTGCCAATTTAAGTCCGGAAAAATTGCAATTTCTGCTCTCCTTTGCACAGAAAGAAAAACCTTTAAACATGAAAGATGCCATGCCGTTTCTTCTCTCAAATATGAGGCAGGCAAAGGAAAACCATATTGATTTCACAAAGCCTGAAATCGAACTGTTGTGTGATCTGCTGTCCAAAGACCTTCCGCCTGAGAGTCAGACGCAAATGAAAAAGATCATGTCCCTGATGTCGATGAACCGTTCACATCCAGCTCCCTGATCGGGATTTTTAAAATTTTATCCAGCGGGAACAGGCTTTTGCCTTTCCCGTCGGTTCCCTCATAATATTTTTCTCCTGCCGATTCAAACAGAATATATAAGGTATTGTCACTTACATCGAGTTCTTCCGATGCCGGAGGCATTTCCACTTTCTTTCTCGGATGTTTCGGCCGGGTTGCGAGTGCCGTGACAGAGTCGTAACAATATAAATAGGAAGACTGGTTTCTTCCGTAGGAAGTGCTCAGATATACGTTTCCGGAATCATCGAACGTAACTCCCTGCACCTTTTGCGGAATTTTATAATCACTGAGGGCAATCAGTTTGTCCGTCTTTTTATCCAGATAATATGCCACCATTCGTGAATTCACCAGAAGTGTATGCGTTGCAATCCACAATCTTCCGCCATACCAGGTAATACAGGAAGGCGTATTTTTGACCGGAAACTCATCCACAACATCTCTTGCATCCACGACATCTCCGGTATTCTGATAGGCCATCAGTTCAATAAAATCGTAGGAGATCCGCTCCACACAGTTTTCATAGGAATTGCACACCCATACATTGTCACCGTCAAACGCAATTCCTCCCAGATGGCTGTTTTCATCCATTCCCAGTGTGACCATATATTCTCCGGTTTCCCGGTCAAACACCATAAGCTCTCCCATACAGTCATCTTCCGTGGAATAAGAAGTGATCAGCACAAATTCGTCGGTCAGACAAATCCCCTGCGGGCACTGGGATGCACTGAAAATATAATTTTTTTAACACATCCTCCTCCCGGGTATCCGGCATGCCCGGAATATCAATTTCATTGTAAAAGCTGTAATCAAGATCTTTCAACAGAACCAGATTTTTGTCGAACCGGCTCTCTCTTTTGTGATAGTTATAATATTCTACATTGTAATAATTATTAATCTTTGCGGTCCATTTGGCATAAAGAATGTAATGATCCTTACGATCCGTGGGAATGGTCTTTATCTGTTTGTGAAGCGCGGCATCGGAGTACCATCCGAGAAACCGGAACCCACTCCGGTATGGCGTATACAGCGGCTGATCCCCGCTGAATGCCGGGTACGATTCTTTATTGAAAGAATTCTGTATGCCGCCTCCCAGAAAATACCCCACGGTAACCATATCGTTCTTTGTGTGAACATTTGCAGGTTTTTGAAAGGAAGAACTCGAAGGGGCATAATTCTCCCCTTCGAGTTCTGTGTTTTTTGCATATGTCGGTGTCACGATAAAATTTAAGGTTATTGCAATCAATAATACAGCAAACACTGTACTATTCTTCTGTCTCCACAACTTTGCCTGCCCTCTCTTCTATTTCTCTTGCTGCCACATCCTCAGGTGCTTGTTCATACCGGGCAAATTCATAAGAAAATGTTCCGCTTCCGCTGGTCATTGACCGAAGCTGTGTATTATATCCATACAGTTCAAGATATGGAAGATCCGCATCGATCTCCTGATACCCGTTTTCTGCATTCATATTCATCACACGACCTCTGCGTTTATTCAGATCTCCCATGATTTCACCGGTATATTCCTCCGGAGTAATGATCTTTACAGAGGCGATCGGCTCTAACAATACCGGCTTCGCATCTAAAAATCCTTTCTTAAATGCCTGTTTTGCGGCTACTTTAAATGCCATCTCGGAGGAATCCACCGGATGATAGGAGCCATCATAGAGTACCGCTTTCACTCCGATTACCGGGTAGGCCGCAAGCGGTCCTTTCAAAACAGCTTCTGCAATTCCTTTTTCCACTGCTGGAAAATAATTTTTCGGAACGGCTCCACCCACAACACACTGTTCAAATACATAAGGGACCTCTAAATCCCCGCTCGGCTCAAATTTCATTTTAACATGGCCGTACTGTCCATGTCCACCGGACTGTTTTTTATATTTGTATTCAACATCTGATTTTCCACGTATGGTTTCGCGGAAAGCGACCTTTGGACGCATCAGTTCAATTTCTACTTTATACTTTTCAAGCAGCATACTCTGAACAATTTCAAGCTGCTGCTCACCCATGCCATATAACAGAGTCTGACGATTTTCACTGTCATTTACCACACGCAGCGTCTGATCTTCCATCAGAATTTTTTGCAGCGACTGGGAAATCTTATCCACATCCCCTTTGTTTTTTGCTTTGTAGCGCATAGATACGTACGGTTTTGAGAAATTCGTGCGAAGATAGGCAACCGGATTATTCCGTACGGACAGGGAATCCGTTGTCTGGGACTGGGACAGCTTTGCCAGTGCTCCGATATCCCCGCATGAAGTTCTTTTACTTCCTCTGTTTTATTTCCGCGCAGAACGTACAGCTTTCCAATCTTTTCGTCACAATCCCTGTGATAATTAAATAAGACATCATCCGTCTTAAGCACACCGGAATTTACTTTGATCAGAGAATACTTTCCAATGTAAGGATCTACAATTGTCTTAAAAATATACGCACTCTTCGGTTTTGCGAAATCATAGTCCGCCGGATACACCTCGTTGTTTGTCGTATTGATGCCTGCGCAGGTCCGTTTGTCCGGGCTCGGAAAATATTTAACAATATCTGCCATCAGCGTATACATCCCGCGGGCAAGCGGATTCGATCCCATAAGAACCGGAACGATAGAACCATCCATGACATTTACCCTGAGCGCCTGACGAATTTCGTCCTCGGAGAATTCATCTCCGTTAAATAACGGTCCATAAATTCCTCGCTGGTTTCTGCCACAGCTTCTAACAAAGCTTCCCTGCACAGATTAAGATTCTTTTGGGAATATTCTGGAACTTCAAATTTTTCAACTGTTCCCTCATCGATCCATCGCTTTGCTTTCTGCTGGATGACATTGACATATCCGACAAACTGGCCATCCTCCCGGACCGGCAGATGAAACGGTGCAATTTTCTTTCCGTAAAGAGCCTGCAGATCTTCCACTACCTGACGGTAACTTGCATTGTCAATATCCATATCTGTAACAAAGATCATACGTGGAAGATGATTTTTTTCACAGATTTCCCAGGCGCGCCGCGTGCCTGTCTCGATTCCCGCTTTTCCGGAAATAACGATAATTGCTGCATCCGCTGCGGAAACTGCCTCTTCGACTTCCCCGACAAAATCAAAATAGCCTGGGGTATCCAAAACATTAATTTTGTTGTCTTTCCACGGGATCGCGACCACAGAAGTATGGATCGAAAACTGGCGTTTCGTCTCCTCCTTATCAAAATCACTGATGGTATTTTTATCTGCGACCGTCCCCATACGTGTCGTCAGACCTGCCAGATATGCCATGGCTTCCACCAGGGAAGTTTTGCCGCATCCTCCATGCCCCAGGAGAACCACATTACGAATTCTGTCTGTCGTATATACGTTCATAGTAAAACCCTCCTTTTTTAGAATATTTACTCTTTTATGGTTATATTCTACTAATTTTCAGAAAGTTTTACAACCTTTTTATGCATTTTGTTGAAGTATTTTTGCCGCAAGTTCTTCCAGATACGTCCAGCGATCCATTTTTTCTTCCAATTGTGTTTCCAGCTGCGTTTTTTCTTCTGTCAGTTCATTCAGCTTCACAAAATCCCGTGCGCAGGATGCCATCTCCCCGTCAATCTCTCCCAGCCGTGTTTCCAAAGCTGCAATGTCGTCCTCAATGGTTTCATATTCTTTCTGTTCTTTATATGAAAATTTTAATTTATTTTCATGTTTCCATGTAGAACGTGAGTCTTCTGTCGCCTGTTTTTCCTGTACATTTGCCGTCTCTTCATTTTTACGGAACGAATCGCCTGCAGTATCTACAAATTTTCCTTCCTCTTCGGCCCGTCTGTGGTAGTCCGTATATCCGCCCTCATACTGGCAGAGCTTTCCGTTCCCCTCAAAAGCAAAGATTCTGTGCACCACACGGTCCAGAAAATAACGGTCATGCGATACCGTAATCACAATACCGTCATAATGATCCAGATAATCTTCAAGAATGGTCAGTGTCGTGATATCAAGATCGTTGGTTGGTTCGTCAAGAATCAGTACATTGGGAGCTTCCATAAGGACCCGCAGCAGATTCAGTCTGCGCTTTTCTCCGCCGGACAGTTTTTTGATCTGTCCATACTGTTCTTCCGGTGGAAACAAAAACTGATCGAGCATTGCGGATGCCGAAACCAGTCCATCTTCTGTGCGTACATATTCTGCTGTATTTTTGATATAATCAATCACGCGAAGCTTTGGGTCCATATATGCAATTCCCGCATTCTCATCCTGTTCGATCTCCTGTGTGTAATATCCGATTTTTATCGTCTGTCCAATGGTTACTTCCCCAGCATCCGGCAAAATTCTGCCATCAATAATTTTCATAAGTGTTGTCTTGCCGCATCCGTTTTTCCCGACAAAACCAATCCGGTCATTTTTTAAGAAAATATAGGAAAAATCAGAAATCAGTACATGATCTCCATATGTTTTTGTGATATGTGATAATTCCACGGTTGTTTTTCCCATACGGGAGGACACCGAACCGATTTCGATCTTTTTATCAACATCCGGCTTTTTTTGATCCCGCAAGGCCTCATAGCGCTGGATATGTGCTTTCTGTTTGGTGGAACGCGCCCTTGCCCCGCGCTGCATCCATTCGATTTCCTTGCGCAGAATGGACTGTCTTTTCCGTTCGCCTGCCCAGGCAATGTCTTCCCTCTCCTGTTTGGCCGCAAGATATCCGGAATAGTTTGTCTCATAGCTGTAAATCTGTCCTTTATCAACTTCCACAATCCGGTTGCATACACTGTCCAGAAAATACCGGTCATGTGTCACCATAACCATTGCTCCCCGGTAATTTTTCAGATAATTTTCCAGCCACTCTGCCATTTCGGCATCCAGATGGTTCGTCGGCTCATCCAAAAGCAGTACATCACACGGAGTAAGGAGCACTGCAACAAGAGCCAGTCGTTTCCGCTGTCCGCCGGACAAATGTCCCACCGGTTCATCGAAATTGTATATGCCAAGCCGCGTCATCATGGATTTGGCATTGCTTTCCAGATTCCATTTTTCATGTTCTTCCCGGTCTTCCTGCTGATGCACACTTCCAATCTGCGCATAAGAAAGTACATTCTCAAGTGCTCCTTTTTGCGGGTCAAATTCCGGCATCTGCGGCAGATAGCGAATCACAAGATGATTGGCCCGTACGACATTTCCGGCATCCGGTTCTTCGAGTCCTGCCATAATTTTTAACAGCGTGGATTTTCCGGTTCCATTGATGCCTATGATTCCGACTTTTTCCCCATCCTGCAGATAAAACGATGCATCGTGAAACAACTCACGCTGTGTATAAACTTTTGTAATATGATCAACGGTAAGTAAATTCATAAAAATTCCTCTTTCTGTTTCCTTTCGCCTTTTTATTATCACACGAACGGACAATTGTTGCAAGTGCTGTCACACATTCCTCTTTTGACACTCCTGCCATTCTATAGTACAATAAACACATCAATTACGTAATATAAAGGAAATAAACTTATGGCTTTTCAAACAATCGGTTTTATCGGACTGGGTCTGATTGGAGGTTCGATCGCCAAAAAAATGAAATCCAATCAGCCGGACATCAAAATTTATGCCACGGCACATCATAAAGAAACCATCGAAGAAGCGTACCGTGAGGGACTGATCGAAAACAATGATCTGTTACCACTGTCTGCTTTTTCGGACTGTGATTATATTTTTTTATGTGCCCCGGTTCAACGGAACCTCGCATATCTGCGTCAGTTAAAAGATATTATCCGCAGCGACTGTTATATCACAGACGTTGGAAGCACAAAAACGGAAATTCATGAAGAAGTGATACGGCTTGGCATGGAGGCCAATTTTATCGGCGGGCATCCCATGACCGGTTCCGAAAAAACAGGCATATTAAGTGCCACCAATACGCTTTTGGAAAATGCATACTATATTATCACCCCGACCGCCCTGACTCCAAAGGAAGAAATTTCGGAATTTCGTGATTTTGTATTGTCGCTTGGAGCAATTCCACTGATTTTGGATTATAAAATACACGATTACTCTACGGCAGCCATCAGCCATCTGCCGCACATGATCGCATATTCGCTGGTCAATCTGGTTCACCAGATCGATGATGACAAAGAAACCATGAAAACCATTGCTGCCGGGGGATTTAAGGATATCACAAGAATTGCATCTTCTTCGCCTGTGATGTGGCAGAATATCTGTGCTTCCAACCGGGAACCGCTTCTTTCACTGATGGATCAGTACCTTGCCCTTCTGACGAAGCTTCGCGGATACATTGACAGTTCCAATGAACAGGCACTGCTTTCCTTCTTTCAGCAGGCAAAAGACTACCGGGATTCCATCACACTGCCAAGTGTCAAATCCCCTACGGTATATTATGAATGTTTTGTGGATCTGGTCGATGAAACCGGCGGTATTGCTGCTGTTGCCGGGCTGCTCGCACAATACCATATCAGCATCAAAAACATCGGTATTGTAAATAACCGGGAATTTGAAGAAGGTGTTCTTCAGCTCGCGTTTCCTGACAAACAGACTCTGACCCGTGCCAAACGTCTGCTCAAAGACAATGGCTATATGGTTCACGAACGGTAAAACATAAATGGTTTTCCCATAAAAAATACAGGCTCCGGATAATTTCCGGAGCCTGTATTTTTATTTGCACAAGGTATCGAGTATTTCAAAATAGTTTTCAAACGTCTTCCTGCAGCAGGAAGGATTTTCAATCACAATACCGTCTGTCACAAGTCCCGGAATTGCAAAAGCCATCGCAACCCGGTGATCCTCGAACGTTTTTATTTTACATCCATGCGGTTTTCCCGGATGAATCACAATACGGTTCTCATCCAGCTGCTCGCATGCGATTCCCATTGCCTTCAGATTGGTAAGAATCGCGGCAAAACGGTCACATTCCTGATAACGGATATGTCCGATTCCGGTAATCTCGACGGTTTCACTGGCAAAACACGCAATTGCCGCCAGTGTCAGAGCCTGATCTGAAAATGCAGAAAAGTCAAATACCCCTCCCAGGAATCCTTCCGTTGGCGGATACATCCGGATTCCATCCGGTTCTTCCTCTGTCCGGCATCCCATCTGTTCCAGCACATGTAAAAAAGAAGTATCTCCCTGTAAGCTTTCCCAGTGTACATGGCAGACCTTTGCAGGAACGCCGACAACCGGGCACATCGCATAAAAATAAGAAGCTGCCGAAACATCCGGTTCAATCTGATACTCTCTTGCCTGATATGCTGCATGTTCCGCAATCACAAAAGTATCGGATGCAGGTCGTTGTACTTCCACACCAAACTGCTTCATCATGGCAACCGTCATCTCTACATAAGCCATTCCATGATGCCCTTTGACGTGAATCCGGAATTCTTTCTGAAACAGCACGGAAGAGATCAGAAGCGCACTCAGAAACTGACTGCTTTTTTCAACATCAATGGTTACTTCGTGTCTATTCACACCACTGTTTCCGATCACAAATGGGAAATGTCCTGATGCTTCCTTATAAGTAACTTCCGCCCCAAGGTCTTGTAGTGCCTGCAGCAATTCTTCCATCGGGCGCTTTTTCATCTGCTCGGAAGAGTTCATATGATATTCGCCCTCACACAGACCAAGGTATGCCGTCAGAAAACGGGCAGCAGTTCCTGCACTTCCCACATCAACGGAAGCTTTTGTCTTTGGAACCCTGCCCCCTTTTCCTTCAATGGAGACAACCGCATGCGGCTCATCAATTTCCACCACAAAGCCCAGGTCCTGCAAAGCCTGCAGGAAATGCCTGCTGTCATCCGAAAAAAGAACCCCTTTAAGAACACTCTTTCCGTTTGCAAGTGCTGCAATCAGAAGTGCCCGGTTTGTAATGCTCTTCGATCCTGGAACCGAAACCTCAACCGGAATTATGTCTGCTTTTTTTACCTCATAAGTATCCTGTAAGATCATAGTTTTTCCCGCCTTATTTTACAGTTCGTTAAAAATCTGATAGATATCAATCTTTAATGCATCGGTATCCGTCATTCCGATAAACACACCGCCATAATGAAATCCGTCCGGCTTTTCTTCGCTGCGGACAATCTGAATGACTGCATCCACCACTTCTTTTGTCCATATCTGGATCTTTGCATCATAATAGGAATTCATTTCCAGTTTCTTTTTACAGTCAAATCCAATTCCGCTTTTTGAAATATCTGTTACATCCACATGCACAAATTTTAAAGTTGTGACCCCATCTTCATCCAGACGCTCCAACTGTACATTGACATCCAGATCCAGTCTTTTATTTTTCCTTTTTTCTTCCATTTTCCATCCCCTTATACCTTTTCAAACGATAATATAAATATTATTTTATTACATTCAGAAACACATTACAAGTAAAAAAAAGGGATATTCCGGGTCCCTTCCCGGAATATCCAATAAAAAGTAATGATTTTATAAAAGTCCCGCCTGCACCAGACGTCCGTGAATCTGCGGTCCGATCAATGCAGCAAGAACCATTTTGATAATGTCAAATACAATAAACGGATAGACGCACATTGTCAACGCCGCCTGTACAGAGGTTTTCATTACCAGTACAAACCATACCGTTCCAAAGATATAGCAAACAGCAGTTCCGAGAATCATGCCGATCATGCCCAATACCAGTTTCCGTCCGGACTTTTCAATAAAAATTCCGGCGATCACAGCCATCGGAATAAACCCGATCAGATAGCCGCCTGTCGGTCCGAACATTTTTGCCGGACCTGCTGTAAAACCGGAAAATACCGGAACGCCAACCAGTCCGATCAGAAGGTAAACAATATAGCTGACCGTCTCCCTCCGAGTGCCTAAAATATAAAGTCCGAAATAAATCACCAGATTGGTAAGAGAAATCGGAACATCTCCAATCGGGATGGACAATGGTGCCAAAATACAGGTTACAGCTGTGAGAACACCGATCACAGCAATGGTTTTTACCGACATTTTCTTTGGTGTCGCGCTTACAGTGTCATTCATTTTTTTCTTCCTTTCCATACGAATTTAACGTGTTAAGTATACACGCATGGCTTTTTATTGTCAACCGCTATTTTTACTGGTTAACAATTACTTTTAGGAAAAATTATTGCGGTATATGTAAATAAGTGCTAATATAAAAGAATAGCTTTGGGTTGAATTATGCGAAAACGTTTATAAAAAATTATGGGGTTACATACAATGACAGATCATTCTATTTCAGAAAAAATTGAATATAAATATCTTTCTTTTATTAACAAGGTATTTTTGGTTGTACATATTGGATTTCTTCTTTATTTGCAAATTTAAAAATCAACTTTATGGTTTTATTTTAATTTAGGAAGCATTCCATTTTTTATACACTGGCCTTTTTTATGCTGCAAAAATTCAAAATACATTTGTATGTCTACCTTGCTTCCATTGAAATTCTCCTACATATGTCGGCTGCGACACTTTGCGTGGGGCTTGGCTGCAATTTTCAGTTATGTCTGTTCGGCGTGATTTTGTTTTTCTTTATTATAGAATGTATCCTTCCGGACAAGAAGAAATCCATAACACCCGTGTTGATTCTGAGCAGTCTTTACTCCGTTGCCATCGTTGCCTTATACGTGGCGGGAAACCGGATTTCACCTTTTTATCCCCTTTCCCTGACGGAAACAGGTATCCTGGCAGTCGTAATCGTAATTTTTGTACTCCTGCTGATCATTACTTCCATGCTTTTCTTACTCCGGTATATGGTTCATGAGGAAGAAAAACTTACCAAAAAAGCAGAATACGATGCCCTGACAGGTATTCCGAACCGTTTTTTTATGATGGACGAAATTCAAAAACTTTTTATCGAAAATGGACAAAAGGATTACTATCTTGCCATGATCGATATTGACAATTTCAAAAACATCAACGATACCTACGGACACAACACCGGGGATGACGCATTAAAAATTCTTGCAAAAACCATCATCCTGCAGGCACAGAAACATGGATTTAAATACTGCCGCTGGGGCGGTGAAGAATTTCTTCTTCTGGGGAAATGCCGTTCGGGTGAAATTCCAAAAGATATCCTTGAAGAACTCCGCAGCGCAATCAGTTCCAACTGTGTGCGGACATCAAGAGAAAGTTTCCGCTATACCGTAACCATCGGTGCCGGAAAATACACTTCCGGTCAGTCGGCAAAAGAGTGGCTTGATTTTGTAGACAAACAGCTCTATAAAGGAAAGCGTTCCGGAAAAAACCAGGTCGTATGTTCATAAAAAGAACTGTCACAAAACAGGAAATGAATTTTTCTTTTCCTGTTTGTAACAGTTCTTTTGTGATTCTTTATTTAATCAGCATAGCATCGCCAAAGCTAAAGAAACGATATCTTTCTTTTACAGCGATCTCATACGCATGAAGCACATGCGCCCGTCCTGCGAGTGCCGATACCAGCATCACAAGCGTTGACTGTGGCAGATGGAAGTTGGTAATCAGGGCATCAATCACTTTAAACTGATACCCCGGATAAATAAAGATTTCCGTCCAGCCACTGGTCTCATGCAGCCGTCCGTTTTCATCTGCGGCGGCTTCGAGCGTACGCGTACTGGTGGTGCCGACCGCAATCACCCGGTGTCCGCTTTCCTTCGCACGGTTGATCTTATCCGCAGCTTCCTGTGACACCATATAAAACTCTGAGTGCATATGGTGATCCAGTACATTTTCTACTTTTACCGGACGGAACGTGCCAAGTCCGACATGCAGGGTTACTTCTGCGATATCGACTCCCATATCCTTTACTTTCTGCAGCAGTTCTTTCGTAAAATGAAGCCCTGCTGTCGGGGCAGCGGCAGATCCGTCATACTTTGCATATACGGTCTGATAGCGGTTTTTATCTTTCAGCTGATGCGTAATATATGGCGGCAGCGGCATCTGTCCCAGCTGATCCAGAATTTCTTCAAAAATTCCGTCATAATGGAACTGAATCAGACGGTTTCCTTCTTCTACTACATCCACGACTTCTGCCGTCAGAAGCCCGTCTCCGAACACAAGTTTTGTGCCCGGTTTTGCTTTTTTCCCCGGTTTTACGAGTGTCTCCCAGATATCATTTTCCTTGCGTTTTAACAAAAGTACTTCGATTTTTGCCTGTGTGTCCTCTTTCACTCCGAACAGACGTGCCGGAATCACCTTTGTGTTGTTGATCACCAGACAATCACCCGGGTGAAGATATTCCAGAATATCCGTAAAATGCCGGTGTTCCACGTCCCCGGTCTGACGGTCAAGCACCATCAGCCGGGAGCTGGAACGATCCTCCAGAGGGTCCTGAGCGATCAGTTCCTCCGGCAGATCATAGTCATAATCTTTTACATTCATTCCTTCTGTCATGATTAACCTCTCAACTGGATTCCGATATTTTTCAGTCCGTTTAAGATTTTATCCATAGCACCCGTAATATCGCTCTCTTCCAGATTCTTATCTTTTCCGCGGAACTTCAGAGAGTATGCGACAGACTTAAAGCCTTTTTCAATCTGCTCTCCTTCGTATACATCAAATAACTCATAATTTTCCAGATACTTACCACCGTTTTCCTCGAATACTTTCTCGATATCACCTACCAGAATATTCTTTGGAACAACCATGGACAAGTCACGGGAAGAAACCGGGAAGTTGGTAATTCCCTCATATTTGTAATCAAAGGATGCACGGGATACAATCTCCGGCATATCAATCACTGCAATATATACGCGCTCTTTGATGGCATAATTTGCAGCAACCGTTGGATGTACCTCTCCGAGATATCCGATCACAGCTCCCTCATATACGATAGCCGCCTTGCGTCCCGGGTGCAGGAACGGAAGCTCGGCATGTGGATCATACTGCGCCTTCTTGCGAAGACCTGTCTGGTATAAGAGTTCCTCGATCACACCCTTCATGGTAAAGAAATCACCGTCTCCGTACATACCAAAAGTCAGCTGCATACGTTCTTCCGGAAGTTCCGTCAACGGAAGCTGCTTCGGCAGATAGATATTTCCCATCTCGTACAGGCGTACATCTTTGTTTCTGCGTCCAAAGTTCGTAGACAGGGAAGTCAGCATTCCGTTCAGTGGCAGCGTACGCATAATGGAATAATCTTCCCCAAGCGGATTGGAAATCACAACCGTTTTACGCCACTTGGAATCCTCCGGAATCAGTAATTTGTCAAATACTTTCGGACTCTCGAAAGAATAAGTCATTGCCTGTGAAAAACCACAGAACTCTGCAATCTCACGTGCCTTTTCTTCCATACGCAGCTTAAAGCTCTTTCCTCCGGCAGTGGATTCTCCGCTCGGAAGAGAAGTTCCGATCTTGTCATAGCCGTAGAAACGTGCTACTTCCTCTGCCATATCTGCGTCACAAAGCAGATCCTGTCTCCAGGACGGAACAAGAATCTCATTCGCTGCTTCGTCATATCCCAGATCTATTTTTTTGAAATATCCGATCATATCCCCGGCCGGAATATCCGTTCCCAAAAGCTTATTGTACTTGTCCGGTTCGAACGGAATCTTTACGCCCTCACGCTTCACAGGATAAATGTCAACGGCTCCACCTACAACCTCGCCGGCGCCTAACTCTTCTACCAGCTGGCAGGCACGGTTCATCGCTTCCATGGCAAGATTTGGATCTAAGCCTTTTTCAAACTTAGCCGAAGCATCGGTACGAAGTCCGATGCGCTTTCCGGATTTGCGGATATTGGTTCCATCAAAGCATGCTGCCTCAAATAACATGGTTGTTACATGATCGGTAATCATGGAATTTTCTCCACCCATGATACCGGCAATGCCTACTGCTTTTTTTGCATCACAGATCATCAGTACATTTTCATCCAGCTGACGTTCCTGTCCGTCCAGCGTCACAAATTTTTCACCTGCAGCTGCACGGCGGACAATAATCTCTTTTCCTTCAATCGTATCCAGATCATAGGCGTGCATCGGCTGTCCGTATTCTTCCATCACATAATTCGTAATATCTACAAGATTATTGATCGGCCGGATTCCATGTGCACGAAGACGTTCCTGCATCCACTTCGGAGATGGGGCAAACTTAATATTCTTTACAACTCTTGCCGTGTAACGGCTGCAAAGATCCTGATCCTTTACAGATACTTTGATGTAATCATTGACATCTTCGTTATTTCCGGTTTCTGTTACGACAGGAGGTACAAATTCCTTATGGAACGTGGCTGCTGCCTCACGCGCAATGCCGAGTACGGAAAAACAGTCTACACGGTTGGATGTAATCTCATATTCAACAACGCTGTCATCCAGTCCTAAATAAGCAACCGCATTTTCTCCGACAGGTGCATCCTCGTCAAAGATATACAGTCCGTTCTCCGGTGCGTCCGGGAACATTTCACGGTTTGAACCGAGTTCCTCAATCGAGCACATCATGCCAGAAGACTCAACCCCGCGAAGCTTTCCTTTTTTAATTTTGATTCCACCAGGAGTTTTTGTTCCATCATGTCCTCCTGCGACACGTCCGCCATCTAAAACAACCGGAACTTTTGCCCCTTCAAATACGTTTGGTGCACCAGTCACAATCTGCAGCGTTTCGCTTCCAACGTTTACCTGGCAGATGACAAGTTTGTCGGCATCCGGGTGTTTTTCAATCTTTGTAACCTGTCCGACGACGATCTTGTCAAGATCTGCATCGAGCTGCTCATATCCCTCAACTTTTGATCCGGAAAGTGTCATGGCATCGACATACTCCTGCACGCCGCAGTCAAGTCCCGGAACTAAAGCTTTGATCCATTTTAATGATGTATTCATTCTTTTTCTCCTCCTAGAACTGTTTTAAGAAACGATCGTCATTCTCATACAGCAGACGCATATCGTCAATCTCATATTTCAACAGGGTAATACGCTCCAGACCGATACCAAATGCAAAGCCGGAATATTCTTCCGGATCAATACCGCTCATACGAAGCACTCTTGGATGTACCATTCCACAGCCAAGGATTTCGATCCATCCCTCACCTTTGCAGAAACGGCATCCTTTTCCGCCACATTTAAAACAGGAAACATCCATCTCGGCCGATGGCTCCGTAAATGGGAAATGATGCGGACGGAATTTTACTTTTGTTTCTTTTCCAAACAGCTTCTGTACAAACTGGGTCAGTGTTCCCTTTAAGTTAGAAAACGTGATTCCCTTGTCAATGACCATTCCCTCAATCTGATGGAAAGAAGGCGAATGGGTCGCATCCACTTCATCCGCACGGAACACACGTCCCGGTGCGATCATACGGATCGGAGGTTTCTTCTGCTCCATCACACGCACCTGAACCGGTGAAGTCTGTGTACGCAGCAGGATCTTATCATTGATGTAGAAGGTATCCTGCTCATCTTTTGCCGGATGGTTTGCCGGAATGTTTAATGCTTCAAAGTTGTAATAATCGTATTCCACTTCCGGTCCTTCTACAACTTCATATCCCATACCGGTAAAAATACGCTCTACCTCTTCAAGTACCATGGTATTCGGATGGCTGTGTCCCACACGGTTTTTCTTTGCCGGAAGGGTAACGTCGATCACTTCATTTTCCAGACGATGTTCAAGCTCCGCAGCCTCGAGTTTTTTCTTCATCTCATCGAGTTTGTTCTCAATTTCCTGACGGGTCTCATTTACCCACTGTCCCACCTTCGGGCGATCCTCCGGTGCAACCTCTTTCATACTCTTTAATACGGCGGTGAGTTCCCCTTTCTTTCCAAGAACGGCGACACGCACATCGTTGAGTTTTGCAAGTCCGTCAGAATTTTCAATCTGTGCTATTGCATTTTCTCTGATTTTCTGCAATTTTTCTTTCATGGTACTCTCCTTTTACATATTTTCTTTCATAATAATTGTTTTTACGCAATTTTCTACTGTGGAACCGGAACTGTTTTCTGGCATAAAAAAATCCCTGCTATGCATAATTGCATATCAGGGACGAAAAATTCCGCGTTACCACCCAGATTCCCATATCCTGTATCTATATGGGCTCTCATTCTGCTTAACGTGCAGTGACCGTCGCAGGCTAAAAATCCTTGTGTTCACCTGCGCAGCTCCTGTGGGAAAATTCACATGCTGGCGTATCATAAGGAAGCTTACAGCCGATGACTTCCTCTCTCTGTATGTCGTTCAGATGCTACTGACACATTCATTGCTTTTTTACACATTTGTCATTCTACCACAGTCTCCTTTTATGTGTCAAGATCAAAGACATTGGTAAATGTAACATCCTTAAAATAAAATCCGAGAATTTCCTGCCATTTCTTTCCTTCTTTTCCCATGG
>ENA-OQBD01000647-OQBD01000647.1-human-gut-metagenome-genome-assembly--contig:-NODE-647-length-18126-cov-3.152675_pt1 | contig 18126 bp, 19 predicted proteins | sample MGYA00242742_ERZ504543 | MGnify/ENA primary metagenome ERZ504543 (study PRJEB26092, sample SAMD00036239) | human gut metagenome | host: Homo sapiens | study: EMG produced TPA metagenomics assembly of...
GTGCGATGTTGTTTTTCAACTTTGATCTGCTCCAAGTTTTACATACTTTTTCGCATGCTTTACATCCGATTACATCCTTGCTTTACATATCAGACATAACGTTTTTTACCGAATTCTTTAGAGCTGCACTGTACTCTTGTTTTCTTGTTTTCTGGTACAAGGTCGATCAATGCTTTTGGACATGTTTCTGCACATTTTCCACATCCTACACATGCTTCTTCATCGATGTGAGCGATTCCGTTCACGATAGAGATCGCATTTTCTGGACATACTGCTGCACAGCTTCCAAATCCCATACATCCAAATTCGCATCCTTTTGGTCCTGCACCTGGTACGTTCATCGCTTCGATACAGCTCTGAACTCCTGAGTACTGGTATTTGTCAGATGCTTTTTCGCAAGTTCCGGCACATTTTACGAATGCGACTTTCTTCACGAATTCTCCTGCTTCTACACCCATGATCGCACTGATCTTCTCAGCTGCAGCTGCTCCACCAACTGGACAGCCGTTCACTGGTGCTTCTCCATTTGCGATTGCTTTTGCAAGTCCATCACAACCTGCGTATCCACAACCACCACAGTTATTTCCTGGAAGTTCTGCACGGATGGCTACTTCCTTCTCGTCTACAGGAACTTTAAATTTCTCTGAGGCAATTCCCAGTAAGATTGCAATAAGCAGACCGGTTCCTCCGACAACAACCATGGCAAGTAAAATTGCTGATATATTCATCTTCTTTACCTCCTAAATAAGTCCTGAGAATCCGAAGAATGCGATTGCCATTAATCCTGCTGTTAACAGTGTGATAGGCATTCCTTTGAAAGATTCTGGGATGTTGTTGTATTCCATCTTTTCACGGATACCAGCAAGGATAACAATAGCGATCAGAAATCCTAAAGAGATACCGATACCATTGACTACGCTGGCGATGAAACTATAGTCGTTCTGTACGTTTGTTAATGCTGTACCAAGAACTGCACAGTTTGTTGTGATCAGTGGAAGGAATACTCCCAGAGATTCATATAATGCTGGCATAGATTTCTTTAATACCATTTCTACGAACTGTACTAATGCTGCGATTACCAGAATAAATACGATCGTATTTAAGTATGTTAAATCTGTTGGTACTAATAAAAATGTATAAATTAAATTTGTAACTGCTGATGCGATAGTAATAACGAAGAGAACGGCTGCACCCATTCCGGCTGCTGTCTCAACTTTCTTAGAAACTCCAAGGAAAGGACATAAACCAAGGAACTGGCTTAATACGACGTTATTTACCAGCGCTGAACCGATGGCAATTAACAGTAAACTTTTCATCTTAATCCTCCTTATTTGTCATCTACAGTTGTATCAAAAAAGCTTCTGGAACCGCAAGCGCTGTTTCCGCAGTGAGAACAATCTCCGCATCCACCATTCTGTGCTTCTCCGGCTTTTTTAGGTTTTTTGCTCTTAACTTTATTCTGGATCGCTACTAAGCATGCAAGTACGAAGAATGCTCCAGGTGCCAGGATAAAGATTGTGATTGGTTCGTATGCAGATGGCATTACCTGCATTCCGAAGATCTGACCTGCTCCTAATAATTCACGGAATGCTCCTAAAATTGTTAAGGCTACAGTAAATCCAAGTCCCATTCCAAGTCCGTCAAAGAAGGAGTTGATTGGTCCGTTCTTTGCTGCAAAGGATTCTGCACGTCCAAGGATGATACAGTTTACTACGATCAGTGGGATGTATAATCCTAATGCGTCGTTAACTGCTGGAACATATCCCTGTAATAGGAACTGTACGATTGTTACCAGAGATGCGATAACTACGATATATCCTGGGATACGTACACGATCAGGGATGACATTTCTTAATGCGGAAATAATCATGTTAGAAAACATTAATACGGCTGTTGTTGAAAGTCCCATTCCTGCACCGTTGATCGCAGATGTTGTTACTGCTAATGTAGGACACATACCTAACATTAAGACGAAGGTAGGGTTTTCTTTTACGATACCATTAATCAATCGTTCCATTGGATTTGGTTTCATGTTTAATTACCTCCCTTCAGGCTCTTTGAATATGCAACACAGCTGTTAACTGCACTTGTGACAGCACGGCTAGTAATTGTTGCACCACTGATGGCATCTACTTTAGAATCATCGTTCTTACCAGATCCATCTTTTACAACTTCAAATTTGTCTGCTTTTTTGTTTTTAAAGTTACTCTTGAATTCTGGTTCTTTGGCTTTCATACCTAAACCAGCTGTTTCGCTGATGGATAATGTTTCATAACCATTGACTGTTCCATCATCTCTAACACCTACAGATAAAGATACATCTCCACCGTATCCTTCTGGGTTTGTTACAGAGAATACGTATCCAAGTTCTTTTCCGTTTTTGTCAACTGCTTTTACAACTTCAGAAATCGTGTTCTGTCCAAGATCATTTTTCTTTAAGACAGCTGCTACGTCTTTCTGGTCTAATTTTACTGTATCGAATTTCGCTGCATCTTTGAATACGGCTTTGTAAGCTTCCTGTTTTGTCTTTTCTTCCTGTGCGGCGATCGGTGCTTTTGTTACATTATATACGATACCTAAAAGGAGTCCTGCAATTAATGTGATCACACATAATTTGATACAATCCATTACGAGATTCTTATTCATTGCTCTTACCTCCTTTTTTTACGATTCCAAATGGAGTTGGTACTGTCACTCTCTCGATCAGTGGAACTAATAAGTTTGCAATGATGATTGAGTAAGATACACCTTCTGCCATTGGTCCGAACAGACGGAATAATCCAGTTAAAATACCAAGAACGATCGCATAGATGATCTTTCCGTTCTTTGTAATTGGAGATGTTACGTAGTCTGTTGCCATGAAGATCGCACCTAACATTAATCCACCACTGAAGATCTGTGCTGCCATGTAAGATAGATCAAATCCATGACCACCGAAGATCAGTACGAAGATTGCTACAACTGCAACGTAAACACATGGGATGATCGGAGAGATGACTTTCTTAAATACTAAGTATACTCCACCGATGATCAGTAATAATGCAGATGTTTCACCAATTGTTCCAGGAACGAATCCTAAGAATGATTTCATAACATCCACGCTTTTTCCCTGTTCCATAACAGCAAGTGGTGTTGCTGTTGTCACACCATCATATGTAAATGTTGTCATTCTTGCTGCAAATGAGATCATTAAGAAACATCTTGCACCAAGGGCTGGGTTCATAAAGTTCTGTCCCAATCCACCGAATACCTGTTTTACAACGATGATCGCGAAGATTCCACCAAGGATCGGCATCCAGAATGGTGCTCCTGATGGTAAGTTTAATGCAAGTAACAGTCCGGTTAATGCCGCACTTAAGTCACCTACAGTGATTGGCTGTTTCATAAGTTTCTGGTAAATATACTCAACGACAACACAGGTAGCAACAGAAATTGCAACTGTCAGTGCCGCAGATGCTCCAAAGATATAGATACCAAAAATTGTAGCGGGTAGTAATGCGATGATAACATCTAACATAATCTTTTGTGTTGAGCCATTATCTCTTACATGAGGATTGGCTGACACATGATATAATGTTTCGCTCATATGTATCTCTCCTTTATTTCTTTCTACGGTTAGCTAATACCTGTTTACGACCTGTCTTCATGGACTGTGCAAGGTTACGTTTTGCTGGACAGATAAATGAACAAGATCCACACTCAACGCATTCTGCTCCATAAAGTTTCTCAAACTCGTCAAACTGATTATGATCTGCTAATACAGATAATTTCGCTGGCATCAGCTTCTGCGGACAGACGCTTACACATCTTCCACAACGAATACAATTGCTTGGTTGGTTCGCAGCAACTTCATCTTTTGTGAATGCTAAGAAGCATGAGAATGTTTTGACAGCTGGTACGTCTGTTGTAAACATTGCCATACCCATCATAGGTCCACCAGAAATGATCTTCTCAGGCTGTGTTTTAAATCCACCGGCTGCTTCGATCAGTTCCTGTACGTTTGTTCCTGTACGTACTTTAAAGTTGCTTGGATTCTTGATCGCATCTCCAGTAACTGTCACAACACGTTCATATAATGGTTTACCATCTTTGACAGCTTCTTTGATCGCTACGATCGTAGCTACGTTATCTACGATGCATCCTGCATCTGCTGGTAACATGCTGGAGTTGATGCTTCTTCCTGTTGTTGCATAAATCAAAGAACGTTCTGCACCCTGTGGGTATTTTGTCTTTAATGTAGCAACGCTGATTCTTGCATCACCTTTTACTAATGCTTCTACTTTAGCAATTGCATCTTTTTTATTATCTTCAATACCAATGATACCTTTTGCTTTTGGGAACATATCAAGTACGATATTTAATCCTTCAATTAAAAGTTCTGGTGTCTCCATTAAGATGCGGTAGTCACCTGTGATATAAGGTTCACACTCAGCTCCATTTACGATGATATATTCGATCGCATCTGGATCTTTTGGCGCTAATTTCACATGTGTTGGGAATCCGGCTCCACCAAGTCCTACGATTCCAGCTTCTTTGATCGCTGCTAAAACATCATCTTTAGACATCTGATCATAAGGTTTTGCCTCAAAGGCAGCCTCTTTGAATTCTCCATCATTCTCAATTACGATAGAGTTAACTTTTGCTCCGGCTGGAGTCATTCTTGGCTCGATCGCCTTTACAGTTCCTGAAACAGAGCTGAAAATATTCGCGGATACAAATCCTCCAGCTTCTGCCACCTTCTGGCCTACTAACACCTGGTCTCCCTTGCTAACGATTGGCTGTGCAGGAGCACCGATGTGCTGACCTAAAGGTAAAACAACATCTCCTTTTGGCAGGTATTCGGTGATTGGTGAATTCTTTGCAAATTCTTTACCATCTGCCGGATGAACACCGCCGCTAAATGTAAACAATGCCATTTTAAGCCTTCCTTTCTTCTTTACATTTTTTTCCATTGCGAAAAAAAATGAGTTCTCATAAAATGAAAACTCCTTTGAACACAAGACTTATAATACCATAGTCTTTTTTATTTTTCAATGTTTTTTAACAATTTCTTTGCATTTGCATACAAAATTCTATGTTTTTCTTCAGATTTTCTTAAGATTCTGAAATAATTTACAATTCTGGCTTTTATATTCTATTATTTGCGGATCTGTCCATTTCCATAAATAATAAATTTGCTGGTTGTCAGTGCATCTAATCCCATTGGTCCTCTAGCATGAATCTTCTGGGTACTGATTCCGATCTCTGCTCCAAATCCAAATTCAAATCCATCAGTAAATCTTGTGGATGCATTAACATAAACGGCTGCTGCATCGATCTGATTTAAGAATTCCTGTGCATTCTGGTAAGAATCCGTGACAATTGCTTCCGAATGCCCCGTATTATAATGATTGATATGTGCCACTGCTTCGTCAAAGCTATCGACAGTTTTCACAGAAATGATAGAATCTAAGTATTCTGTTCCCCAGTCTTCTTCTGTTGCAGGGATGACCTGGTCATTTAAAGCACAAACTCTCTCATCTCCACGTACCTGTACTCCTTTTTCTAATAAAGCATCGATGATCGCTGGACCGTAACTCTCCAAGATGTTCTTATGTAATACTAAAGATTCACATGTATTACATGTTCCAAGTCTCTGTGTCTTTGCATTGATGATGATGTTAACTGCCATGTCTTTCTGGGCAAATTCATCTACGTATACATGACAATTTCCTGTTCCTGTCTCGATCACTGGCACTGTAGAATTCTTTACAACACTTTGAATGAGTCCTGCACCACCTCTTGGAATCAGAACATCTAAGTATTCATTTAACTGCATCATCTTTGTAGCTGTCTCACGGCTTGTATCTGTCAGCAGCTGAATGCTGTATTTTGGCATATTGCAGGATTCTAGTGCACTCTGGATCACATTTGTGATCGCAAGATTTGAATTGATCGCATCACTTCCACCACGAAGAAGGCATGCATTTCCTGTCTTAAAACATAGTGCAAATGCATCTGCTGTTACGTTTGGTCTTGATTCGTAGATGATACCGACAACTCCTAATGGTACCGTTTTCTTACCGATCAAAAGTCCATTCGGTGTTTTCTGCATATGTTCTACAGAACCAATTGGATCATGTAGTTCAGCTACCTGACGAAGTCCTTCTGCCATTGCTTCGATACGGTCAGGATTCAGGGATAAACGATCGATCAACGCCTCGCTCATATCATTGCTTTTTGCATTCTCTACATCTTTATAATTCTCACTTAAGATATATTCCTGATTCTGTACCAGACATTTGGCTGCTTCTCTTAATACTTCATTCTTATCTTCAATCCCTGCTTTTCCAAGAATTATCGATGCTTCTTTTGCCTGTTTTCCTAGTTGTTCCAACATTATGAATGCCTCCTTTTCGGTGCGGTTTGCATCTATCATCAATATGTTCTATCTAATCTGCTCTAGTTTAATCCTTTTGGTTTTAATGGAGTAATCGATCCATCTTCATTTTTAATACTTACATTATTAAGCTGCGCTCTTAAGTTTGCACGAACAGACTGGATGTATTCATGTCTTAACTTTCTCTGTTCTTCTTTCTGTTCTGGTGTTAACCCAATGGATTTATCCAGATTGTATAATTCATTAATTCTTGAATATCTTTTTCTTTCATCTGTAATATTTCCTTTCTATATAATACATTATTTTATCTTATTATGCCTTAAAATATGGGCGTTCTGTTAAATATTTCTTGAAATCAAAGTCTGGTCGTTTGTGTGCTAAGAATAATGTTCCGATCTCTTCTCCTGCAACAACTTTATTGACATTATTTAAATTATTGCTGTTTACGATCACCATATCTGCTCCAGCATCTGTTACGATATTGGCTGCTGCGATCTTTGTTTCCATTCCGCCAGTTCCGACCTTAGTTACAGCTCCTTTTGCCATTCTTCCGATCTTTTCATCTAAGACCGGTACTTCAGGAATCAGTTTGGCCAGTGGATTCTTGTGTGGGTCATCCGTATAAAGTCCGTCAATATCTGTCAGGAGGATCAATAGATCACCTTGTACAACCGCAGTTACGACTGCAGATAAGGTATCATTGTCACCAAACTCGATCTCTTCTGTCGATACCGTATCGTTTTCATTTACGATTGGGATCACGCCGAGTTTTAGTAATTCTTCAAATGTATTCTTGGCGTTATATCTTCTCTCGTCATTGAGCATCGTCTCTTTTGTGATCAGAATCTGTGCAGATCCCTGATTGTATTCAGCAAACAGTTTCTGGTAGATCATCATTAACTGTCCCTGTCCTACAGCAGAACATGCCTGCTTCATTGGAAGGGATGTCGGACGGTTTTCTAATCCCAGGGCTTTAAATCCTACACCGATCGCTCCTGAAGATACCAGGATCACGTCTTTTCCGCTGTTATGTAAGTCTGTTAAAACACGGACTAATTTCTCTAATCGGAATAAATTGATGTTTCCTGTTGCTTTATGGATCAAAGAAGATGTACCTACTTTGACGACAATTCTTTGTTTATCTTTTAGTTTTTCACGATTATTCATTTTACATTCACTCCTTGAAAGGTATTTTACACTGTAACGAGGGCTTGTGCAACCTTAATTCCATCCATTGCCGCAGAAGTGATGCCGCCAGCAAAACCTGCTCCCTCTCCGCATGGGTAGATTCCTTTGATATTGCTCTCAAATCCTTGATCTCTCTCGATTCTTAACGGAGAAGATGTTCTTGCTTCAATTCCGCACAAAATCGTATCTTCTCGATTAAATCCTTTGATCTTTGTATCAAAATATTCCATTCCTTCCGAAATCGCTTCACTGACCGGTTCTGGAAGACAGTTTCTTAAGTTTCCAAAACTTGTCAATCCTTTGGTATTCGGTGTGATCTCGCCAAAGGATTCTGTAATCTTTCCTTCTCTGAAATCTTTTAATGTCTGAACCGGGATTCTTCCTTTTCCTTCGCTAAAAGCTTTTTCTTCCCATTTCTGCTGAAATCTTACGCCTGCTAATGCGTCATTTCCATCAAAATCCTCTGGTGTAACACTTGCGATGATCGCACTGTTGGAATTCTTTGCTGCTCGATCGTGATTGCTCATTCCATTGACCGTCAATCGTTCTGGCTCTGAAGACGCGTTGACCACGAAACCTCCCGGACACATACAAAAGGAATACACACTTCTTCCATTGTTTGCATGATATGTTAGTTTGTATGATGCAGCTGGAAGATCATATTGATCTGCTCCCTTTCCATACTGCGAATGGTCGATCATCTCACGCGGGTGTTCCACACGAAGTCCAATCGCAAAAGCTTTAGGATTCATTTCCAGATCACGATCTGATAAGACCTTAAATGTATCTCTGGCACTGTGTCCCGGTGCTAAGATCGCTGCTTCTGTTATAATTTCTTCTTTATCATTGATAATCAGCCCTGTTAATTTTCCATCCTGGATCACGAAATCTGTCACTTTCGCCTCAAAACGGACATCTCCTCCAAGAGATCTGATCTCTTCTCTGATCCCTGCAACGACATTTCTTAAAAGATCCGTTCCGATATGTGGTTTATTTTCATATAAGATCTCTTCTGGTGCACCATGTTCTACAAAAGTTTCTAAAACGAATCTATTCCTTCCGAATTTGTCTTTTACTAAGGTATTTAGTTTTCCGTCTGAAAATGTTCCTGCTCCTCCTTCTCCAAATTGTACATTGGATTCAGGATTCAGTTCACCACTCTCCCAGAAATGTTCTACATCTTTCATACGGTTTGTGACATCTTTCCCTCGTTCTAAGACGATCGGATGTAATCCGGCTCTTGCAAGCATCAGTGCTGCAAACAGACCTGCCGGTCCCATTCCGATCACAACCGGTGGATATTTAAATTCCCGTTGATTTTCTGGAAATTCAAACTTCTTTTCTTTTACTGCCATGATATTACGATTCTTGTTCTTTTTGAGGAATTTCTCTTCTTGACCCTTACCTAATGTCACATCAACTGCATACACATAAGATAATTCTTCTTTTTTTCCTCGCATCAATAGACCGTTTTACGATCTTGTATTGTTTATATTCTGTATTATGTAATGCTTTTTTTATCTTCTTCTCAAGTGCTGCCTCTTTGTGATCGATCGGCAGCTTGATCTGGTTGATTCTTATCATTGTCTTCCTATCTGGCTTGCAGCGATGTATCCAGATGTAAATGCCCACTGAAGGTTGTACCCTCCGCATGTTCCATCGACATCTAGTAATTCACCGACAACATAAAGCCCTTCTAATAACTTTGATTCTAATGTTCCTTGTATGATTTCTTTTGTGGATACGCCTCCGGCTGTTACCTGTGCCATATCATATCCTTTATATCCTTTGATCTCAACTTCAAAGTGTTGGATCATATCTAAGATCCTGTTAAGATCTTTCCTGGATATCTGAGCAACTGGTTTCCTGGATCAATCTTTAATCTCAGTAAGATGCATATACCAGGTTTTTATTTGAAAAATCCTTGGAAGAATTCTTCGACTGTCTTATAATTGCAGCTCTTTAAGAATACTTCTGTTGTTTCTTCTAAGGTTACCATCTGTGGCATGAGATTTAAATAGATTTTTACTTTTTTCTTTCTTCTTAATGCTTCGATCGCAAAATGACTGATCTGGAAAATCGGGATCCCTGAAACCCCATATTTTGTAAACTGAACTTCTCCATGTTCTTTGGCGATCAATTCATTATTCGCGTAAACGCTGACATTACTGACATTTCGAACTCCCGAGGTGTCTTTTAAATATTTTCCTTCTGCTTCTAATCCTACCAAAGACGGGAATGTATCCGTGATCTTATGATGAAAGTCTTTGGCAAGCTTGTATCCACTTCCGTTGCTTCCTAAGTTTGGCTGTGCACATCCACCAGTTGCAAGGATCAGATTGCTTGACTGAAAACATTTGTCATTTCCATAGACATAAAATGTGGACTTACGTTTCTCTGCTTTCGTGACTTCAAATTCTGTCAGAATATCCACGTGCAGATGCTTTAATTTCTGTGTCAATGTATCAACAACAGTTGCTGCCTGCAAAGATGCAGGATAATAATATCCATTTTGCTCTGTCACAAGCATTCCGAGAGATTCAAAGAACTGAATGAGATCTTCTAATCCAAATTCCTCGATCATCGGATAGGCAAAGGAAGGTCTCTGCCCTCTGTAGCAATTCTCGTCCATGTAAGCATTTGACAGATTGCATCTTCCATTTCCCGTTGCTAATATTTTCTTTCCTAATTTATCCATCCGTTCAAGCAAGAGAACTTTCTTATGATGACTAGCTGCTGTGATCGCTGCCATCATACCAGAAGCCCCTGCTCCAACGATGATCACATCATATTTCATTCGTTATTTTTCTCCAAATTTTTATTTTAACTACTGTATGATTCCAGAAAATGATATACTTCTTCTCTGTTTTCAAAGATAAAATTCTCTTTCAGCATATTTTTGATGTCTGCTGGCAGATTCTCTTTCTTCATATCTGTATATTCAAAAACTTCTTTGGTCTTATTATTGATCACAGCCAGACTTCCATCAAGAATCTTCAGACTGTACGTTGCTTTAACCTTCTTGACTGCTTTGGTCTGTTTTTTTCAGCTGTTGTTGTTATCTGAGAACGAACTTCCTTGAGGTTGTCCTTCTTTTCATTTGCTGAGAATGCAAGATAACACATACAGATGCACAAAACTGTGATCACAACCATATATATCATCAAAAATCGATTGATCTTCTTCATAATGCAACCCTCCTTTGGCTATATTGTTACCAAAGATAAGGGAATTTATACAAAAAGCCCAAATCATAGCAGATCTGGACTTTTTCTTCCTTTTCATAAATGGAAGCCCTTACGATCCTTACAGCAAATGTAATTTCTTTGCTAATCTGACGATTCAGATTTCCTTTTGGAATCTTAGTAAGTTCTTCTTCTGTAAATACTCTTAACTTAATGATCGCTGCAAAATAGATCAGTGCTCCAACTGGCACTGCAATGATCACGCAGACCGCAAAGCATACTCGCCCGAATGGAAGAACGCTTTGAACCGCATACTGAATCAAAAAACAGACAACACCCATCACTGCTGCACTTAATGCAGGCTTGATAAATGTCTTTGTGATCTCCTGATGAAAACCTGTGTATTTCTTGATGGAGTGTGCATTTTAATAGACACATCACAAGGGAAAATGCCATAGTCGCAAATACCAATCCATATGTTTTTACAATCTGTGTATGTTAATAAAAGCCATAATACAACGATATTGACCACAACCGGAAAATTCGCAGAATGTCTGACTGGCACTCTCATCTTTCCCATTCCCTGTAAGATACCATTTTCGTCAACGTTGACAGACAGTAGAAAATAACAGAAACTGCACCGATCCGAAGCATGGCAGCTCCTAATCCCTTAGCATATGTTGCACCGAAGATCAATCCATTGATCGAACTATTTAACACACCTAGTCCAACCGCACATGGGATCGCGATCATCATCGTAAAACGTATCGCCATCTGGATACTGTCGTTCATATCGTCCTTCTTGCCTAACGCATAAGCTGCAGAAACATTTGGCACGATCGCATTGGAAAGTGCAGATGCCATCGCAACTGGAACGTTGATCAGCACGTTATACTGACCGCTGAACAAACCATAAAATTCTGAAACTACTTTCGCCGTAATTCCTTTTCCTACTAAGATATTACTAAAGATCGTCTGGTCGATCGTTGCACTACAGTTATAGATCGCTGTACTAAAGATAACCGGTGTGATCGTTAATAATAAGATCTTTAAGATATTCCCATAAGATTCAATATATTTTGTACGGTCATGTTTCATCTGAATCTTGACCTTTGGCTGGTATTGCACGATAAATGATAGAGCAGAAGATCAATTCCTGTTAAAACAACCGACTCCTGTACCGATCGCACTACCTGCTGCCCCATGTCTTGCGATCTCATATGTGATCTTGTTAGATGGCAGATATGGTAAGATCAGTACATATGCCATCAAAATACTAAAGATCGCATTCAAGATCTGCTCAATGATCTGGGAAATGGATGTTGGCACCATTGTATTATGTCCTTGAAAATATCCTCTAAGTACTCCAAGAATCCCAGAGAAAAAGATCGTTGGGGAAATGACCTGAAGGGCAAGTGCTGCACCTTTTTGATGTCCGACAAAGGTTGGTGCTCCAAAATATGCGATCATGGACGCGATACCACCAACGACAACTGCATAAACTAATGCTCCATAGAAGATTCTCTGAGCATTGATATATTCTTTCTTCGCAAGTCTTGCAGAAATTGATTTGGATACCGCAAGTGGAATACTAAAGGATGCGATCAACAGAATAATGTTATAGATATTATATGCATAAGAATAGTACCCCATACCTTCTTTGCCGATAATCCCAAACAGTGGACTACGATATAATAATCCGATCACACGGCAGACAATGGATGCTGCGGCTAAGATCATTCCTTGCATTAAAAATGAGTTTTTACTGCTTTTACTCATACTAAACCTCTTTCATCTCTTGTATATTTCGTCTTTGTCAAAATCTCTTCCTGACGTTTTTCCATATCTTTTCGTTCTTCCTCTTCCATATGGTCATATCCAAACAGATGTAACATACTGTGAGCGATCAAAAAGGCATATTCTCTCTCTCGGCTGTGGCCATAATTCTCAGCCTGTTCCCATACCTTGTCCATGGAGATCACGATATCTCCAAGTAGAAATTCACCGCTCTCCGGATCAAATGCCATCGGATCTTCTTCAATCTTTGAGAAATCCGCTGGTTCTTCGTATTCTGCCATTGGAAAAGACAGTACGTCTGTTGGCCGGTCGATCTCTCTTTGTTCTTTGTTGATCGCATGAATCGTTTCATTATCGGTTAGCATTAAATTCACTTCGCACTCATAAGGGCAGTCCACATAATCAATCGCTGCCTCGATCACTTCATGTGCGATCTTCTCATAAGGGATATTGATCTCCCCTTCGTATTCATTCTCGATTATAATACTCATAACATTCCTATCTTCTGTTCTTTTTGTTATTGTTATTCTTATTCTTTTTCGCAGATCTGGCTGCTTCATATTGATCATATGCTGCAACAATCTTCTGTACTAATGGATGTCTGACAACGTCCTTATTGGTAAGCTCACAGACCCCGATCTCCTTAACTTTTCTTAACACTCTTAGAGATTCTTCTAATCCTGAAATACTGTCAAATGGCAAATCTTTCTGTGTTAAGTCACCCGTGATGATCGCTTTGGACCCAAATCCAATACGTGTTAAGAACATCTTCATCTGAGCAGGTGTCGTATTCTGTGCCTCATCCAAGATAATGTATGCATTATCCAGTGTACGTCCTCTCATGTAAGCTAATGGAGCGACTTCGATCAAGCCTTTCTCCATATTCTTCATAAATGCGTCAGCCCCAAGGATCTCATATAATGCATCATATAATGGTCTTAAATATGGATCAACTTTACTCTGTAGATCTCCAGGCAAGAAACCTAGCTTCTCTCCTGCCTCAATTGCTGGTCTTGTTAAAATGATACGGCTGACTTCATCATTCTTAAATGCTGTGATTGCCATTGCCATTGCAAGATATGTCTTACCAGTTCCTGCAGGACCGACTCCAAATGTGATCATCTTATTCTTGATCGCATCGACGTATTTTTGCTGTCCTAAAGTCTTTGGTTTGACTGCTTTGCCTTGGATCGTATGACAGATGACATCTTTATCAAGCTCCAAAAGACTGGGAGATTTCTCTTCCATTGATAACGATAACGCATAGTTTACATTCTGCTCTGTGATCACATTTCCTCGTTTGGATAATTCGAGTAATTCATCGATCACGGAGATTGCATGATTGACTGCCTGCTGTGTTCCAATACATTTTAAATGGTCACCTCTCAGGATCAGACTCACATGCAGTGTTTTTTCGATTTTCTTCATATAGGCATCAAACTGCCCGAATACATTCCCGCCATGTTCTGCCGGAAAATTCATTTCTATTTCAACTGGATTCATCTAATTCTCAGTCTCCTTCTTTGTGTATATTCCTTATGTATTCTACCATCTGTTACAAAGTTTTTCAACCTGAGTGGCAAAATCCATATGGCCTGATTCATAACTTTTATTTATTGCTGCGCTGTTGTTGGTGTGATCATTTCTTCTTGTTTCTTTGTTAATTTCTTGATATTTCGGATCTTTCCGACACTTTTCTTCTTTGATGATCGATGCCTTAACTTCATATCGGTTGTTCTTTTTTTTATAATTTCCTTCACAGTGAACGATCTTTGCTCCTGCTTTTGCTTTCTTCATAAGATATCGTTCCAGCTGTTTTTTTTAATTTTAACTGTGCTTCTTTTTTTAGTCAAGATTTTCTTCTTTGGCCTGTATCTTTCAGTTATCTGCATCGTGATCCCAATGGGCAGATAAAAAGATTTCCCTATCTTTAATGATCTTCTCTTTGTCACAACATTTGTATGATTCTGTCTTTTCTTTTCTGGAAAATCGAATTGATACTGTCCAAAATATAAATTTTTGATGCTCTTTTTCTTGCCTGTGATCAGCTTTTCGTAATATTCCATGGGAATTGAATTGTTGTACACCTCTTTAGTACGCATCACAATCTCTCCGTCCGCTTTGATCTTATCCGTCTGTGTCACGGTAAAATCATCACTGTAGTAATAGATCAATCCAGAAATTAAAGTTGTTCCGCTTTTGACACTGTCCCCAACACTTACAAGCGGTGTTCCACTTTTGACCGCCATTTTTGTAATGATCCCTGATTTATTTGCCACGATATCACATGGTTTCTTTGGATTCTGCTTTGTTTTACGATCTAAAGTTTCTTTTATCTCAATATGCAGTCTTGTTCCCTGAATCGAACAGGATGCCCACGCAATCTCAGCATAATCTTCCCTCAGATGGTCTTCCAATGCATCACAGTCAATCTGGTATTTTAATGTTCCAATATGGTAGTAGTTATCCGTAACATACTTTAATATATCACTTTCTGAATATACTTCTCCTCCAGAAACTGTAATCTCCCATAAAAACTGACTCAGCGAAAGGATCATTAAACCGCACAAACACATGGAAAAAAATAATATTTTACGTTTTTTATGTTCTTTTAAGAAATATGGCAGTCCTTTTTGCCCTTGTAACGCAAGATCAACATTTGCTTTCTCTGCTAATGCTTCCAACATTTGATAAGAACTTCGTCTGATAAAAAACACATAGCCGTCTGATACTGGTTTTAATTCCCACAATACAAGATGATTTTTTCGCACAGAGATTCAAAAAACGCTCTGTCTAGATATCCTTTGACTTGAAAATACAGCCATTCCAAATATAAAGTGCAGAATTTTAAGCATTTCTCATGCTCCTTTCAAAGAATATCATACATATTCCAGCCTTTTGATCTTTCCTTTGATCTTCATTGATTCCTGTGAGTAAAAATCAACCTCCAGATCACATCCACAGATATTTAATACGACATGATTCCCCTGAATGGAGATCTTATTCTCATCATATGATACGATCCCCCTGTAATTTTCTATGTATGCTTCACAGTTTCCTGTCAAGGTTATAATGAAATCTCCAAACACCACATCTCTTGGAAGAGAAAGTCCTTTAGCAATCACTTCTTTTGGTTTCTTCTTCATGCAAAACTCCTTTTGTGGCATTTGGTTTAATATATGCCGAAAAAAAGCACCATATACCTGTTCCCAGGTAAATGATGCTTATCTTTTCAATCAAGTAAAAATTATTTAGATTTTCTCTTACGAGCCGCTTCAGACTTTTTCTTACGTCTTACGCTTGGCTTTTTCGTAATGTTCTCTTTTACGAATCTCCTGCTGAATTCTGCTTTGCACAGTTTCTCTTGAATCTGCGAAGAGCGCTATCTAAAGATTCATTTTCTTTAACGATTACGTTTGACATTCTATTCCCGACCTCCCCTCCAGTCTTGTACTTGTGCATAGGACTGTTTGGGTTTTAATTTTTTGCACTAGATTAGTATATCACATTTTAGATTTTTGTCAACTATGAAATTTGACTTTCTAAAATTTCTTTTACTTTTGCTACTGCTTCTGGAATTCCGGCTGGATTCTTTCCTCCGGCCTGAGCCATATTTGGACGTCCTCCACCGCCGCCTCCAACGCATCCGGCGATCGCTTTGATCAGGTTTCCAGCGTGTGCTCCTGCTTTCTGTGCCTCGTCTGTTACCATGGCAACTAAGAATACTTTTCCGTCTTTCTGGGAAGCAAGGACAATGACACCTTCTCCTAATTTCTCTTTTAAGTTATCTCCAAGTTCACGAAGTCCATTCATATCAACGTCTTCTATAGAAGTTGCAAGAAGTTTCACTCCTTTTACTTCTTCTACCTGATCCATAACATCTCCCAGAGCGTCTTTTGCAAGTTTGCTCTTTAAGGATTCGTTTTCGCTCTTTAATTCTTTTACTTCTGCAAGAAGTGATTCAATTCTTGTCAGCAGTGTTGCTGGTGTAGCTTTTAATGCTTTGGCTGCTTCTTTTAATTCTTCTTCCTGCTTATGGTAGTAGTTAAATACTCCCTGATCTGTCACTGCTTCGATTCTTCGAACTCCTGATGCAACACCAGTTTCAGATAAAATCTTGAATGCTGTGATCGCTCCTGTATTCTTCACATGAGTACCACCACATAATTCTACAGAGAAATCTCCCATGGATACAACGCGTACTTCGTCTCCGTATTTCTCTCCAAACAGTGCCATAGCTCCTGTTTTCTTAGCTTCTTCCATAGACATAACTTTTGTCACAACTGGAAGATCCTGAGCGATCTTTTCGTTGACGATCTTCTCAACTCTTGCGATCTCATCATCAGATAATGGTGAGAAATGTGTAAAGTCGAATCTTAAATGTTCCGCATTATTTAAAGATCCTGCCTGCTCTACATGAGTTCCAAGCACTTCTCTTAATGCTTTCTGTAATAAATGAGTTGCACTATGGTTCTTTGCACCTAATGCTCTGTTCTTCTCATTCACTGTAAAGACCGCTTTGTCTCCTACGTTGAATATTCCTTCGACTACATGTCCAACATGTCCAAACTTACCACCGGATAATTTAATGACATCTTCTACTTCAAAAGATGCATCTCCGCTGATGATCACACCTTTATCTGCTTCCTGACCACCGCTTGTAGCATAGAATGCTGTCTGATCAGCGACGATCGTTCCTTTGTCTCCTTTGTTCAGAGTTGAAACAACTTCTGTCTCTGTTGTCATAGCTGTGATCTCACCTTCACAAGTAAGTTCATCATATCCAACGAATTTTGTTGTCATGGCTGGATCTAACTGTTCGTATACAGTTGCATCTGCACCCATGTAGTTTGTTGTCTTTCTTGCAGCTCTGGCAGTCTCTCTCTGAACCTGCATTTCCTTTTCAAAGCCTTCTTTATCTACAGTAAATCCCTTTTCTTCTAAGATCTCGATCGTCAGATCTAATGGGAATCCATATGTGTCATATAATTTGAACGCATCTGCACCAGCAAGTTCTTTGCTACCTTTCTCGTTCATAGCTTTTTCCATATCTGCTAAGATAGACAGTCCCTGATCGATCGTCTTGTTGAACTGTTTTTCTTCCTGAGATAAATGATTGAAGATAAATTCTGCTTTCTCTTCTAATTCTGGATATCCATCTTTAGATTCACGGATCACGACTTTACTGATATCTGTTAAGAACAGATGATCGATCCCTAATAATCTTCCATGTCTTGCTGCGCGGCGGATCAGACGGCGCAGTACATATCCACGTCCTCGTGGATGGTGTGATACCATCAGACAACATAAATGTAGCAGAACGGATATGGTCTGTGATCACACGGATCGATACATCTGTCTCGTGGTCTGCACCATATGTGACTCCTGCAACTTTACAGATCTCATCGCGGATCGCTTTGATAGAATCTACGTCGAAGATAGAATCTACTCGTATAATTTCTTTGAAAACTTTGACAATCTGCGAATAATGTAGTAAAATACTTGATGTTTAAAGCAATTTGAAAGGAAGATTTCAATGTTATACAACAGCACACAAAATGCCAAAGAAGTAGTTTC
>ENA-OQBD01000648-OQBD01000648.1-human-gut-metagenome-genome-assembly--contig:-NODE-648-length-18115-cov-2.925339_pt1 | contig 18115 bp, 13 predicted proteins | sample MGYA00242742_ERZ504543 | MGnify/ENA primary metagenome ERZ504543 (study PRJEB26092, sample SAMD00036239) | human gut metagenome | host: Homo sapiens | study: EMG produced TPA metagenomics assembly of...
AAGGAAGTCAGGTAGGTACCAATTACCAAGGTAAGAGCGAAAATCTCGGAATGCGCCAGATTATCCATGGTCTATTTCCCCTTTTCCAGTTTTTGTTGCACCAACGCTACGCTGGCGATGACTAAAATTGTACTTACTACGGAAGCGATCAGCAGGACTGCCCAATACTCGGAGATGATCCCGAAGGAATTCATAAGCCCTACACCAGCTGGAACGAAGAATAATCCCATGTTTTGGGTAAGAACCGTGGAAAGACGTTTCACCTTTTCAGGTTTTACTTTCTTGAACGCGAGGGCTAAAAATAATAGCACCATCCCAATTATCGCTACCCGGTATGAAACCGTCGATAAAGTAGCTGATAAACTCTCCCGTGAAATAGAAGAGAGAATGTAAAATGCTTCTGTTAGCATAGTTTTTCTACCTTTTTTGATAACCGCTACAAAGATAACAGCTATTTCGTAGATATGTTCTATAACATATTATTTTAACATTGTAGGGACGGCGTCCGTCCCCCCGTGGTATCAAGCTAACGCGGAAGTAATGAACATATAAATCATCATACCGATAATATCGTTGGTAATGGTGATAAACGGCCCGGTCGCCAAGGCCGGATCTATCTTCATCTTATCTAAGGTCATGGGAACTAACGTGCCGAATATACTGGCGAACATTACGACGGCGAATAGGCTTAAAGATACGGAGGCCGTAATCCCCCGGTCTCCCAGCATGAAGAAGTTGTAAATGAACACGACCAGACTGATAATGCTGGCATTGATTAACGAAACTACGGACTCTTTTAGGATTTGCGGTACGATATTCCCTTCCTTCAAGGTATTGTTTGCCAAGCCTTGTACCACGATAGCGGAAGATTGTATGCCTACGTTTCCACCGGTACCACCGATCAGCGGGATAAATAGCGCCATCTTCGGGTTAGTGGCGAAACTGCTCTCGAAACCACCGAGGATAACGGAGTTTCCCAATCCTCCGATCATGCCGATCAGCAGCCAAGGTAGGCGGGCGGCGGTTTGGGTGAATACATTATCCGAGGTTTCCACGTCTTGCGAGATACCGGATGCCAACTGGTAATCACGCTCGTGTTGCTCGCGTACCTCATCCATAACGTCATCGATCGTGATACGTCCTACCAGACGTCCGATACTATCGACTACGGGCAAGGCTACCAAGTCGTATTTCTCGATCGTCTCCGTAACCTCCTCGATACTGTCGCTGTCGCGAACGGAGATCGGGTCTTTTTTCATGACATGCTTGATCTTGGAGACGGATGGGTGGGTAATCAGTTTCTGCAAGGGGAGCACGCCTTTCAAGCGCTCGTCGTCGTCCACTACATATACATAATAGATCTCGCTCATCTCCTCCGCTTGCTTGCGCATCTCGTCGATACATTTGGGCATACTCCAATTCTCGTTCACCACGATCATCTCGGTACCCATCAAACCGCCGGCGGTGTCCTCGTCGTATTTCAACAAGTCCACGATATCACCGGCCTGTTCTACGTCCTCGATATGCGAAAGGATCTCCTCTTGGGTATCCTCGTCCAACTCACGCATCAAGTCAACGGCATCATCCGTTTCCATGTTATCGACGAAACGCTTGGCGATAAGCTCATTGGGAAGTTCCTTCAATAACTTATGACGGTCTTCCTCATCCAACTCCATCAATACATCCGCCGCTTTGTCGCCATCCATCAATAGATAGAGATAAATGGCCTCTTGCAAGTTCAGTTCTTGATAAAGCTCGGCTATATCGGCAGGATACAGTTCATGAAGTACCTCCTGTGCCTTCGCGTCATCTTTGGCCTCGATGATGCTTTTCAGGTTCTCGATGTAATCTTTCGTCAGTTCGATCATTGGACTCTTATATTATTATAGGACATCACCAGCCTGCTTCTCCAGATGCTTTTGGCTGATCAAGGTCAGTTCCACGAATTGCTCCACGGATAACTGTTCCGGGCGCTTGTCGAATATCGGCAAGGCGTAATCCGGGCAATCTTTACCCAATAGGGGTTTCATGGAATTACGAAGCGTTTTTCTTCGTTGGTTGAATGAGGTCTTTACTACGGTCTTGAATAACTTCTCGTCGCATCCCAGCTCCTTGCGGTCGTTACGAGTCATTTTCAATACGGCGCTTTTCACCTTTGGAGGCGGATCGAATACTTTCTCACTGACAGTAAAGAGGTATTCCACGTCGTACCAAGCTTGAAGCAATACGCTCAAGATTCCGTACGTCTTGCTACCGGGACCTGCCGCTAGGCGTTCCGCTACCTCTTTTTGTAACATCCCCGAGCAGCAGGGAATCTGGTCCTTATAATCGAGGACTTTGAAGAATATCTGGCTGGAGATATTATAGGGATAATTACCGATCACACAAAACTGCCCCGGAAATAGCTTCGAGAGATCCAATTTCAGGAAATCCTCGGCGATGATACGTCCTTTCAGATCGGGGAAATTCTGGTTCAGGTAATCTACGGATTCCATGTCCAACTCGACAACGGTCAAATCATGTCCCGCCTCCAGCAAGAACTGGGTAAGGACTCCCATTCCCGGTCCGATTTCCAAGACCGGCAAGGATTTGAAAGTATCGAGTGTGTCCGCAATGCGCTGTGCTATTTGCAGATCCTTTAGGAAATGTTGCCCTAATGCTTTTTTGGCTTAACTAATCTCATCCACTTTTCGGTGTAATGTGTTTGTTTTTAAATATTATGCTTATCTTTGCGGATGCACAAAAGTACAATAAATAATTTAAAGTTCCCTATACCTAATGGATTTTAAGAGCATTCTACGTACGTTTCTGAAGATAATTCTACCTTTAGCCTTCGGCTGTTTACTCCTTTGGTTTTTGTATCGGAAAATGGATATCACTGAGATTTGGCGAGTAGTCAAGGAGGGGGTTCGTTATGATATTATTCTGGTTTCTTTACTGTTCGGCTTGTTCGCCAATATCGTCCGTGGTTTACGGTGGGGATTGCTGATCAGTTCCTTGGGCGAGCGTTTCAAGATGAGTAACGTGATTTACGCCGTGTTGGGTAATTACGCGGTGAATCTGGTATTGCCCCGTGTCGGCGAGGTATGGCGTTGCGGCATGATCACGAAATACGATAAGATCTCGTTTACCAAGCTTTTAGGTACCTTGTTGATCGACCGTGTGAGCGATACGATCATGGTCGGTTTGATAACCTTGATGATATTCATATTTAATATAAGCTTCTTTACGAGTTTCTTCGCCAAGAACCCGGCTTTGCTCGAAGGGTTCCAATCCATGTTTAATTCGATATGGATTTACGTGGCGGTGATAATTTTTGTCGCTGTAATTTGGTTTGTATTCACTTATATGAGTAACTTTACGCTGGTACAGAAAGCCAAAGGCATGTTGAAGAATATATGGACCGGTATGAAGAGTATCTGGTACATGGAGCATAAGATGCGTTTCGTGATAGAGACGTTATTGATTTGGGGAGGTTATTTCTGTTACTTTTATATAACGTTCTATGCTTTCGACTTTACCAAGGACTTGGGTATCGTGGTCGGGCTGATCACGTTTACGATGAGTAGTATCGGCGTGGCGGTGCCTGTTCAAGGCGGTATCGGACCGTGGCATTTCATGGTGATCGCTACCTTGGTTTGTTTTGGCGTGAACGAGAATGACGCGGCGGCGTTCGCCTTGGTCGTTCATACGGTACAGACGGTATGGACTGGATTGTGCGGATTATTCGGCGTGGTGGCTTTGCCGCTCACCAACCGGGAGAACAAAGAGGCTCCGGTCGCTGTTTCGTGATGAATACAAGATATGTATTAAATATGAACTGAACTAAATTATTAACATCTATGTCAGCAGAAATCAAAGATCTATCTCCGAAGCATGTATGGGGTTATTTTTATGACCTTACGCAAATCCCCCGTCCGACCGGACATATGGAGGCAGTAACCCGTTTTATGATATCCTTTGGTAAAGGATTGGGACTGGAAACCCTGCAAGATGAGGTGGGTAACGTATTGATCCGTAAGCCGGCCACGCCCGGAATGGAAGGTCGTAAGACCGTGACATTGCAGTCTCATCTGGATATGGTTCCCCAAAAAAACTCTTCCGTAAAGCATGATTTCGAGAAAGATCCGATCGACGCTTACATAGACGGTGATTGGGTGACGGCCCGTGAGACGACTTTGGGGGCGGACAATGGCATGGGCGCCGCTCTGGCGATGGCCGTGTTAGCGGACAATAGCTTGCGTCACGGACCGATCGAGGCCCTGTTTACGATTGATGAGGAACAGGGAATGGACGGCGCTTTCGGCTTGAAGCCGCATTTCTTACAGGGTGATATTTTATTGAATTGTGATTCCGAGAAGGAAGGGGAGTTGTTCGTAGGTTGCGCGGGTGGCGCTAACGTGAATGTCTCTTTCCAATTTAAGGAGGATACTTATATTCCGGAAGGTGACGTGGCTGTCAAGGTTAGCTTGTCTGGCTTGAAAGGTGGCCATTCCGGTGTGGATATTCATTTAGGGCGTGCGAATGCGAATAAGTTGATCTTCCGTTTCTTGAAAGAGGCGGTTTGTGATTATGGCGCTCGCTTGTCCTCTGTGGCGGGTGGTTCCTTGCCTAACGCTATCCCTCGTGAGGCTTTTGCCGTGATAACGATTCCGGGTGATAACGTGGAGTCTCTTTGGGAGCTAGTGGCTGATTACCAAGATATGTTCCGTACGGAGTATATGGGTGTGGAGGATCAGATCGATTTCGTCGCGGAGATGGTTGAATTGCCGTCTACGTTGATTCCGGAGGAGATACAGGATGATTTGATCAATGCGATCGAGGGTTGCCAGAATGGTGTGATTAGCATGTTGCATGATTTCCCGGGTACGATTGAGTCTTCCTCTAACTTGGCGATCGTGAAGACATCTGATGAGTTGATCGAGGTGAAGATCTTGGTGCGTAGCTCATCCGAGTCTCGCAGGGATTCTGTTTGCTCAAGTCTGGAAAGTGTATTCGCTTTGGCAGGGGCTAAGGTGGAGGAGTCCGGTCATTATAATGGCTGGCAGCCTAATATCAATTCCCCGATCTTGAACTTGATGAAATCTACCTATCTGGATTTATTTGGTAAGGAACCTGAGGTGAAGGTGATGCATGCCGGATTGGAATGCGGTATCATCCAAGGCGCTTATCCGGATATGGATATGGTTTCTATCGGACCGGATTTGGAATATCCGCACTCACCGGACGAGCGAGTGAATATTCATTCCGTACAGAAGATCTGGGAGTTTATTACAGCTACATTGGAGAGAATCTAAGGATCTCCTTTCTATATACATAAAGAGCCCTTCAGCCTGTGGCCGTTAGTAACGGATTAGGTTGAAGGGCTTTTATCATTTTGACATTTCGCAAACAGAAGTCCGTGAGAATCGATTATTTCGAGCCAATGTACGTCTCGTTCCCAAAAACGAAAGAAAAAAATTCAGCAATTGTCTATCCATTAGCGACTTGTCGAAAAACACCCTTTTATTCTAGCGAAATTAATTCATCTTAGCTCATATTTCATGCCTTATGATCCAGTCGTTAGGGGGTAAGAATGCCCATTATAAGGTAGTCATATTGCCTATTATGACTATATGTGTAGCCTATCGTGACCATATGTGTGGGTTAATGCGACTATATGTGTGAGTTAATGGGACTATATGTGTAGCTTGACGAGGGTAATCTTATCAAAAAAGCAGGGCTTTTTGCGTCAAAAAAGGTGTATAAATGCCTGTTTCTTCTCTATAGTTCCCTCTAGTTTGTCATTCTTATTTAGAAGCTGTGCCACGAGAAAGGGTATAATCCAATCAAAAGGATACGCTTTTTGATCTTTCAATGACATGTTCGTGTTTGTCTGTTGTATGAGGAATAAAAAGAGGAAACTTAAAAGTATAGAACATACTTATATATAATGTACGTCCGTACATTTATATATGAGTAGATATGTATGAATTTAATTTAGCTGAAAACGACTAGTATAAACGATCGATTCTTTTAGTCATTTGCAAAGGTACGCGTTTCTTCGATACTTGCAACCCTTCCAGACGATTTTTTTATCGCTTATTCTCTTTCTTATCAATAGGATAGGTTATCCTTTACGAAACAAGCGATTCCTTCAACAAACCTCCCGTTTCGACGCTCAAAAAACGCAAGATTTAGACGATCGTTTAGACTAGTCGTTTTTAATGGCAAACGACGATTTTCAATTAGTCTAACAAGTTGATTATCTTAATAAACACTAGTATTAATATTAATTTATTTATTATGAACAAAAAGATTTCTACGCTTCTTGCCGGTGTAATGCTGGCATCTGCGTTCTCTGTCAATGCTGCGATGGAGAATGGCAAATCTTATTTGCTGAAGAGCGGAAGTAGTTATTTGTCCGCTGAGACAGATAAGACTTCTGCTGATTATGGCAAACTTGTGTACGGCTCACTTAACACTAGCGATTTGAATGAAGTTGTTGCCGGTACTTGGAAAGTTTCAACAAAGACTACTTCTGGAGCTGTTGTCTACACCTTCGTAAATAAGGTGACAGGAATGACATTGGCTGTTGATCCTACTTTGGCGAAAACCGCGACCAACGGTCTTTCTGGTGATGTGACATTAGGCAGTGGTACGGTTTCTGAATGGGCATTCGATGCTAGTAACCACATGTATTCTTACTTCAAATCGGACTCAATCGTTTTCTTTGATAATACGGGTGCCCTGAACAAAGGTAAGATTGCGGACTTGTCTGCTGCTTTGGCTGTTACAGAAGATGTAATAAGCACTCCTATTCCAATAAGTGCAGATGATTTAAATACATTGATGTGGTCTGTTGATTCTAAAGACAATTATTTTGCGTTGAATATGGACCCTGAAGTGTCAAAAGGCAAGGCGAATCATTTGACAGCGACAAGGACTTCAAGCGGTTAGTGCTGGTAGTGGTTATGTTCAATTGAAAGCTAAGGACAAAAAGGCGGATGACAAACAATTGTATGTAGTTGTCGATACGGCTTATTATGAAGGAACTGAGACTAGCGGTCAGTTGTTGAAATATACCTATGACGTATTAAACGCAGACAATCGCTTGACTGGTTCTTATAAGTTCAAGTTCACTTATAATGTGAAAGAAGACAAACTCTATGTTCAAGTAGCGGAAGTTGCGGATAAATTAGTGAAAGCATCGGGTCAAACTGACGAGCAGTTTGCGAAGGATATCAAAGACAATAATAATAATTCTTATTGGTCTAATCAAGGAAAAACTGTAACGACAAGATCTGACAAGTACATCTACATGGCTAAATTGGACGGTACGAATGTGTTGACACTGAATACGAATGAGACGGATGGTGGTACTCCTACCTTTGCTTCACAGAATATTACGGTTAAGACTTCTGCTGACTATAGTAGCCTTACATTAACTACGATTCCTTCTGGTGTATACTTGATCCAGTATAAGGCTGGTGGTTCTTACAATACAGAAAAGGTAGGTTCTTATGTATTCGCTAATTTGGCTGGTTATTTCGGTTGGGCTGCTCAAGCTCGTAACCAAGAGTTCAAGCATATGCCGGCTGCTCAATGGGTAGTAGAGAAGAAAGGTACATCTTCTATTGCGCCGATCTCAATTACGAACCGTGAGTTCTCTGATGATAGCTATAAGACTTCTTATCAAATTCCTTCTGATATGCAATTATTCGCAGTAGAGGGTAGTGCTAATGAGGTATTCTATTTTAATGGAAACCAAAAGGATACGGTTAGCTTTATTAAAGTTGACGAGGATCTTGTAAAGGATGCTAAACTGGGATATAAGTATGTATCAGAAAATGAAGCTAAGGTTCAAACTTATCTGTTTAACTATTTGCATGGATTGGCATTAGATAAATATCTTAATGTTCCGTCAGGGAAGGATTCTATTGTACGTGTAGATGAGACTGGAGCTAAAGCAAGTTTCCGCTTACAAGTGGTTGTTAAAGACGATAAGTATGGTTATGGCGATGGTTTGGTAAGAAATGTTTACCGTATCACGGACGGAAAAGGCCGTTATTTGACTTATGACGGGACAACGAAGAAGTATATGATGAAGACTTATCCTACTGATTATTTCTTGAAAGAGAATAATGATATCGAAGGAAAAGAATATTATACTTTGGTTGAGGCTAATTTGCTTAATACATCTATGACACAGGCGCAAGCACAGGCATGGTATCCAGAATGGTGTAAGGGTATGGCTGTCGCAGATGCAATGACTATCGAGGAGCAATATACTCCGGAGGGAGGATCTGCTACTTATGTGACTGTTGGCGGAACCTCTTATTTGGCTTATCCGGGTTCTTCTGATATTGTTGCTGTAGCGATGTATGATAAAGACGGCCAACGATTGGTAGATGATAATAGTAAGGTAGACTACTATACTTATCAGAATGTTAATGGTAAGATTGCGTTGAAGAAAGTAGGAGCTGCTCAATATGCCTCTAGAAATTACGCTTCAGTGAAGGTCTCTGTTGACGACAATACGTTGGATTTGACTCGTGGCTCTTTGGATGATAAATTCTATAGCAATCAAGAGATTCGTACATCTGCTTTTGCCGTAGCAATGGATGATTCTCCTTTGTATCGTCGCTTCAACAACGCCGCTCTAGGTGAGAATGTAAATGACGGTCCTGATAGCTTGACATTCGTTGAGAGCGTTCGTAATGAGTACTTAATGGATGAGTGGAACCCGAACTTGACTACGGAAACTGTTGATTACGCTGGTATCTGGAATAAGGATAAGGCTGAGGGTAAATTAGCGTTCCGTATTGATACGGCTTGGTTGAATCGTGGTCTTGGAAATATCAAACCTCAATATTTGATCTCCGTGGCTCGTGACGACCAAGAGGGTGTTGAGACAGTTCCTTGTACAGAGGCTGGTCCTCACGTTGACGCTAACGGTAACATTACAACAGATCCTTCTAAGTGTGTTCATGCTCAACATGGTCGTGCTGGCTTCGCTTATGGCAAATACTTGGTTAACTTCTCAGACTCTGCCCAAGCGTTCATCGATAGAGAGGCTAAGGTTAATCCTTATATGTTCACAACGAATTCTAGTGCTAATAGCAGCTATACCCGTGTAGGTTTTGTTAAGGCTATCCATGCTGGTGACAGCTTGTTCGTATTGACAAATGGTTTCGAGAATGTAGAACCGGCTAAGTTAGATACGGCGACAATCATCGCTAACTATAAGAAAGCTAAGCTGGAAAACTTCATCGTAGACTTGGTTGGTGACAAACATAAGAATGTAACTTGGTCATTCCGTTATATTAACCCGGATAAGGCTGGTGCCGTAACAGAAGAAGGTGCAGAGAACGCATTCTTGTTCGAGTCTAATGTTTATGGCGAGAAAGATCAAAATTATAGAACCGTAAATGGTGACGCTGATCGTGCTATCGCTCCGACATATGCTGCCGCATGGTTGAAAATGCATAATGGTTGTTTGGTACTGACAGATATCAATTCACAGTTCTCTTCCGCAAAGACCAATGGTGATGGCGCATTAATCTTTAATGTCGCTCAGAAGGATGAAGAAGATATGGTTACATCTAATGATAACATCAACAATGTTGAAGGTGTATCTGTAGTAGCTGGTAATGGTACTGTAACTATCCAAGGCGCCGCTGGTAAATCAGTAGTTATTTCTAACATCTTAGGTAAGGTAGTCGCTGAGACGGTTCTTACATCTGATAACGCAACAATTACCGTACCTGCCGGTATCGTAGCTGTAGCTGTTGATGGTGAGGAAGCTGTTAAAGTGGTTGTTAAATAATTAAACAAATAGATAGGTCAAGAGATGGGGATTCCCCCATCTCTTCCTTTAAGAAGATATTTATAATTCTGAAATTCCCGTGTGGAGATAGATTCTTCAAGTACACCGCGATGGTAGAACATGCGGGAGTATTAATACTAAAGTAATAAATTAAAAGCTCAGGTCACGAGAACTTCTGTGAAGAAATGTCGTGACCTTTTTTTGTACTCTTAAATCTCGTGCTATGCTTATATCTACTCAAGAAACATTGATCTATAAATCAATTAGTCCGGAAGACATTTATTGTTATACTCCCGGAATCACCGTGACTTCGACGGGACGCTTGGTCGTGACTTTCGACTTGGGCGGCAAGGGGGTAAAAGAAATCTATGCTTCTTCGCAGCTGTATACGGAAAGGACAAGACGGTTCGGTATCGGTAAGATTTTTGTATCGGACGACCAAGGCGCTAGTTGGTGTTTTATCTCGGATTTTAATTTTTGGCATGCCCGCCCTTTTTGTATAGGGGAAAAGATATATATCATAGGAAACGCAGGCGATTTATGTATTATATGCTCGGAAGATGATGGGAATACGTGGAGCGTTCCCTCGTTTCTCTCCCAAGGTGAGAAATGGCATTCTTCTGCCTGTAATGTTCTTTTCGCTAACGAGCGGGTTTACTTGGCGATGGAACAGCGTTTTTATAACTCGGAGATAGAAGGCTGGAATGTGGCGGGTTTGAGCCCTACCTTGCTATCTTGCTATATTCACGATGATTTACTGGATGCGTCTTCTTGGCGACGTTCCGATCCTTTTGTTTTCAGGGATAAAGTACATTTCCCGGAAGGGGTTGGCATTCCATTTTTACGAGTCATTGACCAATAAGCCGCTAGAATTGGCTCCCGGTCGTTTTAATGCGCCCACTGGATGGCTGGAGGCTCAAGTGGTTCAAATAAAGGATAAACATCATATTTGGTATGATCCGGAAGGGAAAACGTTCCATATGTTTCTTCGTGCGCATACCGGAGGGATTGGATACGCTTGTTTATTAAAAGTGAGGGAAGATAAGAACGGCCAGATGGTAACCGGCTTTCAAGAGACTCCTTCCGGACAGACCTTGCTTTTCTTGCCCTTTCCCGGTGGCCATTTGAAATTCTTTATAGTGTATGATGAGATATCCCGGTTGTATTGGATGGCATCCAATCAATCTTTCGATTCTATGCGGACGATAAGCTCATTACCTGAGACTTCCCGGTATGGACTCCCGAATAATGAGAGGCATCGTTTACAATTATTATTCTCGAAGAATTGTGTGGACTGGTGTATGGCTGGGATGATCGCTTGCCAAGGGAATGAATTATATTCAAGAAATTATCCTTCGTTATGTATCGTAGGTGAGGATATGCACGTGGTTTGCCGTGCGGCGGATGATCATACAAAGGACCCTCAATACTCTGATTGTATTACATATTATAAAATTAAACGGTTTAGAATGTTAATCTATTAAATGAAGTGATTATGGAAAAAGTACTGATTGTAATACCGGCTCGATATGGTTCAAGCCGGTTGCCGGGTAAGCCTTTGGTTAAGATTAAAGGTATAGAGATGATAAAACGGGTCTCGGATATAGCGGATTTTGTATGTCGCAAAAATGAGTCTTGTTCTTATTTGGTAGCTACGGATGATGAGCGCATCGTCTTGTTTTGCGAATCCCGGGAGATTCCGGTGATGATGACTTCCACGAATTGTAAAAGTGGTACGGAACGTTGCTATGAGGCGGTAAGGAAACAGGACACCAATCCCGGACTGATAATAAATCTGCAAGGCGATAATCCCACGTGTCCTCCTTGGATATTGCAAGATCTGATCGATACATGGAGAAAGGAGAAGGCGGATGTCCTTACCGCCTCGGTCTTGTTGGGATGGAGCGAATACGATCAATTACTGGCGATGAAAAAGGAAACCCCTTATTCCGGCACGACGGTATTGGTGGATCGGCTGGGATATGCCTTAGCTTTCTCGAAACAAACCATACCCGCTATCCGTAAGGAGGATCAGGCTAGGGATCTTTTGCCTAAAAGCCCTGTCAGGCGGCATGTGGGTTTATATGCGTATAGCGGTCGAGCCTTCGAGTCTTATTTCTCATTACCTCCGTCTGTGTATGAACGCTCTTATATAGAAGGATTGGAACAGATGCGTTTCTTAGAGAATGGCATCAAAATGAGGGTCGTAGACGTTGATTATCGGGGACGTGAGACAACAAGCGGGGTTGATTCCCCGGAAGATGTCAAACGGGTTGAGGAAATACTTGAGAAATATGGAGAGTTCGATCTTTCGTGACTTAGATGGAATCGTAGATTCTATTTTATTTCCTTACCATACTTTGGAGGAAGTTCTACCTCCTGGCTGTGAGGCTGGTCCGGTATGGATGGAATTTGCCTGTTGGGTAGACAGCCAAAAGGTGGATATACGGGCATCGGAATCACCCTTATTCTTGAATATATGTGGTATACCCGCATCCGGTAAATCGTATTGGGCGGAGAAATGGCTATCAGAGAATGGACCTTGTTTGCATATCGCTTTCGACGCTATCATGGAGGCATTATCCGGGTATCAAGCGGATTACTCGCTAGATAGGGAGAATGCGTTCTTACGTTGGGAACTTCCTGCTCGTTTTTTAGGTTACCGTCTTCTTTTGTTGGGATTGAGGAATGGGTGGCCTATTTTATTTGAACATAGTAATGCATTGAGAGAACATGTGGATTTGTATAAGAAGATAAAGAGTCTTGGATATCGGATTCATATGGTGTGCATCGATGCGACACCAGAAATGGTTATCAAAAGAATTGGCTCGGAGGAATCGTTTTTTCCCGGAGGAGCAAGTAAAAAAACGTTGGGATTGCTTGATAGATTTGTTACCTGAATATCAAAAAATAGTAGATGACTTTAAATTAATACAACCATGGAAAAATGTAGAAAACTTGTGATCGTACGGCATGGTAATACGTTTCGTGCGGGAGAGACTCCGACTCGGGTTGGAGCTAGAACTGATTTGCCTCTGGTAGAGGAGGAACGAGCTAGATCTGCGGGACGTTATTTACGTGAAAAGGGGATTGTGATTGACAAGGTGATTTCGGCCCCCTTAAAACGTACATTGGAGACCGCTAACTATATCTTGGAGGAAATGAATGTGGATTTGCCTATCATTCAAGACTTACGTCTTAAAGAGATTGATTATGGGCCGGATGAGAATATGGTAGAAGATCATGTAATAAAACGTTTGGGATCTCTCTATTTAGAAAAGGAGGGAATGGAGCGGAAAGACCTAACAGAAGATCGGATCGTGGAGAGGGGACTTTCCGTGATCGCCCAATGGAATGAGAAGGCCGTGGTACCGTTAGGATGGAACGTAGATGTAGAGAAACTGATAAGCGGTTGGCTGGATTTGGCGGCTAGTATACCTGATGGTGAGACTTGGCTGCTAGTATCTTCCAATGGAGTGATGCGTTTCTCCCCCTATATTCTGGGAATTATGAGGATTTCTGTGCGACTCATGATATTAAGGTTCCGACAGGTGGGTTTGTATATTCGATTGTGTGGGTGATCTATTGGAGGTGTACGGATTGGGGAATAAAGGCTTATAAACTTTTTAAATGATAAATCATGGAAGATATATGGAATATAACAGCTTTGGTAGTTAGTGTATTAAGTGTGCTTTTGTCTCTTTATGCTTTAAGACAGGCTACCACTAAAAATACCTCGGATATGTATCTGTTCTTTATCTCGCAATATGCGAAGGAGGACATGAAATTGGCTTTACGTAAATTGAAAGATATAAAGCGGGGGGTATATCGGTTGGAACAATGGGAGAGTGATATGAAAAATAATTTGCCGAAAGCCTTTGAGTATGACGAGGCGAGACGTTTGGTGAAATATTTTTATGATACTTTAGCCTATATGAAGTTGGAGAAACTAATAGAGGCTCGTTTTGTAAGATTGATTTGCTTGAAGAAAGGGGCATGGCTTTATCTGGACACAGTCGAAGCCATGGAAAAAATTTTTTTGACAGTGGCTATGATAAAAAGCCATATGCGGTTATTCGGGATGTATGCGAAAATTTACGAAAGGAAGGGTGTTGTCCTCCTTAGTTCATTATTTTCGGCTTTTGGTGATTTAATAAAGCCTTGATCGAAGAAACGATCGGGGCTTTTATATTTATTTCTTAATTTGCCATGACAATATTCCGCAAGTCGAAACCGAATTGAATATACTCATCCTCAGTGATTTGCCTCTCTGTTGTCAGGATGATTAACGCATGCCCTCGATAGTTGTTTCTGTAAGGGGGATGGAAATGGTTGTAACGGTTTTCGAAGAAGCCGCATTTTTTATAGAACTTTAATCGCTTGGAGGAAATTTCATCCGTAATAGGATCGATCTCTAATAAGATGATCTTATTCAGGCGTTTATTAAAATCCTCCAGCAATAAACCGCCGTATCCTTGTCCCCTAAAGTTCTCATGAATGGCGAAATGTTCGATATATACATAGGTGCTAAAATCCCAGTATGAGATAAAGCCGATAAAGAGGTTATCTTTCAGATAAACCACTAGATGATAGTTGGGAGATTGGAAGGCCTGTTCTTGTTGTTCTTCTGTTCGTTGCTCAAATAGAGGGAAACTTGCCGTATATATTTGCTCAAAGGTAGGATAGAGAGGATCTTGCTTTCGCGTTATTTCTAGTATGTCCATATGACTTCGCTTTATTTTTGATGCGAAGATAATAATCTAAAAACATTGTCATGTCATATTAAAGCTTTATTTTTGGATGATCTTATAATTAAGATATTGTATACGATGATAGCGTGGTTTCGTTATATATGTTTAATTGTTAGCCTTATAATCACTATGCCGGAATTACTTTCGGCACAACGTCTGGTTTCTCAACGTCAAGAGGATGTGGAGGCCGGTCTTTTATATAACGAGAGCGTCTACATCCTATCTAATTATTCTTGTCTATCCTCCAATTCCCCGGAAAAACTTTCTTTGGACGAGTTGTTGCGGAAGCAGATCGAAGGCTTTTATTTCTATTTGAAGCGGGATACGGAGACAAATGTATTGTTACTAAGGAAACCTGATGGTACGTTTACCCCTTTTAGTGAGTCATTGGAAGCCATTAAGACGGCCTTGGATGCGGACTCCACTAAGGTTATGACGCTTTTCCTTGATTTCTATGTAGAGACGGAGCTGGAATCCTCTTTTAAGGAAATAGGCTTGATGGAGTATGTACTTGAGTATGATACGAAAAACGGATGGCCATCCCTGAAGGATATGTTGAGTTCCGGAAAGCGACTGGTCGTTTTCGAGGTTCAGAAACATTTGAACAGTCCTTCATGGTTGCATAATATGAGGGATTTCGTGGAGCATACGGACGCTGATTGGGGCAACCAACCGGAAGGGGTTGAGAGTTTTGATGAGCGGCTGAAAAAGAATTTGTCTTTATTTACCGGATATAAGTTCTTGGAGACTTCCCGGGGGAATAGCAATGATATCTCGGCTTTAGCCCGGCAGACGCCCTATTTAATTGAATCGTTTAAAAGAGCGTGGATCCGGGATGGAAGGGTTCCCAATTTTATCTTGGTAGATAAGTATTACGCGTGGTTGGATGTCTCGTTGGTTACTTTTCGGAATTTCGATATCATCTACGGTGCGGTTACGAATAACAATGAGCTGCTTAACTACGTGAATTGGGATGGGATGTCTAATTATACGACGGGTAAATATTGCTTTCCGCTAGAGCCCGGGGCCGAGTTGATGCTTTCCCCGATCTCTCCGGGCTATAGGATAGAGCCGGCTACGGTTTATGTCTCCGGTACCCAAAGGAAGGCTTTCGCTAGCGATTTTAAGGCTAGACCTTTGCGGATTGACGAGGATATAGAGATTTATTTACCGTTTGAGGGCGATGAGAAAGATGGTTCGTCCAATCATAATCTCACGGTATCTAGGAATGTCGAGTTTATTCAGGACCCTATACGGGGACAGGTCGCTTCCTTGGAGAATCAGGCCCGTGTGGATTTACCGACCGCTTCGGAACTTCATATGCGGGATCATGATTTCACTGTCGGCGTTTGGTTGAAAATACCTAAGTACCTGCCGGAGAAGGAGGATTATTGTATTCTGGGAGCTAAGAACAGTACTTATCAACAAGCGTTGCATCTGTTGATACGGAACCGGAAACCGTATATGGGATTCTTTAACAACGATCTGGTTGGTAACACGGAGATCGAGCCGGGCAAATGGTACAATGTCGTATGGCGGTATAATAAAAGGAATGGGGAGCAGGCTATATTCGTGAATGGAAAACTGGACGCGATCTCTTTTGATCGTCCGGCTTATCTGGGTAGTGATAGCTTATATGTCGGTTTCGTGAATTTCAGCCAGTCCTCGAACTTCGTGGGTGTGCTGGATAATCTTTGTATTTGGTCTCGTGTGTTGAGCGATAAGGAGATATTGGGATTGAGCAACCAGTTATTAGATTTACATATATCGAATGCGATTACTTGGTTGGATATCCTTGGAATTGGGTTGATTTTGATGGCTCTGGTCTCGATAGCTTATCTAGGCTATCGGAAGGTGAAAGAAAAGCCAAGGCAGGATGAGGCTGATGCGGGAACGGTCGCGGAGGAGGGAATCGAGGAAGGAATCGAGGAGCCGGATCGTTCTTCGCGAGAGATGCCGGAGGAGATTGAGGAGGTTCCGGTTCTGCGCAATTATATCCGATTGTTTGGAGAGTTCTATGTGTTGGACCGGGATGGAAATGATATAACCTCTCTATTTACCCCAAAATTAAAACAGCTGTTTATCTTGATTATGCTTCACTCTTCCCGTGGAGGTTTCGGGATATCGAGCAAGGACTTGACACGGATGATTTGGGGGAATGACAACCCCTCGAAAAGTACGAAGAGCCTTCGAAGCGTATCTATATTGAAACTCCGGAAGATATTGGAACGTATCGATACGGTCGAGGTTCTATTTAACGCGAATCGATATATTCTCCAGCTTTCGGAAGATGTCTATTGCGATTATTTGGCTTGTTTGGATTGGCTGAAAGATAAACGGGTACGGACTCAGCCGGACTTTGAATATTTCTATGATATTATCAGCAAAGGAGAAGTGTTCAAAGGGGAATCGTTTGATTGGATGGATGATTTTAAAAGTTATATCTGTAATAGTACGGTGGATGTCTTGTCTCGCTTTATCGACACTTACTCGATCGAGGATGAGGCGGATCGGGTGATCCAGATAGCAGACCAGATCCTTCTGAACGATCCTTGCAACGAGGAGGCTTTGCTCTATAAGATCAAAGCCTTGATTTACCAGAACAACTTTAAATTGGCCCGTTATGTGTACGACCGCTTTTGCGCTTTATACCAAGAGATGTATGGCGAGGCTTTCCCCTCTTCTTTTGAGCAGGTCGTACCGTCTCCGCTGATGAGTCAGCAATCTCCCCAGTAAGTATTATAGTGTGCCTGCTCATTGGCAGGACTGTGCCATTGCTATTGTCACACCTGTGCCATCGTTGTGGCAAGACCGTGCCACCGTTATGGCATGCCTGTGCCATCCGTGTGGCACTCCTCTGCCATTACAGTGGCAAATGTATGCGCCCCACTGATAGCGATCCTTTCGAATAGAGAGGCAGGTGCTATGCCTCTGACTTATCGAAGATTTTTATAAATATTTCTTGATTTATTTATGTCGCTGTTATTGCGTGAATTATGCTTTGTGAGGATATGAAATTTGCCTTAAATTAGCCCTAGGTTAATGCCTTGTTTAGCGTTCGTTAACTCATGGTTTACTGCTCCTCCCTATATTCGCTCTCGTTGTTTCGCACGAGGAAGCGAAGTTGTGTTTTACTATATATAATTTTTTTTTCGACTTTAAATTTAATACTATGAGTAACACTATGTCTGACAAGAATTCGGTGAACTTCACACGTAGGGAGTTCTTAGGTACAGTAGCTGCAGCGGCGGCGTTTACAATCGTACCTCGTTCCGTTTTGGGTGGACCGGGCTATACGGCACCTAGCGATATGGTCAATTTGGCCGGTATCGGTGTGGGTAGCCAAGGTGGTGGCGATATACAGAATATCGCTACTCCGGATGTACCAATTAAAAGGAGACCTTTTGGTGGAGGCGGTATGCTGTATGCAACCTTATGCGGGCATCCATGCCATCCCAGACGGGAATCGAAGAGCGTCGGATAATCCTGTGCAAATGGGAGATGCGGAGAAACAATACGTTTAAGCATGCGAATATTTATGCGCCTATGTGATGTA
>ENA-OQBD01000653-OQBD01000653.1-human-gut-metagenome-genome-assembly--contig:-NODE-653-length-18029-cov-3.289074_pt1 | contig 18029 bp, 17 predicted proteins | sample MGYA00242742_ERZ504543 | MGnify/ENA primary metagenome ERZ504543 (study PRJEB26092, sample SAMD00036239) | human gut metagenome | host: Homo sapiens | study: EMG produced TPA metagenomics assembly of...
AAATAAAAATATCCGCATCTGCATGAACGTATTCCTTTCGCAGGACTTCCTGACTGTCATTCATGATATGAAGTTCCCCGGACACCAGAAGTTCCCCTTTTTTACAGGAATCCCCGGGCTTTTTTACCGGTATGCCCCTTCGGACGATCATATCTGTGATCACTCCGTCCTTGTCTGCAATCAGATTACAGGGTGAGGTATTACTGTTGATCTCTTTTTGGATAATTCCTTCCTGGATATTAAGAATCAGACGGGTTCCTTCTATTCTGGCAGATACCCAGGTAATCTCCGGAAATTTTTTCCGTACAGCTGCTGCAACTTCTGAACAGTTTATCTTTTTTTGGGACATCCCATGGTGTATATCTTGCTTATCCAGAAAATCGAGGATTTCTCCGGTACTGTTTCTGACATTTCCTTCAATATGGATATTCCAGATTCTCCCTGTCAGAAAAATATCAGGATACCTCCAGATCATGCCATGCAAAAAAGCCTTTCTTTTTTATTCCTTAAAAAAAGAAGGGCATTCCCCGTCTCTGTATGATCTGAATATGTACACCTGTTTTATTCCGGAGAGGTCTCAGGCGAAAGAAATCTGCGGCCTGCATTTGTGCCATAAGCTGACCGTCCTCTCTGTACCGGATCTTTTCCATATAAATTCTTCTGCTTTTGCAGAGATTCAGAAAGCGTTCCAGATTTTCTCCTCTTACAAGGATGATCACATAACCATATATTAATTTCAAAAATTTCAACATTCGCTGTCACCCGCTTTTATATCATAAATCCTTCCTGTCACTTTCATTGCACTGGAATTATACCAGCGGATTTCAAGATTTTTTCCGGATATGGTCACTTTTCCGCAAAAAGACTGTATCACAATTTCAGAAGGTGTATATTTAAAAACAGATTTATAATTTTCGATAACAGCTTCCGTCTGACCGGTCAGTGTGACGATTGTTTCATTATATGCCAGATCAGGCGGAAGTTCTAATGCCAGCACCATCCGGCTTTTCCATTGTCCTGCTTTTTTCATAAAAAAAGCTCCCCGGCTTTTACTATCAGTCTATGCCGGAAGAACTTTCTTTAAAACATGTTTCAGCAGCAATCATCGAAACAAAACCATAGAAAACCACAGAATTGTATTTCCACCCAGATTATATTCCATAGATTCACGCTCTACAATCTCATTTACTACTACGCCATGACTTTCCAGACATGGATGCATCCGGTCAGGATATCTGCATGGCTTTCCCTCTTTATAGGCACATTTTTCACAGATATCACAGGATTCTGTAGACAGGATATAAGTTTCATACCCTTCTTTATTCAGATATTTTCCCACCTCTGTAGTCAGGTCCTCGTGTGCCCGTCTTGTAGAAAGCATTTCTTCCATGTTCATGATATCCGAAACTTCCGCTACACTGGAAAAGAAAACAGCTTGAGGATAACTTTTTATTTTTTTTTCACATTCCTGCAGGGTTCCTACTGCGGGGGGACAGGCCCAGGTAGAATCATAACGTTCGCATTCTTCTTGGCAGATCGTGCGCACGCGTTCCTGAATTGTAATATCTTTTGTGTCCAGTATGCGGTATTCAAAAATCGGGTACTGTGAAATAAATTCTTCAAATTTTTCTGTGTTCATAGTTTTCTTCTTTCTTTTGGACTTGTTGGTACATTCGTTCATTTATGGTAGGGTTCGTGATTCATAATGCGGTAGCTTCTGTATATCTGTTCCAAAAGGATCATCTGCATCAGCTGATGCGGAAAAGTCATTCTGGAAAAGCTGAGCTTATAATCTGCACGTTTCAGAACACTCTCACTCAGTCCTAAGGAACCTCCGATCACAAATGCAATGGAACTGATACCGGAAACTCCCAGTTTCTCAATTTTTTGAGAGAGTTCTACAGAATCCGGCGTTTTTCCGTCAATTGCCAGTGCGATAACATAATCCTGTTCGCGTATATGTTTCATCAGACGTTCGCCTTCTGTATTTTTAATCTGTGTGTTCATGTGCTTCTGACGCTTTATCCGGTGTTTTTTCATTCTGCTACCTGACAGAAAGTCAGCCTGCAGTATCTGCTCAGCCGTTTGGCATATTCTGCGATTCCGTCACACAGATATTTTTCTTTGATCTTTCCAACTGTAACAATACGGATTTCCATGATCTTCTTCCTTCTATTTTAATAAAATCACAGTATTTTTAGTACTGCAGATAATATTCCATAGCAGTCATTTTACTGGTCTTGCCATTTGCTGCAACAAGAATAACATTCAGCCTATGGTAACCCACAGGCATGGAGATTGGCTGTTCATAAACAGTACTGTTAAGATCCGGTTCAGAATCAAATGCATAATATGCCTTACATCCATCCGGAACAGTGTATCTTAATCTCTGATTTTTTTATTGTAATCCCCTGGTTTAGGTGTTACCTTAGGGGCTTTCGGTGCATTTAAAACAATCACATACTTTCTACTGATCACATCACTTTCGATGTTTTTATCATTTACACCAAAGGCTTTTAATTCAGTTGTGCCTTCCCTCAGAATAATAGGTTCTGTATATACTTTACTCTTTCTGGTAGGTGTGCTTCCATCTAATGTGTAATAAATCTTTTGGCAGTTACCTTCCAGTTTCAGAGTCTGCGTTGTAGTATAGGTTCCGGGTGCAGGATTTGATACAGGTGTTTCGCAGATATATTCTGCGCAGGCATTCTGCACCTCTCTGTCAGCAGATTTCAGGATCAGTCTGACTTCGTTGGTCTTTCCCTCCTGTGTAAGAAGCTTCACATACTCTTTATATATTCCTGTTCCCGCAGTTTTGTTCTGGATAAACGGGCGCAAAACAAGAAGTGCAGATCGTTTATCGCCTGATTTCTCCATACTTTTGGCCAGAAGAAGATTGGCGGCTTCATTTTTGGGATTTTTATCCAGAGCATTTTCTGCAATCCGCTGTGCTTCTTCATAGTTTTGCTGTGCATATTGTTTTTTTGCCCTGGAATATAAGGCAGAAAAAGTATTTAACTGCCGATAACAAAAGAACCCCAGCAGTGTAGCCGCACACAGAAGCAGACATAGAATCTGTTTTTTGCTGAATTCAGCTTTCTTCTTTTGCGATGTTTGAAATATTTTACAATTTTTGTTTTATGTTTCCTTTCGGATGGGCGGTTCTGCTGCTCCTTTTTCATCAGAGTTTCCACTGTGCTGAATTCTCTTACCCAGGGTATCTCCGCAAGGCAGTAGGGGCAGTACAGAGAGCCTTTTTCCACCTCTTTATGACATTTAGGACATTTCATAGACAGTCCTCACTTACTGATTTTCCAGATAATTCTGAAACTCCTCCATAGACATAAGAACTTTTCTCGGTTTTGTTCCCTCTTCCGGTCCCACTACACCTGCGTCGCAGAGCTGATCCATGATTCTTGCCGCTCTGTTGAAACCAATCTTAAACATTCTCTGCAGCATACCAATAGAAGCTTTCTCTTTCTCTATGATAAACTTACCTGCTTCTTCAAAATGGATGTCCCTTTCATCTCCGGACATACCTGTTGTTACAGGAGAATTTACCTGCTGCTCGATCTGTTGGTTATACTGGACACCCGGATTTTTATCTGCAAGAAATTCAACCACAGCACTTACCTCATCATCAGATACAAATGCACCCTGAAGTCTTGCAGGCTTCTGATATCCCTGAGGATAAAAGAGCATATCACCTTTTCCAAGAAGCTTCTCGGCTCCGTTCATATCCAGAATTGTCCTGGAATCCACACCGGAAGATACAGAGAAAGCAATTCTGGAAGGCATATTCGCCTTGATCAGACCGGTGATAACATTTACAGACGGTCTCTGTGTGGCAATGATCAGATGGATACCTGCCGCACGTGCAAGCTGGGCCAAGCGACAGATAGCATCCTCCACCTCTCCGGGCGCAACCATCATAAGGTCTGCAAGCTCATCCACGATGATCACGATCTGCGGCATTTTCACAGGTTCTTCTTCAGCTCCTGCCGCCTTGATCTGTTCTGCTTTTCTATTATATTCATCCAGATTACGGACACCGTACTCCGCAAATGTATTGTAACGGTTTGTCATCTCCTGTACTGCCCAGTTTAATGCGCCTGCTGCTTTCTTCGGATCTGTCACAACCGGAATAAACAAATGTGGAATTCCGTTATACACACTGAGCTCTACTACTTTAGGATCGATCATGATAAGCTTTACTTCATCCGGATTTGCCTTGTACAGGATACTGATGATAAGTGTATTGATACATACTGATTTACCTGAACCGGTTGCACCTGCGATGAGAAGATGTGGCATTTTGGCAATATCCGCAACTACAGTCTTACCTGCAATATCCTTTCCTACTGCAAAAGAAAGTTTGGATTTTGCCTTCTGAAATTCTTCTGACTGGAGCAGATCTCTGAGCATAACCGTACTGTTCTCTTTATTGGGAACCTCAATGCCCACTGCTGCTTTGCCGGGGATCGGTGCTTCAATACGGATATCAGGAGTGGCAAGATTCAGTTTGATGTCATCTGCAAGACCTACAATTTTGCTGACCTTCACTCCCATCTCGGGCTGAAGTTCATAACGGGTAACAGTTGGTCCGCAGCTCACATTAGTGACAGTCACGTTCACGCCGAAATTGTGAAGTACTTCCTGGAGTTTTTTTGCAGTCTTACGCAGATAGGCATCAGAATCCCCCTGAGCTTTGCTGCTTCCTTTCTTCAGCAGATTTAAGGCTGGAAATTTATATTCTTTTTTTACGGCTGCTTCCTGTCGGGTGATCTCATGCTGAATGTTTACAATTCCGCTCTGTATCTCCTTTTCAGAAGATTTGGGGTTTTTCGAAGGCGGCCGCACTGCCTTCTCATCCTGAAAAGGGGGCAGATCTTCCTCCGATTCTGAAACCACAGATTTCTTCCGGTCAGTGACAGCATCTTCAAATGGAAGGTCTTCCTGCTGTTGTGATTCATTATCTGCCTCGTATGTATCCGGGGATGTATCCGCTCTGTGAATCTCAAAATTCATCGGAGCATCGATGTATGGTTTATTATCCGCATCATCAGAGGATTTAATCCCTGTATTCTCGGTATCCTCCGCAGCTTCGGCTGTTTCTGCTGCTTTTTTCAGAAGTTTCCCCTTTTTCTTTGGCTTCTGTTCAGAATAGCCTGTCAGCTTGGTTCCTTCCAGAAAGCCGCCTTTTTTCATTTTTTTGCTTTCGAAGGATCCATGAGAAAGTCATCATCTGAAAATTCATCATCGACAATTTCTTCCTCCAGTCTGCGGACTCTTTCTTCACGCCGCTGTTCTCTTATAAGCTGACGTTCTCTGGCACGTTCTTCTCTATATCGCTCACGTTCAGGCTGCCCCTGCATATAGCGCATATGTCTGTCTTTTACAAAATCACACACTTTTATAACCAGCCGCGTTACAAAATCAAGCAGAGAGCGCTGTGTGATAATGATCATACATACAACAAATGCCAGTATAATAATCACATATCCGCCGATAGTTCCAAAAGCAGATGTGACAGAAATACAGATCGCTCCTCCGATCAGACCACCGCCTGTTTTATAATCTGCGCTTAAAGCATAATAATCCAGTAAAGTTGTACTCTGCATATATCCGTCTGTGAGAAGCTGCGCTGCCCCACACAGAAACAGAAACATCACAAACGCCGCTGCAAGTTTCTTATATGCCAGCCGGTTTGTTTTATTGATCAGAATAAATGCTGATTCAAGGAAAAATACGATTGGAAACAGATATGCCATCAGTCCCATCAGTCCGAAACAGAAATTACTGATCGCATCTCCCACAAAACCACCTGCTCCAAAATTGCTTGCCATCAGGATCACACATGCGGCCAAAATCACAAATAATATGATTTCTGTCTGAAATCTGCCGACTTCCTGTTCCATTGCTGTCTTCTTTTTTGTATTTCTTCCCGAATGCCCGGTATTCTTACTCTTTGATGCTGCCATTCTAAGGCTCCCCTCCTTGATCTTCTCGTAAATATCTTCCCTTTACAGGGCAAAATTTAATGCCAGTGTAATAATACCGACTATAAATGAATAATATGCAAAATAGCGTAATTTTACATTCTGAGTCATGGCTATTGTATTTCGGATAACAAGACATCCCACAAAACCGGCGATGATCATTGCAAATACATAGGTAAACCCAAGTCCTGCCGTCATTTCAGAAGTACCAAAATTTCCGATTTCCGTAAAAAAAGCACCTATGATAGCAGGCAGACTCATAAAAACAGAAAAACGAACCGCAAATTTGCGATTATATCCGCATAACAGTGCAGCACATAACGTAAATCCCATTCTGGAAATCCCCGGAAAGACAGCAAGCCCCTGACAAATTCCAATCCACATGGCGCTGTCATAAGAAGCCTCTCTCGGTCCCTTTTTTCCACCGGATTTATTCAGATCTGTTACCAGAAGAAATACGCCTGTAAGTAAAAATCCGATTCCCGGAACAATCTGAGAGTCCGCGGCCAGAAGAGCCAGCCGTTTTCCTGTAAGTCCCAGAAGTGCTGTTGGAATCATGGAAATCACAAGAAGTGCACCTGTTTTCCGATATGTTCCGGTGACTATTCTGGCATAGCCCAAACTTTCCCCTGTCTTCTTGTTATGGATATATAGATTCAGATTACCGATCATATCCATAAACATCCCCAGAAGTCCCAGCCCGATTTTCTTTAAATCTTTGCGGAACAAAAATATAATTGCTGCCGCACTTCCAAGATGGAGCATCGTTTCTGACAGCAATCCGGTTTCGTGGCCGATTCCCATATATTGTTCCAATATGCATAAATGTCCCAGGCTGCTGACAGGAAGAAATTCCGTCACAGCCTGAATGACAGCCAAAAATATCAAATATACAACGATCATAGAACTGATTCCTTTTTGTTTCTCCAAAATTATGGTTTATTATAGCACACTCAGAAAGGCTTTACAATAAAAAGCCCCCTGACTGTCATGTTCACAACGTAGCCAAAATTCATTCATTTTCCTGCTGCTTTTTTTTCTTTTTCATGTGCCAGCAGTTCCTGTACCGATTTATGTGCAATCCGGAATTCTTTTTCAAAATAAGCATTGATCTCTGCACCGTATAACAGAAGATTCATACAGATATACAACCATACCATGACCATGATGATCGTCGCAAGGTTTCCGTACATATTACTGAACCCCGGAAAAATCTCAAAATAAAAAGAGAATCCGTATGAAAATATCGACCATGCAACTGCTATGATCAAGGCTCCGGGAATCTGGCTTTTGAATGTGGCTTTTCTGTTCGGAAGAACCTTATACAACATAAGAAAAACCAGAAACAACACACCAAATACCAACAGTGCTCTTGCCCCCAGTATTTTTCCCAGAACTTTTCCAAGAAAAGGAATATATTTTGATACAACTTTCTGTATTTCGTTTCCGAGTACAAGCATAAGCAGAGACACGATTACCGCAATCACCAGTGATAAAGTATAGAATACTGCATAAATTCTGGTTAACAGCCAGTTACGAGTTTCTTTTACGTGATAAATGGTATTTAATCCATTGATGATAGACTGCATTCCTTTTCCGGCAGACCACAGTGCCACAATTGCTGACAAAGGGACAATTGCAGTACTTCTTTTGTATACATCTACCACGATCCCCAGAACAAAACTCTGCAGATTCTCCGGAATAAAAGCAACGATCGCATCCCTGACTACATTATAGGTCAGAGGTGTATACCGTACCAGTGTAGTCAGAAACAGAATACAGGGAATAAAAGACATGATCAGAAAATACGCTGCCTGTGTCGCATAAGCTCCTACGTGATCTCCGGATACACGTTCCATAAACCCGAATAAAAGCCCTGTAACAGACCGGGTTTTATTTTTCTTTTTCATATATGTCTCCATTCTGTTATTTTACAGCAGTCATTTCTGATAAGGCATTTATGGTGATTGCTGTAATTATAAAGATAACTGTTTCGAATATCTCTGTTTACTATCATACCATGAAACTGCCGTTATGACAAACATGAATTATGGATAATAAAATCCGGTTCTTTTCATGCTGGAATGCTGTAGATATGAAAAAAACCGGATCAATATGTAATTAGTTTTATGGTCAGATTTTTACTTTCTGATGTAGAAATGATAAGCAGTCACAGAATCATACTGTTCACCTGCATTAAGAATCGGGGAGTGGAAATCTTCAACATTGACCGCATTCGGTTCAACCTGCGTTTCCAGACAGAAAGCATCCCGCTTATTGTAAGTATGACCATTTTTACCATATTCATTTTCGACAAAATTTGCTGCGTAAAACTGTACACATGGACAGTCAGAAGTGACATCCATGGCAATTCCGGTTTTATCACTGTATGCGGTTGCAATCAGTCTTCTGTTTCCTTTTGCATAATTGTCTGTCACATAATTGTGGTCATATCCGCCTGTGAATTTCAGCTGGTCAAATTCTGCTTCAATATCCTGCCCGATCTGTTTGGCAGTTCTGAAATCCATGGGAGTCCCTGCAACTTCCTCATACACTCCTGTAGGAATGGAATGACTGTCGGCTACAGGTGTATAATATTTTGCATGGATTGTAAGATACTGATCCATGGCGGTTCCGCTTCCTTCACCATTCAGATTGAAATAAGAATGATTTGTCATATTGGCAACTGTCGGCTCATCGCAGATTCCCTGATAATGGATCCTCAGTTCGTTGTCTTCCGTAAACTCATATTTTACAGACACATCAAATTCTCCCGGGAAACCATTCTCGCCATCCGGACTTATATGGTTAAATATAACACTGTTTTTATCATCGGAAATCTCAGCCACTTTCCAGAGCTTTTTTTCAAATCCGTCAGGACCGCTGTGAAGATTATTGTCATTCTCATTCTGAGCAAGAACTACTTCTTTGCCATTGACAGAGAATTTCGCACCGCCGATGCGGTTTCCGTTTCTGCCGATGGTTGAACCGAAAAAGCATCCATTTACTTCATAAGATGCCAGATCATCATATCCAAGTACTACGTCTGTTAAAGTACCATCTTTATCAGGTACGCAGACCTTAACCAAGATTGCTCCAAAATCTGTCACTTCCGCATATGCCCCGGATTTGTTTTCCAGATGAAAAATTTTTACTGTTTCCCCAGTCTGTAATACACCGAACTTTCTTTCAGAAACACTCATTGTTTCCAACCTCCCGTATCATAAAATAATATTAAATCCAAAAGATAATAAAAAAGAGCCTCTCTACGGCTCATTTTTACAGTTCCCGAAATGCCGTTCCCTTCCCATTGACGCCTAGCCGCAGCTAGGTGGGTATCCTCAACAGACCTTCTGTCTTCCGCTGCATAATGACGGCCTGACATCCGGCCTGCGATGTTGGGTTCCCGTTAAAGTCGATGTAGGTTCAAAAAAAGAAGGGGCCTCGTACATTTCAGGATATTCACTGTTTTTAACTGATTCTTATTATACTCCAGTATATGTTCTTTTTCAACATAAAATGTAGAATTAATTATATTTTTTATAATATGGAGATTATCGGTTACTGTTCACACACCACTATCCCGCGAGGTGTTTTGGCATGAATATGCCAAAATCCCGAGACATACAAGCCAAAATTCCATTGCCGCAGGCAATCTGGAATGAATTTTGGCTACGTTACTGTGAACGGAGTGAACAGTAACGATTATCGGATTCCAAGGATATCTTTTACTGCCTTTGGCATATCCGGCGCATCTACCACCCGGTTATGAAGCACTGGTGCTGTGCGGATCGTCTCAACTGCCTGTGGAAGTTTCACTCCGGAAAGCGCACTCAGTTCATCAGCCAGTGCAAAATCATCCTTACCGTCTGTATCTGCTCCAAGTGCTTCCATTACACTTCTTGTAAATTTATATGGGCTTGCTGTGGATGCAATGACAGTTGGTGTGGTATCATTGGTATCTTTTACATATTTGTCATAAACACCTGCTGCAACTGCAGTATGGGTATCTATCACATAATGACTGTCTTTGAAGATTTCTGCGATTGTTTTTGCTGTTTCGTCTTCTGTACAGTAATTGCCATAGAAGTCTGCAAGCTGTGCCTTCATGTCTTCTGTGATGGTATACTCGCCGCCTGCAGTAAGAGACTGCATCAGCTCTGCACATTTTTTTGCATCACCGCCTGCGATACGGTAGATCAGACGTTCCAGATTGCTGGAGATCAGAATATCCATGGACGGTGAGGTTGTAAGGATAAAGTCACGCTTTCTGTCATAAGTTCCTGTGCGGAAGAAATCATACAGAACCTTGTTATCATTGGAGGCACAGATAAGTTTGTGAATCGGAAGTCCCATCTGTTTTGCATAATAAGCAGCCAGGATATTTCCAAAGTTTCCGGTAGGTACTACCACATTGATCTCCTGACCGTCTTGATCTTGCCCTGACGTACAAGTGATGCATATGCATATACATAATAAACGATCTGCGGTACCAGACGTCCGATATTGATAGAGTTCGCAGATGAGAACTGATATCCTGCAGCATCAAGTTCTGCTTCCAGTTCCTTATCATTGAACATTTTCTTTACGGCAGTCTGTGCATCGTCAAAGTTTCCGGTAATTCCCACAACATATGTATTGTTGCCTTTCTGAGTTACCATCTGTTTCTCCTGGATAGGACTTACACCATGTTTCGGATAGAAAACGATGATCTTTGTTCCCGGAACATCTGCAAATCCGGCCATTGCCGCTTTACCTGTATCTCCGGAAGTAGCGGTAAGAATAACAATCTCATTTTTTACCTGATTCTTCTTAGCAGCTGTAGTCATAAGATGTGGAAGAATTGATAATGCCATATCCTTAAACGCAATGGTCGCACCATGATACAGCTCAAGGAAATAAGCTCCGTCTGCTTCATGAAGCGGTGCAATCTCTTTTGTATCAAATTTTTCATCATAGGCATTGTTGATGCAGTTCTTTAATTCTTCTTCTGTAAAATCAGTAAGGAAACATTTCATTACTTCATATGCTGTCTCCTGATAGCTCATCTTTGCCAGCTCATCCATTGGGACATCCAGCTTCGGAATCTCTGTCGGCACAAATAAGCCGCCATCCTCAGAAAGCCCCTTTAAAATAGCCATAGAAGCTGTTACGGTTTCTTCTTTTCCTCTTGTGCTTTTGTATAATACCTGCATGATATTTCCTGCCTTTCCAAAGTTATTCGTAACTGTTCAGTATATTGGCAGTAATAATAAACCGCTGAACAGTTACAGTTATTCATTTCGCCAATTGAGCACATTATAGCATATACTTTAGCAAAATACTATCCTAAATTATTACTCTTTTTTCTGTCTTTTTATGATTGATTACTATAAATCAAAAATATGGACATATTCTTTTGTTCCCGAAGAATATGTCCATATTTTGAGCAGTATTACCGCAATCCTGTTAAATGAGTTATATGAAGAGTATCGTTTATTACGATCCTGTGGAACTTTCTGCTGAATCCGGATAGGTATAAAATTCATGTACGCCGTATTTAAACAGCCTTTTCAGATCTTTCTCAAACCAGGAGACATTCTGGCTTTCAGCTTCAGACTTTTGGATAAAAAACAGTGCTCCTTCTGAATAATCCACACCTTCAAGAGCCTGTCTGACGGCTTCTCTTGTCTCATCTGTAACAGTTACTTCATTGATACGTCCGTCATAAGTCGGTGAAAACTGCGGAACACCATTGGTATTCTGCCATACCACTTCTGTGACTGTGTCAGGAAATTCCTTATTCTTTATACGGTTCATGATCACATTGGCAACCAGAATGCGTCCCTTGACATCCTCAGTACCCGCTTCAGCTTCTACAATATGAAGCAATGTATCATAGTCCTCATCCGACATCATCCGGGCACTCTCTGCAAGAGCCGTTGTCCTTGCATCCAACTCATTGATGCTGCTCTCCATAGAAGAGCTGACATCGAATTCTGCCATATTATCTTCAATAACTTTGATTCTCTGACCGACCATTACCTGTTCACAGGAAGTTCCGATACGTGTGACTGATTTTTTGGGAGAAGCTGTATCATTCATTCCGGATACTACTCCTGCAATTCCTGTTGGCAGTACATCTGTTTCGTCAGCATCAGAGGAAAAAGTTTTCTCCCTATTTTCAGAAGCTGCATATACTTTGTTTTTTCCATTAAAATCTGCTATTCTGCCGCCTGCTGCAAATCGCAATCGCCGTACAGGTACACACTGTAACCAGTATCAGACTCCGCGCCGGATTGCCGGACTGTTTTGACTCTTTTTTCTGAACTTTCATACTTATCATTCCTTGAGTTTTTTTAATTACAGGTTTTTATGGTTGTAACATTTCTGTAACTTATAAGAAAATTATATTTAATATAATTGATTTTGTCAAGCTTTTTTCATATTTTTGTAACATTTTAGCTTGCAAAAAAGAAAAAAGGAAGGTTCCATCAATGAAATCTCCCTTTAATATATGCTTCATTTTTCTCAATTATTACATTTATTTTTTTCGCCGCAGATCAGGAACATAGGGGTTGGATTATAAAACTCATCTTTCTTTGTATAAATTCTGCTGCTGATACCCAGATCAATGGAGAATCTGTTGATACCCAGTTTTCCCAGTGTCTCCAGATCCCAGGCAGGGCGTACATAGGAACTGATAGGAAGCTGGCGTTTAATTTCCTCGCATTCCTGCATCATGGCATCGCCTACTGTAAAATGAGCATGATTGGCAGGCAGATCAGCAGTATCTGAGAAATCATCTGCACCATAATTGGCATCTGCGTTGATCAGGATTCCTCCCGTTTTCAGCACACGAATCCATTCTTTATATGCTCTTGCTGCATCCGGAAGTGTCCAGGTAAGATTTCTGGACACGATTACATCAAAGGTACCATCAGGAAAATCCGGATTTTCCGCATCCATTACTTCAAACGTACAGGAGGCGTTCTCTTCTTTTGCCAGTTCCCTGGAATGAATGATCATATCCGGTGTCAGATCGATTCCTGTAACTTCATGTCCCAGTTTTGCTAAAAGAATGGAAAAGAAGCCTGCACCGCATCCCATATCCAGAATCCTTAATTTTTCCATCAGGAAGAAAAGTCCCGATCTCTTTCAGCCATTTATCAGCCATATCACTGTGAAGCTCAGCTCTTCTCTGTTCCATAAAACTGTCGCTTCTTTTCGCCCAGTAATTTGTGATCTTTTCCTTGCGTTCATCCTTTCTTCTGCTGAAACTGCCATATGCGATCATCGGACCATCCTTAATAACCTGAAGACTTCCCGCCTGATATAGAACCACTCCATTTAAATCGGATAAACTTGTCTCCAGAATATTTCCCTCATAATCCTTAACACAGCCAAGATACTCTCCAACCTTAATGATATCTCCCGGTTTTTTGGCAGGATACCACAGCCCGGATACACTGGCAGACTGATAACGCACATCTTCAATTTCCATGGGATAATAATTACTGTAACTTCTCATGCCATCGTAAACACCCAGCGCACACAGAATATTACGCACATCTTTTCTTGTAGAATGAACCTCCTCCGGACTCCAGCCTCCCATCTGGCCACGTTCGATCAGAACACTGGGAATGCCACATGCGGCAGCATAATTGTAAGAACCACCGGATGCCACATTAGACTTTACCATATAGGGAACATCTGCCTGCTCTGCCATCTTCCTTGACATCTGAACCACATCTTCATCTGCACATCCGGCATAGTAAATATAAGGCGTAAGCTGCTCATAATCATCCCCGCTGTGAAGATCAATATAATAATCTGCTGCACTGTGAAGCTTCTGAATCACCTCATACGCCAGACGGTCCATCCTGGTTCCCTGCGGATTCCCCGGAAATACACGATTCAGATTCTTCTCATCCTCCGGGCAGACACTGCCGCTCCTCTCCTCAAATTCCTTCCTGCACACAGTCTTAACCAGGATCACTCTTCCATGGATCTTCTCAGGCTTCAGTTTATCTGCAAGCTCAACAGCAGCCTGGATTCCCACATATTCTCCTCCATGGACCGCAGCGGTGATCAGAACTGTCTTTCCGGGATGAGAACCGCAGATTACTGTATAAGGAAGCGAAAACTCACCTCCGCCCAGTTTCAGGAATCCGCTCTTTTTCGTACCCGGAGCAGTACACAACGCGGCATCCTCCAAATCTCTTTCCCTGTCATATCTGCTATCAGAATCATCCGTTCCGTCATTCTCGGACCAGATATCTTTCTCTTTCTTCACAGCGCTGATCATAAACATCGGCGTAGAATGATAATTCAGCTTCTCTTCCTGACTCCACACCCGCTGCCAGATCCCGGTATCCACTGCCACAGACTCAAACCCGTTCTCCTTCAGAAACTTCCTGTCCCAGGACGGTCTGTTAATAGAAGAAAGAGGCATCTGCAGTGCAATCTTCTCCATTCTGTCAATATCCGTACAGAGGTAATGATCATCCAGATGCTCACTCTCCACACTCTTTCGGTCTTCCTCATAAGACAGGCGTTTCTCCTCATCATAAAGATAACCGTACCAGTTTGCATCGAAATTAAGAAGCTTTCCGCCCGGTTTCAGTACACGACACCACTCTTCATAAGCTCTCTTAGGATCCTTCAGATTCCATGTCAGATTCCTGCTGATCACAACATCAAACACATCATCCTCAAATTCCAGATTCTGAGCATCCATCTTATAAAAAGAAATCCGCTCACAAAGATTACCGGCATTCCTCTTCGCAGTATCCAACATCTCCTGCGTATAATCAACAGCAGTCACCTTATATCCCGCCTCAGCCAGAATAACAGGAAAAAATCCAGGTCCTGTTCCGATATCCAAAATCTTAATCTCATCCTTCGCTTTCTCCGGGAACTGCCCTTTCAACACCTCAAGCCATGCCCCCTTCTGCATCCCATTCAATTCCTTATGATTAACTTCAGAATACCCCTCAGCCCGGGTAGTCCAGTAACTCTCAATCTCCGATAATAAATCCTTCACTTTATGCCAACCTCCATGCATGCAATTTATAATCATATATGACCCAAATTATATCAAATCCCTCCCCTCTCCAACAAGCCCTCCCGGGGGATATATTTCACGTCTCAATTCATTTTTATATAAACAAAGTCCTTCTTATAATTCACACTCCACCTTGTATTATATCTTAACCAAAACCAGCGAAGCAGGCGTATAGTTGTACCGGATGCATTTGCAGGCATCTTAGAGATTCTTAGTCCTCGGAAATCTGCGTTATGAGACGAAAAGTCCCTTGTCTGAGCGACAGCGAGTAATTCCGGACTTTTCGTCTCATGCTTTTAGCGGATTTTCGAGGGCTTAGAATCTCTTAGATGCCGAAACCGTATCAGGTACAACTATACGCCTGCTTCGCGTCCCCTTTTTAAACCAAAAGCAAAGCTGCCATACCCCCAAAAAGAGGATATGACAGCTATATATTTTTACTCAGATAGCTCCAAGAATCTTCCGGGCATTATCAATCCTTTCCTGCGTCGGAGGATTAACCCCCTCCAGTGGATAAGAAAGCCCCAGATTCTCCCATTTAAACTTACCAAGCGTATGATAAGGGAGCACCTCCACTCTCTCCACATTGGAAAGAGTATGGATAAAATCAGCTAACCGGTGCAGATATTCATCCTTATCACTTCCGCCCGGCACAAGCACATGACGGATCCATACAGGTTTTTTCATATCAGAAAGTTCCCGTGCCATCGCAAGAATATTCTTATTGGAATGACCGGTAAGCTTAATATGCTCCTGCTCGTCAATCTGCTTGATATCAAGCATTACAAGATCTGTATACTTCATAAGCTCCAGCCATCCGGAATGCCATGGTTCCTGATCAGTGAAGGGATTTCCACTGGTATCAAGATTCGTATGCACACCCTCTGCCTTTGCCTTCTTAAAAAATTCTGTAAGAAAATCCATCTGAAGCAATGGCTCACCACCGCTTACAGTGATACCGCCTTTGCTGCCCCAGTAGCCCTTATAACGTAAAGCTTTCTTAAGAAGCTCATCTGCCGTATAAAGCTCTCCCTGCTTCATCTTCCAGGTATCCGGATTATGACAGAACTGACATCTCATGGCACAGCCGCTTAAAAAAATCACATATCTTACTCCGGGTCCGTCAACGGACCCGAAGCTTTCTAAAGAATGAACATAGCCTTTTATCTGTTTATTATCCATTATATCATCATCCATTAATTACATTCTGTCGTGGCAGGTTCTGGCAATAACGTCTAACTGCTGCTCTCTTGTAAGGTCGATGAACTTAACAGCATAACCCGATACACGGATTGTGAAGTTTGCATATTCTTCTTTTTCAGGATGTTCCATCGCATCGATCAGTTTTTCTTTACCAAATACGTTTACATTGAGGTGATGAGCACCCTGATCAAAGTATCCGTCAAGTACATGTACCAGATTCTCTGAACGCTCGTCATCGCTGTGTCCCAGAGCATCAGGATTGATTGTCTGAGTATTGGAGATACCGTCAAGAGCATCTTCATAGTCAAGCTTGGCAACAGAGTTCAGGGAAGCAAGAAGGCCGTTCTGCTCTGCACCGTAAGATGGGTTTGCACCAGGAGCAAGAGGTTCCCCTGTTTTCTTCCGTCCGGAAGAGATCCTGTAGCTTTACCATAAACAACGTTGGATGTGATGGTAAGGATGGATGTGGTTGGCTTGGAATCACGGTAAGTATGAATGTGTTTCAGTTTCTCAAGGAATGTAGACAGAAGAGTTGTTGCGATCTCGTCTGCTCTGTCATCATCGTTACCATAACGTGGGAAGTCACCCTCAACCTGGAAATCTGTTGTAATGCCGTCTTCATCGCGGATAGCTTTAACTTTTGCATATTTGATAGCGGACAGGGAGTCTACTACATGAGAGAATCCTGCGATACCTGTTGCGAAAGAACGCTCAACCTTTGTATCGATCAGAGCCATCTCTGCTGCTTCATAGTAGTATTTGTCATGCATGTAGTGGATCATGTTCAGTGTTCCGACATACAGATGAGCCAGCCAGTCCATCATTTTATCATATTTTGCAATTACTTCATCATAGTCAAGATATTCAGAAGTGATCGGCTGATAGTTTGGTCCTACCTGCTGTTTTGTCTTCTCATCAACACCACCGTTGATCGCGTAAAGAAGGCATTTTGCAAGGTTTGCACGAGCGCCGAAGAACTGCATCTCTTTACCTGTCTCTGTAGCAGATACACAGCAGCAGATGCTGTAGTCATCGCCCCATACCGGACGCATAACATCATCATTCTCATACTGAACAGAACTTGTTGTAACAGAAATATTTGCAGCATATTTCTTGAAGTTCTCAGGCAGTCTTGAAGAATAAAGTACTGTAAGGTTTGGTTCCGGAGCCGGTCCCATATCTTCCAGTGTGTGCAGGAAACGATAGTCGTTCTTTGTTACCATGGAACGTCCGTCCTGTCCCATACCTGCTACTTCCAGAGTTGCCCATACCGGGTCACCGGAGAATAACTGGTTGTAAGAAGGGATACGTGCAAATTTAACCATACGGAATTTCATTACCATGTGGTCAACAAGCTCCTGAGCTTCTTTCTCTGTAAGAGTTCCGTTCTGAAGATCTCTTTCAATATAAATATCAAGGAATGTGGAAATACGTCCGACACTCATTGCAGCACCGTTCTGAGTTTTGATGGCTGCAAGATATCCGAAGTACAGCCACTGGAAAGCTTCTCTTGCATCTTTGGCCGGTTTGGAGATATCATATCCATAAGATTCAGCCATAACTTTCATGCCTTTCAGAGCACGGATCTGATCAGCGATCTCTTCACGAAGCTGGAAGTCATAACGTCTCATACCCTGACGGTCGCATGCTGCGAAGTCTTTCTGTTTTCCTTCGATCAGAGCGTCGATTCCGTACAGAGCCACACTGTCTGTAGTCGCCACGATACGTCCACGTCCGTAAGTATCCGGAAGACCTGTAAGGATCTTGTTGTGACGTGCTAC
>ENA-OQBD01000655-OQBD01000655.1-human-gut-metagenome-genome-assembly--contig:-NODE-655-length-18017-cov-3.174734_pt1 | contig 18017 bp, 16 predicted proteins | sample MGYA00242742_ERZ504543 | MGnify/ENA primary metagenome ERZ504543 (study PRJEB26092, sample SAMD00036239) | human gut metagenome | host: Homo sapiens | study: EMG produced TPA metagenomics assembly of...
ATGAGGGTTCTTGCATCAGCGGCTCTATGGGCTTGCTGCCTTCCGCTTCTACCGGAGAGAGCACGCCGGTTTTCGAGCCGATTCATGGCTCTTGGCCGCAGGCGAAAGGGCTGAATATTGCGAACCCCTTGGCGCAAATTCTTTCAGTAGCGATGTTATTCGAGTATTTCGACCTCAAAGAAGAGGGAGCCTTGATCCGTGAAGCCGTAGACGCTTCCCTCGATGCGAATGTCCGTACGCCGGAAATCCAAGTGGAAGGTGGAGCGAAATATGGAACGAAAGAAGTGGGTAGTTGGGTTGTCAATTATATCACGGAAAAGTAGTATAAATGGGCCGATTTCGCACCAGTAGTGGCGCAGGCTCACACGTATAGTGGCATCGGCTCACGCGAGTAGTGGCGTAGGCCAATACCACTACTCGCGTGAGCCGATGCCACTATACGTATAAAAACAGCCTTAACGAGCCATCTTCATCAACTCGTCGATAGTCGTTTTATCATATCCCATATCCTCAGCTTTCTTGAAGTCTAAGGCGGCCGATGCCTTCTCATATTGGGCGAGTTTTACTTTGCCTCGCAATACATATAAAGCGGCTGTCGGGGTACTTTCCACGAAAATGCGATTGATATCGGCCATAGCCCGGGCGTTCTTGCCCATCATGAAGTATAGATCGGCACGGCCCTCGTATAAGATCCATTCGCGGGGCATCTCGTTGATCAAGTAATTAAAGATGCGTTCGCTCTCATCGTAATTCCCCCGTAGCTTCTCGAGAATCGCGTGTCCCAGACGTCCTTTCACGGATTTCTCGTTTACTTCCAGTATCTTATCGAAATCCTGCTCGGCCAACAGATAGTTCTTATGTTGCAAATGAAGCATCGCCCTGCAATATAACGCCTCTTGATGATGGGGGTTCAAGATTAACAGGGCATTGTAATCGTTCGTCGCTTTTTCGATCTCACCCATTTCCGTATATAAGCCGGCACGATTTTCCAGTATGGCCTCATTATTCGGATGGCGGCTTAGGGCGGCGGTATAGGAGAGAAGGGCATCTTCCAGTTTCCCTTGTCTACGCTGTATCGTCCCGAGATTCATGAGCAAGGCATAGTTATTGGGGTTGCCCGGTTCAAGGCGCATGGCGGCTCGTAGGCTCTCTTCGGCGGAGACTAAGTCGTTCTTGTCCAAGAAGTCAAAACTTTTCTCGACAAACTTCTCGTATGTCTGAGCGTGGCCATAGCCTATTGAAAGGAAAAGGGCGGCGAGTATCGCAAGGATTTTCATGCTGTCGAATTTAACGTGTTATTTGATTGATCGCAAAGCTACGTAATTATTTCATGGTTTTACCAGATTAAAAAACTTTATACCTTTGCTACATTTCATAATATTTTGGAAGATCAGATTGTTATATAATTAATAGATTAATTAAAATAGAAGAGATATGGTATTATTAGCAGCTGTAGAAGCGAGTTCTAAATTAGAGGAAGCTATCAGATCCTTGGTTGAGCATGGCTCCCAATTGGGTTTTACGATTATTAAAGCTCTTATTGTCTTCTTGGTGGGACGATTGGTTATAAACTTACTTAATAAACTGGTTCGGAAGATATTGAGCAAACGGGATATCGATCCTTCTGTCAAGACTTTTGTTGGCAGTTTGGTGAATGTCAGTTTAACCATTTTATTGATTATTTCAGTCGTAGGGGCGTTAGGCGTTCAAACTACGTCGTTTGCCGCCTTGTTGGCTTCCGCCGGTGTCGCTGTCGGTATGGCATTGAGCGGTAACCTGTCAAACTTTGCCGGTGGATTGATCATCCTTCTTTTCAAGCCTTATAAGGTGGGTGATTATATTGAGGCGCAGGGCGTTGGCGGTACCGTGAAAGAGGTCCAGATGTTCCATACCGTATTAGGTACGGTTGATAATAAGGTCATTTATATACCGAACGGCTCTTTGAGCAGTGGCGTTGTGACTAATTTCAGTAACCAGACGACTCGCCGTGTAGACTGGACTTTTGGCGTGGAATACGGCAGCGATTATGAGAAAGTAAAGCAAGTGATAGAGTCTGTATTGGCGAAGGATTCCCGCATCTTGTCCGAGCCGGCCGCTCCGTTTATCGCCTTGACAGCCTTGGCGGACAGCAGCGTAAACGTGGTAGTACGTGTTTGGGTAAACAGTTCCGACTATTGGGGCGTGTATTTCGATATTAACAAGAATATCTACGCGCCTTCAATGAGGTAGGTATCGGTTTCCATTCCCGCAACTTACCGTACACCAAGCGAAGGATTGAAGTTCGTGATAATCTATGACTTGTCCTTAAAAGGAATCTCTTTGTTCAAAAATCTTTAAGTTTCGTTAGATGTGCGATTATTTTATAGATGGTTGAACAAAAGATTTATCTTTGTGAATCGCAAATTAGAGATTAGACACAGAGTGTATACGATATTACGGAACTTTATTTTATTACTTTAGTATTTTTATTTGATTATATTTAAGTAGAATGATTTAAGGCTCATCCTTATATAGATTAAGGTGGGCCTCGTTTTTATAGTAATGTGTAGAGATTCCACACTTTTGCGGGGAAATTTTCCACATTCCACGGTTTGTTCCACACTTTGGCAACCGAATGATTGATTCTTTACTTTTGGTTAATTGTCGGATTTACAACTTATTATTCTCTTGTTGTTTTTTAGGGTGAGTTTTGGCATGGAGATTGCACCCTATAGTGCGAATTTATGATGTTAGAGAAAAAAGGTTAGGTTTTTAAGGTATGAAAAAGATTGTTTACGGGGTTATGTCGCTTTATGTGGCTTATTTATTGCCCCTGATGTAGAAGCGCAAGCCGGATGGCCGGTAGCGCTAAGGAAACAGTGGCACAGGATAAATTTTATCCGATCGAGGTAACTGATATGCCCCAAGTATTGCGTGATGCGGTAAATACTTCCTATGAGGGATGTATGGTGAAATCAGTTGAGGTGTCAAACAATAGCACGTTTGTGAAGTATAAGGTAGTATTACTTTCCAGAAATGGTAAGATATATAAGGTTTATTTCGATGACAGAGGTCATGTCGTAAAAGAACATGCTTATTTCGAGTAAGCCTGTGAAGATATTTATTGAGTAGATTAGATTTCCAGCCGTTTTGCCTGTGAAGGTGGAGCGGTTTTTCTCCAAAATATATAGTTTCATGATATTACTATATAAATACACTGTTTACATTTTTAGTAGTATAGTCGTCCTGTTCGTGAGAATAGGACGATTTTTGTTATAAGACGCTAAATCGATTGTTAATCTCATACGCCCTCAAAACCTTTTCTAAACAACCCCTGTTTAGACTGTGATTAATAAATAAAATCTATTTGATTATGGACAAAAAATGTACTCTTATTGCTGCGGCCCTGATGGTTGCGGGCGTATTCTCGGCTAATGCTCAGTCGAGTACGACCGTTCCGGAGGCTCAGTGGAAAGCCGGTAACTATTATTATTTAAAGACAGGTTCTTCCGTTTTGTCTTTAAGTGGTGAGAAAGCCGACTCAGTAATTGTTAAAACTTTGGCGTCAGACGCTACCAAAGCCGCTATTGATTCTGCCTTGTGGCAAATCACGAATGCGGGCACGACTCCTGCTGGTCCTGTGTATCAATTCAAGAACAAGAAGACACAGGCCGTTTTGTCGTTTGCGGCTTCATCTACGGCAAAACCTGTTATCACATCGGGCGTGAATCAGTGGACATTCTCTGACGCTGCCGGTGGTAGCGCTATTCAGGCTTATTACGGAAACAATCAAATCTTGGCGTTGGATGTAGCTGGGACAGACTTGAGTTTAGGTTCTTCTGCCTCTTCTACGAAATTTACCGTAGAGGCTCCTAGCGACGCTATGTATTTGAGCGCAAGTGAGCTGGGGGATGGTTTCCAAGTCTTTCAATTGACGTTTGGAGGAAATTATCAAGGAAATATCTTCGAGGGTAAGAACTTGATAGCGAAGAATACGGCGGCTCCCGCTACAGGCGCTGTTGCGAACGCTAAATATGTGACCTTGCAGATCCAAGGTGACCAAGTATTTAGTGATGGTAAAGCAAAATACTTAGGTGTCGATACATTGAAGAATGTGATAGCCGGTGCTACCAGTGTATATGGGGCTAAGTTTACGGCTGACTCCACCTATGCCGCTAGTGGCTTGCATACACTGGGTAACGCTGATTTCCAGAAATTCTATTTTACGATCAACTTGAAGAATGATGCTTTGGCTATGTACGCCGCTGCCGCTCCGACCGTGAACGCAAGTCCGATGACCTCCGTTCCGAACGTACGTGTCGTATATGCCAGCGTAATCGAGACGAAAGCCTTGACCGTATCTGACTTGCAGTCCGGCTCTACTCAACCTGCTCAAGGAGCCGCTCCTGTTATTACCGTAACGAAGGGAACTCCTTCTACGATCGCTACAGGTACAAGGCGTATACTTCTTGAAGAGCGCGAGCAAGGGCGATAAGGGCGGACAATACGCTGTCGCTTACGATAAGAGTGCCGCTTCCGATAAGTTGGTAACCGCGGCAGGTTTCAAACCTTCCATTTATCAACCGAAGGGACAATGGTATATCAAGGAAAACAACGGAATGTATTCGGTTGTAGACCGTAATACGAATACGACTATTATTTCTAACGAGGAGATCTTCGCCGTTCAAGGTATGGCCAATACCTATACATTTGGGGGTAGCACCGATTCTATTACGGTGGAATATCAAGCGAATGTGGATTTAAAGGATAAGTTCTTGGGTACTCGTCACTTCTCTGCGGAGGAACTCGCCGATAATGGTTATGTATTGAACTTAATCTCCGGTACTCCGGGCGTAGACGATCTGTATGCGTTTACTTCAGATTCTGTATTGATGATTAAATCTGGTGACGCAGCGAACGCAGCCGCTCTTCGTATCGTGGTTAGCCAAGATTCCGTACAGAATGTAACGGATGGTTTAGGTGCCCGTGCTTTAGGTGATACCTTGTATCATGCGACTTATATGTTGAAAGAACGTTTCAGCAATGATTTGGTTGCCAGCGAGAATGGTGGACCGTTGAAATTATCTGATTATACCGCTCCGTTGGAATTCGTATTCAATACGGCTACGACCGGTGGCAAATACCAGATGGCTACAAGGGTAGGCGCGACCACTCAATATGTCTTTATGAACGTGAATACGGCGAACCTGATCCTTTCCGATAAGGTTAACTACTTCGACTTTGTCGCTGTAGAGGCTCCGGAGTACGCTTCTATCGACGATTCTCACAAACGTTTCGGTACGAATGGCAAGTTCTTGACGATGAATCCGCTGAATTTCTTCGCCGAAGTGAAGAACGAAGGCCAAGATATCTTGAAGTCAACTTATGAGACTGACAACTTCTCTTTGTGGGTTCAAGAAGCCGATACCGTGATCGCTGGTAAACCGTTGTATTTCATCACGACATCGATCTATACGCCGGAGACAACTACCAAAGCTGTTTCTCCTCGCTACTATATGGTATCCTTGCGGGATTCTAACGAGACATTCGTTAGCAATGGCGCTACTTACTATCGTGTAGGCTTCAGCGATAAAGCGAATATCGTTCCGTCTTTGGATAACAATGCTTTGTTCGCCTTCAAGACAACTCAGGATGGTGGTTACTTATTGGAGAACCAGAAAGAGCTGAATCGCACCGTGGCCGCGGGCGAGTTGAAGACTCCTTATGTAGGTGTGGTAAACAATGTTGTGGTAATGTCTAATGTTGGCGTTCCGTTCACGATCGAGAATGCTCCGACTCCGGTTTCCAACGAACAATTGGAAGAGGTTGCCAGCTTCACGGTAATCGCTGGCGAGGCTAGCGTTACGGTCTTGAACGCGGCAGGCAAGACGGTTACATTGTCTAACATCTTAGGTCAGACCACCGCTTCCGCTATCGCTTCTTCAGATAACTTCGTGATGCCGGCATCGAAAGGTATCGTGGTAGTTTCCGTTGATGGCGAGACCGCCCAGAAGGTCGTCGTTAAATGATGAATAACTGATAGTGGATATCAGTTTGTATACTAACACCGGGATTCCTACTGTATGGTAGGGGTCCCGTGCTTTGTTTATAGGTAGGCCATTTGTATGGAGGGATTCTACTCCTCCAGTTTATTCTTTAGATAAGCGATCTTCTTCTCTGATTTCTCTTTCAAGGTGTTCATGCTCTTGATATCGCTTAATACGGTGGCGAGGTTGAAGGTGTTGACGATCGCTTTACTTGTCGGCGTCCGCCATATATATAATGTAAGGCTTGCCTCCTGTGTATTCCACCTTGATCCGCTCTTTCTCGTTATCGTAGATGAACTTGACGGCATCGACGCAGTGCTCCCCCTTGTAGGTCACTACCTCCGTGGTGCTTCCCATATCCTTGAAGCGGTAATTCAGTCCGCCGTCGTACGGGATGGAAGCGGTCTCGGCGAATTGGCCGTCTTTCAGGCTCAGCTTGATTCCCGTATGGCTCGATGGGGCGTCCGCCGTAATATACGCTGGCCAGATACATCTCGCCCTCCTCGTTCACGCCGCAACGTACGTAACAACGTTGCACGTTGCGCTCGATCGTCTGCTGTTTCCAGATATAAATTGCCGATTTCCTCGTAAACGGAATCCTTCTCGAAAGCGAAGCCTTTCTTCAATCCCTCTACTTCCTCCAGCTTGATCGGGAGTAAGCTGTCGCAGAAAGCGATGTTTCGCTCCGCCTCCTTTACTTCTACTTGGCGCATAAGCGTTAATCCCTGCTTCAGTACCTTTACTTCCTTGGGATAGAGTGCCCGGATACTGTCTATCTCGTTCTTCGCCCCGAAAAACTCGTTATTCTCGTACATGGCCCGGGCCTTGTCCAAACGGGCCTGAGCCGCTTTCTCGTCTCCGTTACAGCCCGTTAAAATGGCGGCAATGAGCGTTATACAGATCGCTAACTTTTTCATATCTTTCTCGTTCAATGTATTTGATACCGCAAAAGTACATGAAATTTGATTATCTTTGCGCTCTTTATTGGATTTGGAATACATAAATATGTATATAAACGAGGAAGAGATAGTAAATCATATATCCGCGAAGCCTTTCCATTTGATATCGGAGGCGGCGGAAGAGCTAGGTGTTGAGGTATATGTAATAGGCGGATATGTGCGGGATATTTTCTTGAACCGCCCATCCAAGGATATAGACGTGGTAGCGGTTGGCAGCGGTATCGAGTTGGCCAAACGAGTGGCCAAGAAGATCGGGCGTGGCGCTTATCTTTCCGTCTTCAAGAATTTCGGGACGGCGCAGGTGAAAGCCGGCGATCTGGAGCTGGAATTCGTGGGGGGCAAGGAAAAGAATCCTACAGCCATGACAGCCGTAAGCCAGTCGTAGAAGACGGCACCTTGGAGGATGACCAGAACCGCCGCGATTTCACGATCAACGCCTTAGCCCTTTGCCTGAATAAGGAGCGTTACGGAGAATTGGTCGATCCTTTCGGAGGGTTGGAGGATATGGACGAGCTTACGATCCGTACGCCTTTAGACCCGGATGTTACTTTCAGCGATGATCCGCTCCGGATGATGCGTGCGGTTCGTTTCGCCACTCAATTAGGTTTCTTTATCGATCCCGATACCTTCGACGCCATCATCCGTAACCGGGAACGTATCTCCATTATCTCCAAGGAACGTATCGTGGACGAGTTGAACAAGATCGTCCTCTCGCCAAAGCCCTCTATCGGTTTCGACTTGCTGGATAAATGCGGACTGTTGCCATTGATTTTCCCCGAGCTTTGCGCCTTGAAGGGCGTGGAGACCAAGGAGGGGATCGGGCATAAGGATAATTTCGCCCATACCTTGATGGTGCTGGATCGTTTGAGCAAGACTTCCGATAACCTGTGGCTGCGTTGGAGCGCCCTCTTCCACGATATCGCCAAGCCTGCCACGAAGCGTTTCGACCCTCGCTTGGGATGGACGTTCCATAATCATAATTTTATCGGCGAGCGGATGATCCCCGGTATTTTCAGGAAGATGAAACTCCCGATGAACGAGAAGATGAAGTACGTGCAGAAGATGGTAAGCTTGCACATGCGTCCGATCGCCTTGTCGGACGATGAGGTGACGGATTCGGCGATCCGCCGTCTGCTGTTTGACGCGGGAGATGATATCGACGATTTGATGAAACTGTGCGAGGCCGATATCACGAGCAAGAACCCGGAGAAAGTTCGCCGTTTCTTGAACAACTTCCGTAAGGTGCGCGAGAAGCTGGCCGATATAGAGGAAAAAGACCGTGTCCGTAACTTCCAGCCCCCGGTATCCGGCGAGGAGATCATGGAGACGTTTGGCTTGGCTCCCTCCAAGCCTGTCGGCGTGCTGAAAGAGGCGATCAAGAACGCCATCCTCGACGGCGTGATCCCGAACGAGTATGAGGCGGCCCGTCAATTCCTTATACAACGTGCGGAGAAGATGGGGCTGAAGCCGATTCTGTGATCTTATAGTCACAAGGCTCAGTCTTACAGTTGGCACAGTCCCCTGTACGAAGTACTGCGGTACTTCCTAGAGGGTACTGTAGTACTTCGTACAGAGTACTACGGTACTTCGTGCACAGTACACTGTCTAAGAATTTAATCGCTCTACCGCTTTCACTCCGTTTACCGCCTTGATCTTTTTCGTCAGCAAGTTTAACGCGGTCGTATCTCTTACCAATACGGTAAAGTTACCTTGGAATAATCCGTCTACCGAGTTGATGTTTAAGGAGCGAAGCGTGACGTTCGATTCCTTTCCGATCACGGAGGTGATGTTGGTGACGATCGCTATATCGTCCCGTCCGATCACCCGCAACGTAACCGTATAGCCATTGTCTCCCTTGCCGCTCCATTTCGCGCGGATGATCCGGTAACCGAAGCGGCTGAACATCTCTTGGGCGTTCGGGCAATCCATGCGGTGTATCTTGATACCTTGCGTGGAGACGAAACCGAAAACCTCGTCGCCATAAATCGGGTTGCAGCATTTGGCGAGTTTATATTCGATACCCGTCAGGTTCTTGTCGATCACCAAGACATCCTTGTTCGTCGATATCTCCTCCACCGGAGTCGTGGTCACGAATTCCTCCGCGCTACGCACCTCGGTGCGCTCATTCGTCTCCGTCTCCTTGCGGAAAGCCTCCAGATATTCGTCGATTACTTGGTTGGGATCGAGGCGTTCCTCGGCGATCTCGATGTAAAAGTCCGTGACGGTCTTGAATCCTTTCTTCTTGATATAGCGCATCATGGTTGGCTCGTCCATGTCGATCTTCCGGTTCTTGAAGCGGCGCTGCAACATCTCCTTGGCGAATTCCACGGCCTTCACGGTCTCCTCCTTCAAGGCCTGCTTGATCTTTACACGGGCCTTGGAGGTGACGACGAAGTTCAGCCAATCCCGCTTCGGGCTTTGCGCCGGCGACGTGATCACGGATACGCTATCGCCGTTGTTCAAGGTGTATTTGATCGGAACGTTCTTACCGTTCACTTTCGCCGACACGCATTTGCTTCCCAGCTTCGTGTGGATGGCAAAGGCGAAATCGAGGACTGTCGCTCCTTTGGCCAGCTTGATAAGCTCGCCGGTAGGCGTGAAGACGTAGATCTCATCCTTATATAGATCCATCTTGAAATCCTGCATCAAGTCGAGCGGATTATTCTCCTTGGCCTCCAAGGCGGCACGTACGGTATTCAAAAAACTCGTCTAGCCCGCTCTCCGCTTTCACGCCCTTGTATTTCCAATGCGCCGCTAGGCCTCGCTCGGCGATCTCATCCATCCGCTTCGTACGGATCTGCACCTCTACCCATTTATTTGCGGGCCCATCACCGTGATGTGCAAGCTCTCGTAACCGTTGGTCTTCGGAATAGAGATCCAGTCCTTCATACGCTTCGGGTTGGGCTGGTACATATCGGTGACGATGGAGTAGACTTGCCAGCATTCCGAGCGTTCCTTCTCCAGCGGCGTATCCAATACGATCCGGATAGCGAAAAGATCGTAGATACCCTCGAATTCCACCTGCTGCTTTTTCAGCTTGTTATTAATGGAATGTATGGATTTGGTACGCCCCTTGATATCGAACTTGAATCCTGCCGCTGCCAGCTTCCGCTTGATCGGGGCGATGAACTCGGCGATATAAGCGTCACGGGAACGTTTCGTCTCATTTAGTTTCCGTTTGATGAAGTCATACTGTTTCCTGTCCGTGTATTTCAGGGAAAGGTCTTCCAGCTCGCTCTTGATCGTATATAAGCCCAACCGGTGGGCGAGGGGAGCGTACAAATAAGAGGCCTCGGTAGCCAGCCGGATACGGTCATCCTCTTGCATCTGTTTTCCCATACGCATGAGGCAGAGGCGGTCGGCGATCATAAGCAAGATCACACGTACGTCCTCGGCAAACGAGAAAAGCAAATGATGGAAATTCTCCGAGTTGACGGCGGTGTTCCGGGCATACAGGTCGGAGGTCTTCAAGAGGCGACGGATGATCAAGGTCACGTCCGCCCCGAATTTCTGCTCCACTTCCTCTATCGTGATCGCCTTCTTCAATACCGGGCGGTATAATAGGAGGGCGATGACCGAGGTACGTTTCAAGCCAATCTCCAAGGTGGCGATCAAGGCCGTGTCAATATTTCGCAATAAACCGTTGATACCATTCTTATCCCTGCCGTAGCAATCGAGGGCGACAACCCGCTTCATCAGCTCCTTCATCTTTCGGATATCTTCCCTCTCGAGGAAAGAGTAAAGGTTTCGTAACAGGAGCCTGTATTTGGAGAAGAACAGCTTCTTTTCCTCAGACGTAAAGAATCCAATTGTATCCAAGTTATATCATTTTTATTGCCCGGTTGAGGACAAACCGCAAAACATGCTGTAAAATACTTTTTCTATGGAATTTCAACATGTATCTTGCGGTTATTTTATACATTTGCGATACACATAGCGCATAAGTGCCCTGTGGTGTTACTGATGAGATTATTCACATTAAATACTATACTATGTTAAACGCAAACGATTTAGAACAGCTGAAAGCCAAAGGAATCAGCGAAAAACAGATTGAAGAGCAACTCGCTTGCTTCGTAAAAGGTTTCCCTTTCCTTGAGATAGCGGCCTCCGCTTCGGTAGAAAAAGGTATTATGGTAATATCTAAAGAGGAACAGGCTTCTTATATGGATGCTTGGGACGCTTATCTGGCTAAAAACAAGAAAATCGTAAAATTCGTACCTGCCTCCGGCGCTGCTAGCCGTATGTTTAAGAATCTGTACGAGTTCCTTTCTGCGGATTATAAGGAACCGATGAACGCTTTCGAGAAGAAATTCTTTAGCGAGATCGAGAAATTCGCTTTCTATAAGGCTTTGGACAAGAAGTGCGTGGAGAATACAGGGAAAGATATTCCTGCGTTGGTAGCCTTGGGCGAGTACAAGGAGGTGGTATCCAATTTATTGGAGCCGAAAGGCTTGAATTACGGGCAGCTGCCGAAAGGCTTGTTGCTTTTCCATAAATATGCCGATACGGTTCGTACGGCGATGGAAGAACATTTGGCCGAAGGTGCCATGTACGCCAAGAATAACGCCGGAGAGGTGAATATCCATTTCACGGTATCTCCGGAGCATCAGGCTTTATTCGAGCAATTGGTTGCCGATAAATCTGGCGAGTATGAGGAGAAGTTCTCTGTGAAATACGATGTCTCTTTCAGTATCCAGAAACCGAGTACTGATACGGTAGCGGCCGCTATGGATAACACGCCGTTCCGCGATAAGAATGATAAGTTATTGTTCCGTCCGGGTGGGCATGGAGCCTTGATCGAGAATTTGAACGATGTGGATGCCGACGTGGTATTTATCAAGAATATAGATAACGTGGTTCCGGACAGCTTCAAATGCTCTACGGTTATCTATAAGAAGGTGATCGCCGGTGTCTTGGTAACATTGCAGGAGAAAGCCTTCAGATATCTGGAACAGATCGAGACCGGCAAATATACCCATGCCGAGGTAGAGGAGATGATTCATTTCTTGCAAGACGACCTATGTATCAAGAACCCGGATACGAAATTACTGGAAGACGCCGAGTTAATCCTGTATATCAAGAGCAAACTGCTTCGCCCGTTGCGTGTATGCGGTATGGTGAAGAATGTGGGCGAGCCGGGTGGCGGTCCGTTCCTGGCGGTGAATCCGGACGGTACGGTTTCCTTGCAGGTGCTTGAAAGCTCCCAGATCGATATGAGCGATCCGGCTAAGAAGGCGATGTTTGAGAAGGGTACTCACTTTAATCCCGTGGATTTGGTTTGCGCCGTTAAGAATCACAAGGGAGAGAAATACAACTTGCCGGATTACGTGGATAAGAATACGGGCTTCATCTCTTATAAGAGCAAGGATGGCCGCGAATTGAAAGCGCTGGAATTGCCGGGCTTGTGGAACGGTGCCATGAGCGACTGGAACACGGTATTCGTAGAAGTTCCTATCGAGACATTCAACCCCGTGAAGACGGTGAACGACCTGTTACGCCCCGAACATCAATAAATACCCAGTTGTAGAGACGGGGCGTGCCCCGTCCCTACAACTAGATCCTTATATTTTCGGTAATTCCCACGGTGCCCTGTATTCCTTGCACAATAGTTTATCCGCCTCCGTATCATGGAAACTCTTTCCATCCCACGATAATTTCTTACCCGTGCGATAGGCTATATTCCCTAATTGGGAGAACTTGGCGATATGCGCCCCGATCTCTACGCTGGCATTGCAATTCCGGTTCCGGCTCTTGATACATTCCAAATGATTCTTCGCATGCAAATTCAAGCCACCCTCTCCGTATGACTTCTTCAAGGGAACAGCCTCCATGCGGGCCTGTCCGTTTACCTTTTCCGGAATAACCTCCCAGCCGCCACGATCGATCACCAAGGTACCGTTCTCGCCAACGAATCCTAGGCCATGATTCCGTCCGTAGGCCCCGTCGTCAATGCCGATCGCATGATCCCACATAACGGTGAAGTCCTTGAATGTATAAATGGTTTGCAATAAGTCCGGGGTCTCGCAAGCGTCATCCGGATAACCAAATTTACCTCCGGAAGCCATGATAGACTCCGGTGCGGTGACGTTCATGCCATACAATGCGTAATCCAGTAAATGTACGCCCCAGTCCGTCATCAAACCTCCCGCATAATCCCAGAACCAACGGAATGTGAAATGAAAACGGTTCCGATTGAACGGACGTTTCGGGGCCGGCCCCAGCCACATATCATAGTCCACTCCGGCGGGCACCGCCTCGTCCGGCTTGACGGGGATAGAGGGGCACCAACCTTGATAAGAGAATACACGTACGGTGCGTATCTTACCCAGCTGTCCGCTATGTACGAATTGCATGGCGTCCTGCCAATGCGGATCGCTACGTTGCCATTGGCCTACCTGCACGACCCGGTTGTATTTCTGCGCCGCCCGTACCATGATGTTACATTCCTCGATACTATTTCCCAGCGGTTTCTCACAATACACATCCTTCCCGGCTTGGCAAGCGGATACCATTTGCAGGCAGTGCCAATGATCGGGAGTACCTACGATTACGAGATCGATATCCTTATTGTCTATCAATTTACGCCAGTCTTTATATAAATGCTTTACTTTCTTCCCGGTGATCTTCTCGGTCTCTGCCGCCCGATTATTCAATACGTTCTCGTCAATATCCGACAAGGCGATACACTCTACTTCCGGATTACGAAGGAACGCTTTCAGGTCTTCGAATCCCATGCCGTTACATCCGATAAGCCCGACGCCTATCTTATCGTTTGCGCCCACACCAGCGCTCCCGGCTTTAATGAAAAAAGGACTGATGGTAAGTCCGGCACCGAGCAAAGCGGTCTGCCGGAGAAAATCTCTTCGAGTTGTCATGGTATTACTATTGATTTAAAGTATTTGCAATATTAAGCGAAATCCTTTACAATCGCAAATGATAATAGCTTTTTAACTACTTACTTAGTCGATGAAGTATATATCCTATGGCACTTGAAGTATATATCCTGTGGTACTTGAAGTATATCTGTCCGGTAAGGTTGGTATTGTAAGGATATGTACCATTGCGTCTTTGTGAAAAAAAGTTATTAAAAGATATAGGGATGCGATATTGGAGAATATAGTTTAACTTTGTGCATTATGTTCACCCTAAAAAGGGCGATGTGTTGTATATAATATAATGTATAGAGTATGACTTTGCGAAATTTGCTTTTCTGATTTTTTTATGGTGATGATCTCTGTTTCATGTATCCGGGAGGAGGCGCCCAATGCGGAAGCGGATATCTTGTCGTGTACGGTGGATGGCGATATATTGAAAGCCGAGCCGGAGATCGACAACGAATCCGTGACACTGACCGTGAAAAGTGACGCCGATATTACAAACCTAGCCCCGGTATTCACCTTGACTCCCGGCGCTACTATCACTCCGGCTAGTGGTTCCGCTTTTGATTTTACGACGCCGAGAACCTATACGGTAACTTCCGAGGATGGTCACTGGACAAAGACTTATACGGTGCGTTGTATCGTCTCCGGCGTAAGCACGGAATATCATTTCGAGCATATAACGATGGAGCCGAAGAATGGACGTTACCAGATATTCTATGACTTTACATCGAATGGAGATTCCGTGACTTGGGCGAGCGGGAATGCCGGATTTGCCTTGACCAATAATAAATTGGAGCCTTTAGACTTCCCAACCATGCAAGACGATAACGGATATGTCGGTAAATGCGCTAAGTTGGTGACCCGCAGCACGGGTAGTTTCGGTAGCGGATTCGGTATGCCTATCGCCGCCGGAAACCTTTTCATCGGTACGTTTGATTTGCTGAACGCTATTCCGGACGCAAGGAAAGGCACGAGATTGGGACGTCCTTTCGATCATGTGCCGACTTACTTGAGTGGTTATTATAAATATAAAGCGGGAGAGTCGTATAAAGTGAATGGCGAGGAGGTAAAAGGTAAGAAAGACCAATGTGATATCTACGCCATCTTCTATGAGACGGATGAGAATGTGAAATATTTGGATGGTTTCAACGGGTTGACAAGCCCGAACCTGATATCCGTTGCCCGGATCAGCGATCAGAAAGAGACGGATGAGTGGACGCGTTTCTATATCCCGTTCGTGGCTAAGCCCGGTAAGGTGATCGATAAGGATAAGCTGGCGAAAGGTGGTTATCAGTTATCCATAGTCTTCTCTTCGAGTTTGAAAGGTGATGTCTTCGAGGGAGCGGAAGGTAGCACGCTTTGGATCGATGAGGTTGAGATAATCCAGTCCGGTGAGAACTAAAAAAACAGAGGATATGAAAAGATATATAGTATTAATAGGTATACTGTGCTTGTCGGGTGTCGTTACGTTGAAGGCGCAGCAGGAAAGAAACCAAGGAATAGTCTGGTCTTCCCTAAGGGGATTGGAATATACGGTAAAGGCCGGTATCAATATCGGCGGAACCGCTCCGGTGCCATTGCCTCGTGAGATTCGTGCGATAGATAGTTATAGCCCTACGCTTTGTGTCTCCATAGAGGGCGATATCAAGAAATGGTTCGGCGAGAGCAAGGAATGGGGTATGATGATCGGTCTCCGTCTGGAGAATAAAGGTATGGAGACAAAAGCGACGGTTAAGAATTACAGCATGGAGATCATTGGCTCCGGTGGCGAGAAGCTGAAAGGAAACTGGACCGGCGGCGTGCAGACGAAAGTGGAGAACTCTTATTTCTCGATACCGGTCGTGGCTCTTTACCAATTGAATAACCGGGTGAGTTTCTCGGCGGGACCATTTGTCTCGTTCGCTACAAACCGGAACTTCTCCGGCTACGTATACGACGGATATCTGCGTGAGATCAATCCTACCGGTACGAAGGTGGAGTTTTCTGGTGACAACCGTGCTTCCTATGATTTCTCGGATAACTTAAGAAAGTTTCAGTGGGGAGCGCAGATCGGTACAGAATGGAAGGCGTTTAAGCACCTTATCGTATACGCTGACTTGACATGGGGATTGAACGATATCTTCCAAAAGGATTTCGATACGATTACCTTCGGGATGTATCCGATCTATCTGAACGTAGGTTTCGGATATGCGTTTTAGGAATTGATATGAATCAAAATAAGGCTATCCCGGACAAGGATAGCCCTTTTTTATTAAAAAGATTATTATGGAAATAAATTATTTTTATAACTTTGGGGCAATCATTCTCAGACCAAGTTACATTTTATCTTATATTATTAACAAAATTACCATGAAAGAAAACACTAAGAAGGGCGTAAGCCGTAGAGAGTTTTTGGGTCTTTCCGCACTAGGATTGGCTAGTTTAACAATTCTTCCCAGTTGGGCCATTGATGGAGTCCGTATCGCCCCGAGCGATCGAGTCGTTTTAGGTTTTATCGGCCTAGGTCAGCAAGCATTATCAGACTTTAAAGGATTTGCCGCATGTCCGGGTGTACAGGTTGCCGCATGTTGTGACGTGGACACGATGAAAACAGAGCGTTTCAGAAGACGTGTCGCTGAATGGCAAGCCTCAAAGGGAATGAACCAACGTTGTGATCAATATGAGTTTTACGAGGATTTGCTGGAGCGTAAGGATATCGACGCTATCGAGGTCGCTACCCCGGACCACTGGCATGCCTTGGCTACCATTCATTCTTGTCAATCTGGAAAAGACGTATATTGTCAGAAACCGTTGGCTTATACGATCGCTGAAGGTTTGGCTATGGTAAAAGCCGTACGTAATAATAAACGTGTGCTTCAAGTAGGTAGCCAGCAACGTTCCAGCAGAGAGTTCCAAGCTGCGATCGATATGGTTCAGAATGGAGCCATCGGTCATATAGAGAAAATATATGCACGTGTAGGTGAGCCTCCTACGCCGCTGAGCTTGCCGGAAATGCCGGTTCCCGCTAATTTGAACTTCAATCAGTGGATGGGTCCGTTGAACGATCCGAAGATCCATTATCATCCCGATTTATGTCCTCCTATTTCTCTGGATCCGGAAGAGAACGAGAAACTATGGGGCGCATGGCGTTGGTATCAAGAGACTGGTAATGGTTATACCGCTGACTGGGGCGCTCATATGTTCGATATCGCCCAAGCCGCTATCGGTATGGATGGCTCTGGTCCGGTTGAGTTTACACCTAAGGGATACAATGGCACGCAATATTCAACCATGCGCTATGCGAATGGTATCGTAATGACTGAACAACCTTATTTGGAGGATAATCCGGATGCGCAGGGTATTAAGTTTGTCGGTGATAACGGTTGGATCGAGGTAGCTCGTGGCTACATCAACTGCTCTGATCAGTCTAAGATCCCCTCCGACCTGAAGAACTTGATCGAGAAGCGCCCGAGAATGATGACTCCGGAAGAGCGTAAGAAGATGTATGAGGAATATATGAAGAAGCTGAAAGACAGTAAAAAGAAGGGTAACGATGCTGGCAATTATGAGACTAGCGCTCCGCATATGCAGAACTTCATCGACTGCGTTCGTTCACGTGAGAACCCGATCGCTCCGGTTGAGGTAGGTTGCAGTACGAATACGCTTTGCTGTTTACAGAATATTGCCCGTGAGCTAGGCCGTCCGGTTAAATGGAACCCGGCTACATTAAGCTTCGGTAATGATAAGGAGGCGGCTTCCCACCGTTTGTACTGGTATCAATATCGCAACCCGTATTCATTGCCTTATTTCTGTAAATAAGCCTATTTAAATAGAATGATGTTATGAGTAACAGACGGGATTTCTTAAAAAATATCTCTCTCTTTACCGCTGGTGGATTGCTGGCTGGTAAAGCCGGTTCCGTAAATGCGGCGAACGCTGCGTTGGGAGTTGTGGATGAGGTCCATGCCGGCAAAGAGATTGGCTTGCAGATCTATTCTTTATCCCAAGAATTATATAAAGGCGACGTGGCCGCTAATCTTCGGAAGGTGAAGGATATGGGATACTCCAAGCTGGAGTTGGCGGGTTATGGTAAAGGCGCTATCGGAGGTGTTCCTATGATGGAACTTCAAGAAAATGGCGGAAGACGCTGGCTTGAAGATCATTAGCTCGCA
>ENA-OQBD01000657-OQBD01000657.1-human-gut-metagenome-genome-assembly--contig:-NODE-657-length-17998-cov-2.330536_pt1 | contig 17998 bp, 16 predicted proteins | sample MGYA00242742_ERZ504543 | MGnify/ENA primary metagenome ERZ504543 (study PRJEB26092, sample SAMD00036239) | human gut metagenome | host: Homo sapiens | study: EMG produced TPA metagenomics assembly of...
CTTCCTTCATTATATGCAAAAGGTAAAACGGTATATGGCAGAATCCGGAATTGAGGAGACGTATCCGGTGTATGTTACGGAATGGAACCTGACGATTTCGGATCGAAATTATATCAATGACACCTGCATTTAAGGGCGCTTATGTGGTAAAAAATATTCTGGACTAAGCCCACGTCGTAGAGAGACGCGGGCGTTACAACTTTATATTCTCAGTGTATTTGAATTTTCCAGATTCTGAAGTACAGGAATAAAAGCTAACGCTCTCTTATATATGTCTATTTCCTAATTTGTCTTTATACCATAGGCATTCTTTTTTACATTTATAATAAATATAATAACCGCAAATATATAAATAAAATAATTATCCGCAACACAAGCAGACACTCTTTATGCAATCCACCCAACCGATAGCTACTCCACATTTGCCCTACTCTATTCAACACCCGGCTTACCCGCCAACTGACGCAGGTATTTTCCGACAACCTCTGCCGACTCGCTCGTTTCTTTTTCAAAAGCCTCTTTCAGCTCCGGATAATCCGTCAGCAGTTCCAGCATCTTCTCCCTGCCCACAAACTCCGAGCGTCCCGTTTCCGGATTCAACTCATAATACACGCGTGCAAAGACCAGCCCCGAGGCATTGATAGCATCTCCCACTTCACCGCCCAGCTTGGTTGCATCGGGCGGAGTTGCCGTACTTGCGGCAGCCTGCCCCACAGGTTGCGCACAGAAATAAATCCTGCCTTTCACCCACATGGCAGGTGCATACCAGCCGCCAAAGCGGTAGCGTTTATAACGCATTTTCTTACAATTTACATATAGCGACGTATCCATCCGCACCGCATAACAGCGAGACTTCAAATATCTGCAAAGACCAGAATTGTCCTTCGCTTCTATACGGTAATCCGCTCCCCCCATCAGATAAATCTGATTCTTGGAACGCTTCTCCACTTTCAGTATGGTGACCGTATCTCCACGCCCTTCCACCAACTCTTTCAAATTGGAATACATTATCTGCTGTGCCGAACATGGCAAGACCAATAATGCCAATAGCCCTAACACCCAACCTCTTTTCATATCGCTATCCTTTCTTTTTGAAACTTTGCATACTCAGGCGAAAGGTACACTTTTTTATGATATTCAGCAAATATAGAAGAGAAAAAACATCATATTCCCCGCAAAATCATTTGCATATACCTATCATCGGCCTTGCATGCCGCCATCGCCGCGAACGGAAACCTATGGTACGGAAGCCCGAAGCCACCTTGCCGCAACAAGCAAGATACGCTACTGATTACAAGCAAGATGCGTGTACCAACAATGTACCTCCTGCTGGTACATGCCGTACCAACCGTTGGTAGCTCCCGTACCAAGCAGTGGTAGCTCTCCTACCCAACCGTGGTAGGCCTCGTACCAACCCGCGGTACTTCGAATACCGCCAGCCGGTATTTCGCATATCCTTAGGGGAAAAACATATATTTCGTTATCTTTGTCGTTCTCTAAAGCATGGAAACAAAATGGAAGCATTGAAAATATAAAATCGGTCTACCGGCGCATCGAGGATGAAGCCCGATGCGAATTGAATAAAGTACAGCAACAGATTTATCGCATCAGCACACTGCGGCTGCTGCTGTTCGTGGCAGGAATTGCGGGGATTATCTATTTCCGGACGGAAAGTTGGGCAGTGCTTACGGGCATTGCACTTGTCACCCTGCTGCCGTTCATTCTCCTGATAAAATACCACAACCGCCTGTTTCACCGCAAAGATTATCTGGAAAAGAAAGCATTTATGTCTGGCTGTGGTCTATACGTGAGTTGGGAAAAATGTATTAACGATATAGATTACCTGGAGGAAACATTTCTGCATTTGAAAATGATAATGTCGTTTTTCGGTGTCCATGGCATAAGAAAAATTGTGAACAGAATCATCCCTTATTAAGGGAAGATAACTTCGGCTTCTGTGCCTGCCATATGATATCAGATTACCAGTATGAAAAAAGTGCAGAATATTTGGAAGACCAGGTAAATCAGAAAAAGGAAGAATTGTTTCAGAAATTTAAGGAACAGCATAAAAACTGTATTTCACTCATAAGTCTCTTACCAGCCGCAACAAGCCTGTCAAATACGCTCTTATTACGCTTATTAACTGTTGTTCTTCTGCTCTTCTTCTCCTTATTGCCCTCAGCAATCATCTGTCCTGTAATCAGGTCAAATGAAGTGCCGGTATATGGAGCATACGCATCAAAACCATATTCTTCTTTAAGACATTGTGTAAATTCTTCACACACACTGTCCTCACCGTGTACAACGAATACCTTTCTTGGCTTATTGGTAAATGCATTCACCCAATGAATCAGACCGTCTTTATCAGCGTGTCCGCTTGAACCCGGAAGCTGTGCAATCTCTGCTTTTACCTGAATTGGCTCACCAAATAACTTAATCTCGTCAATTCCGTCAACAATAATTCGTCCTGTTGTACCATTGGCCTGATAACCTACAAAAAGTATCGTACACTCTGGTCTCCACAGATTGTGCTTTAAATGATGTCTTATTCGTCCGGCCTCACACATACCAGATGCTGATATGATTACCTTAGGATTAGTATCAAAATTAATCATCTTGGACTCTTCACTTGATATGGCATATTTAAGCCCCGGAAAAGATAAAGGATTAATCCCCTGTCTTACAAGTTCAATCGCATCTTCATCAAAGCACTGCTCTACATTCTTACTAAACACCTCTGTAGCTTCAATTGCAAGAGGGCTGTCGACATACACATCAAAATCCCTGTCCATAAGTCCATCCGCTTTTATCTTTCTTATATGATATAAAAGCTCCTGTGTTCTTCCAACCGCAAATGATGGTATAACAACATTACCGCCTCTGTCAAATGTACGCTTGAATACTTTGACAAGCTCAGCCACATAATCAGGTGTTCCATTATGACTTCTGTTGCCATAAGTTGACTCCATAACAACATAATCTGCATCTGCAACTGTTGCAGGGTCCTTGGTTATCGGCTTATGAACATTGCCTATATCTCCAGAGAATACAAGCTTTCTTTCAACCCTGCCCTCTGGTGTATCTTCTGATGCCCATACTTCAATACTGGCAGAACCAAGCAGATGTCCTACATCTCTTAATCTTATGCTCACATTATCATCAATCTTTACAATCTTCTCATATTCAAGACCAACGAACTGCTTCATAACCTCATATACTGCTTTTGCATCATATAATGGAATAAATTCCTTTAAAGTGCCATTAGAACGCTTAGCCTTTCTGTTACGCCACTCAGCTTCAAACATCTGTATATGTGCACTATCTCTTAACATTATGTCACATAGCTGTACTGTCGCCTCTGTACAGTATATCTTTCCCCTGAAACCATTCACATAAAGAAGTGGAATAAGTCCTGAATGGTCAATATGTGCGTGGGTAAGAAGCACATAATCAACATCACACGCTGGAATTGGAAGCTCCTGATTCTCATACACATCATTGCCCTGCTCCATTCCGCAATCAATTAAAATGTTCTTGTCTGCCACCTGTAGATAATGGCAGCTTCCTGTCACCTCGTGATCTGCTCCATAAAAATGTTATTCTCATAAGCATACCCCCAGTCCAATATTCAATTAACACAATCCTGTTTAATATATGAAACACAGCCTTCTTCTATGTTCTATATTTTGTTAGATTTATTATAACATTTTATTCATTCTTTGTATATTTAATATTAGAAAATATAACATCTGCATTTCTTGATACGAACATTCCTACATATACATGAGCCGGGTCAATTGCAGTAAGCTTAAAATCATATCCGCCTGTAATAACATCACCCTTTCCAAACTTAGCCGCATATCCGTCAGAAGAAGATGAAAGCATAAGCTCATACTCCCCACCTTCTTTTATAACCTCATTCGTATCTTTTCCAAGCACAAGCTGTCCACTTCGTCTTGCAAATGTAGCTGTCGCCTTCTCACCTCTTGTTATAAATAATGGTGCGGCGGCAACATAATCTCCTAGTATGTCAGGCATATTCTTATCAATATAGCAGTCATCTCTTACCATAAGCCCGAAAGATACCTGATCATTAGCAAATATTTTATTGACCTTAACTGTTGCTGTAAGAGTAAAATGCTCTGTTATATCAACTTTTTTATAATACATAGCAATGCCGTCTGTTACAGCAGATATCTTGCCTCTGTTATTTCTGACAGCTATATTCATATCACCATTATAATCTTCTCCAAGAGTAAAGTCTTTATCATCAACTTCTCCTAATACATCACCAAATACAGCCGCCTTGTACTCTCCATAATCCTTAAACAATCTGCTGTCTGGAAGCTTATCGCTGAATATAACCGGAACATAATCTTTATTAGATACAAGAAACTTTTCTTTATAATCTAATGGGTTTGTTATCAATGTTCACTACATTTTCCGACAGACCACTTATATTAAGTTCTTTCACTGCTGACATTATCATATAAGCATTAACCCTTTGCTCCCCATATGTTAGTATGTGTATTATCAACGCTCAGCTTATTATTAGATGGCCACGCATGAAGATATATTGTATTATCAGATCCTAACTTTTCATATTCATCCCTGGTAAGCTGTGTCATATCTATAACCGGAACGCCAACGGCTTTTCCTAATTCTCTTACTGCAAGTGCATAATCTCCGCCTTTATACTGTGCAACATCCTGTGTAATATGAAGTTCTGTGGCTTTCCATTCGCCAGATGCACTTCTTCTTACAATAGGAGTACAAAGTATAGGATAACAGCCTGCATTCCTTGCTTTCCTGATATAATTAACATATAAAGTATTAGCAAATGTTCCTTCTGTCATATAGTCACCAACAGGACTTGTATATCTTTCCTTCTCTGTCTTTTCATCATTGTGTCCCAAAACCTATTAAAAAGGATAATCACCCTGCTTCATTCCATTAATAAGCGTATTTATATTCAGGCTCTGAAAGATAACTCTTACTGCTTCTGCCAGATAATGCAATGTTGACAACCTTGACATTATCATTAAGGTACTTATCAAGCATTGTTCCATAACCATATCTTGGATAGTAGTATTTATCCTCAAAACTGCTTACTGTTGAATCTCCTATAACCCATAATGTACTCATAATCCATAACCTCGATTTCCATTAATTAATATGTCCTGTTAAGGTAATCGCTGCGGATATGCTCCTCCATAGCTTTTACCTCTTTCTCAAATTCTCTTGCTGAATACAAAAGACAGCCTGCTCCACGGATAATAACCTGCTCAAGTCCATCTGATGTAGCAACTGTTATATTATATTTCTTTCCATTCTCATGTGCAAACTTTTCTATATAATGGTCTGCCGTTTCTGCCTCTTTCGTGTATACAACGTGAATATTATGATAGTCCATATATTCTTCATGATGTCCTGATACCCTGTAAGCATCAAATACAACGATAAGCTCACACTTCTTCATACCCTGATAATTGCACATTATATCAAGAAGCTTATCCCTTGCACTGTCCATATTAATTCTTGACAATTCCTCAAGCTCGCTCCACGCGTGTATTATATTATAGCCGTCTACAAGAAGATACGATGTTGAATTTGTCTGCTTCTTAGACTGCGAAGCTTTACACTGTCCATTATTATAGCTTCCACTGCCAGAGGCTGTTACATATCTTCCCATTTCATCAGAGGCTTTTCTTTTAGACATCTTACGTCTTTCATTATCACCCCTGCTGTTAGCAAAGTACGTCTGTGCCAGTATTCTGTCGACTTCCTCTGTTCCAATCCATTCATCAGATACCGTTCTTGCTGCTTCTTTTGGTGTGAGAACTACATTTTCATTATGTTCCCACCTGGATTAAGCACGCTGTCAACGTGTGCATAATCTTTGACTTCATACCAAGGCACATTAAAACCTGAACCGTGCGCACAGAATACTGAATCTGCTGGATTTCTTGTATCTCTCTCGGCTTCATATCCGATTTGTTCAATAACCTCCTCTGTATTATGACAAGGTCTGTAGCCAGACATTTTAAGGCTTAATACTCCCTTTCCCCTAGTGTACGCATTAACCTCTGCCTGATAGTTACCAACAGTGGCAACAGGACCAGCACCCTTTATTACTGCTTCATCACCATTATCGTTAATCTCAAACTGTGCACCCATCCTCTCAAAGTCAGTCATAGCCCTGCCTATATACTGTCTGTCAAGTATTAGCGTGAATTCATAAAATGGCTCAAGCAGCACACTCTCTGCCTGCATAAGTCCATTTCTTACTGCCCTGTATGTAGCCTGCCTGAAATCTCCGCCCTCTGTATGCTTGTTATGTGCCCTGCCTGCAACAACCGTTATCTTAACATCAGTAAGTGCTGAACCTGTAAGCACACCCTTATGTGTCTTTTCACACAGATGTGTATATATAAGCCTCTGCCAGTTCTTGGCAAGCATATCCTCACTACAATCAAGCTCATACTGCATACCGCTCCCAGCTTCACCCGGCTCTAATATAAGATGCACCTCCGCATAATGTCTTAAAGGCTCAAAATGTCCGATTCCTTCAACTTTATCAGCTATGGTTTCCTTGTATACAATGCTTCCTTCAGAAAATGTCACATCACAATCGAAACGTTCTTTAATAATATTCTGAAGGACTTCTATCATAACAGGTCCCATAACCTGCACATGTATTTCTTTAAAGCTCTCATTCCATTCAATGTGAAGCTGTGGTTCTTCCTCCTCAATCATCTTAAGTTTAGGAAGCATCATAAGCGGATCTGTTCCTGCTGGAAGATTAATCTTATAATTAAGCACAGGGGATAACACCGGTGCATTATCATTATTCTCCCTGCCTAATGCCTGTCCTGCATAGGTGCCCTCCAGCCCTGTTATTGCACATATACTTCCACATACAGCTTCATTTACCGAAGTGTACTTCTCACCTGAATATATTCTGATCTGGTTAATCTTCTCACCATTAATAAGCTGTTTAGCTTTAAGGCTTCCGCCTGTAACCTTAATGTGTGTAAGCCTTTCACCCTTGTCATCTCTTGATATTTTATATACTCTTGCTGACATATCCGACTGCTTATCATCACCATTTTCAGATACCTCACAATATTTATTCATAATATCAAGAAGTCTGTCCACTCCATCAAGTCTTAATGCAGAGCCGAATATTACAGGAAATACTTCTCTTTGGCTTATCATATTTCCTATAAGCTTATCATCAACAATGCCTTCCTCTAACACCTGCTCTAATGCTTCTTCATTGCACACAGCAAGCTCTTCATAATCAAGCCTGTCAAAATCCACACATCCTGATGATAACTTATTCTTTAATTGTTCTAATATTCTATGCCTGTCTGTTCCCTGCTGGTCCATTTTATTGACAAATATAAACACAGGGACTTTTAATCTCTTTAAAAGTCCCCAAAGTGTCTCTGTATGTCCCTGAACCCCATCCATTCCGTTAATAACAAGAACAGCATAATCAAGCACCCAGAGCGTTCTCTCCATCTCTGCCGAAAAATCAACGTGTCCGGGTGTATCAAGCAATGTAACATCTAAATCTTTGTAGGTAAATACTGCCTGCTTGGAAAATATCGTTATTCCACGCTGTCTTTCATAATCATTATTATCAAGAAACGCATCTTTGTTATCTACTCTTCCAAGCTTTCTTATAGCTCCCGATGTATACAATATGCTCTCAGATAATGTTGTCTTACCTGCATCAACGTGGGCAAGCATACCTATAACAAGTTTCTTCACTACGTTTATCTCCAATTCAGTTATATATTTCCGGTCTTCTATCTCTGAATAATCCCCACGATAATCTGTCTGTCATATATTCATCTAAATCAAACTGTGCAACAAGTACTTCTTCTGTATCTCTTCCTGCTTCACATATGACTTCACCTGTATTATCTGTTATAAATGATGAACCATAGAACTTGAGTGAACTTTTCTGTCCACCATTTGCCTCGCAAGGGTCTACTGTTTCTATTCCAATTCTGTTAGCTGCCACCACAGGAACAAGATTACAGCCGGCGTGTCCCTGCATACACCTTCTCCAATGAGGCATACTGTCACATTCAAGTATAGGCTCACTTCCTATAGCTGTAGGATAGAATAATATCTCTGCACCCTTTACCGCTAATGCTCTTGCCGTTTCAGGGAACCACTGATCCCAGCATATTCCTATACCTATATTGCCAAACCTTGTATTAAACACCTTAAATCCTGTATTACCCGGCGTAAAATAGAATTTCTCCTGATAGTAATGGTCATCTGGAATATGTGTCTTTCTGTATATTCCAAGATTGCTTCCATCAGCATCAATAACCGTAACTGTATTATACAACACATTTATGTTTTTTTCATAAAAACTTACAATTATAACAACTCCAAGTTCCTTAGCAGTCTGTGTAAAATGCTGGACAGCATCATTTTCTTGTACGCTTTTGGCATAGGCGTAATATTCATATCTTCTCTCCTGACAGAAATACTGTCTTTCAAATAATTCTGGCAGAAGAATTATATTAGCTCCTTTTTTTACTGCTTCTCTTGTCATTTCATCAGCTTTTTTTATATTATCTCCGACATTATTACTGCACCGCATCTGAATTGCCGCAGCTTTTACTTTTCTGCTCATATTACCTCATTTCCGTGTCTGTCACACTAAAACCAATCTATAACCTATTACGCTTTGACTTCTTTTTATACCTTAATTGTGCCAGCAGCACTAATCTGTAACATATATACCACTTTAATATATCCTGTTATTGCGGTATCTGCTGTGTAATACAATGTATATTGCCTCCACCAACAATTATATCTCTTGCATACACACCAATAACCTCATACTCTGGCATAAGATTCTGAATAAGATCTACTGCCTGCTTATCTTTAACATCGCCAAACTGTGGAACAAGCACAATATCATTGGCTATATAGAAGTTAGCATAACTGGCCGCAAGCCGCTCTCCCGCTTCACGCATATCTTCTCCTGCTTCAAACACAAGACCCTTTAAATCATTATCAGTTATGCACACTGGGACATCCGGTATATGCAGTTTATGAACATTAAACTTACGTCCTCTGGCATCAGTTTCTCTTTCAAGCACCTTCATATCAGCCAAAGACATTGCATATTGAGGATCTTCCTCATTATCCGTCCACGCAAGAACTACATTAGCTGGTGAGGTAAATGCACACACATTATCAACGTGTTCATTAGTTTCATCATTATATATTCCATATGGAATCCATATAATTTTCTTTGCCCCCAGATATTTCTTAAGATTATGCTCAATCTGTTCCCTGCTCATATCTGGATTTCTTCCCTTACTTAAAAGACAGCTGTCAGTTACTATAACCGTACCTTCACCATCACTGTGTATAGAACCTCCCTCAAGCACAAACGGATTGGCATCATAGCAATCATATCCTGTCATATTACAGAATTGCAGAGCTGCTTTATCGTCCTTTTCCCAATTCTTGTAAAGTCCGTCATAATCGCCACCCCACGCATTGAATTTCCAGTTAATCCCACGTACATCACCTGTATGTCCGTTTTTTGACAAACGTGGGACATACATCTCTTGCCCACGCATCATCTGTTTCGATGCAGACTACTTCAATATTCCAGGCAGCTTTAATATCTTCACTGGCTTTATTACATTCTCCTGTTACAGCGTCTTTTATTTTCATAAATCTTGCTTCTGCCTGTGCATAGTGCTTCTCATCTGCTAATATATACACTTTTTCGTGTCTGGATATTATATGTGCAATATCCACAAATACATTCTGTGCAGCTACAGCATTATAAGGCCACGAGCCTGTCCTTACAGGCCATATCATAATTGTAGCCTTGTGCCTGTCATATTCTGCCGGCATATAATAGCCATCTTCTATAGGTGTAGTATCTGTTATTCTCACGAAAGCCTCCACTTAAAATCTTCATAACCAAATTCTTTAATAACCCGCACTTCTTTATCTTTCATTACCGCTATAGCTGGAAGTGGTATTCCATTAAATGTATTATTCTTTACCATTGAGTATATCGCCATATCCTCAAATACAAGCCTGTCCCCTATATTAATCTTACTGTCAAACTTATAATCACCTATAATATCTCCTGCAAGACAGGTATATGAAGACAGCCTGTATACATTTTCTCTGTATTCTTTTTTATCTTTATACTTCATAATATCTTCATTTTCCTGAATATCTTTACCAGCAGTAACATCTTTATATTCTTTGATATTTTTAATTATCTGTGCCCCCCGAAGTGGTGGTGTATATGGCATTTCGAGGACATCTGGCATATGGCACGCGGCAGAAGCATCAAGTATAAGCGTTTCGATTCCATTATCAACCTTATCTAACACCTCTGTAACAAGATAACCGGCATTAAGAGCAACAGCCTCGCCCGGCTCTAAATACACCTGTACATTATATTCACTCTTTATGTGATTAACGCAGCCAATAAGTGTATCTATATCATAATCTTTTCTTGTTATATGATGTCCACCGCCCATATTAATCCACTTCATATTCTTCATAATATGCCCGAATTTATCTTCAACTGCTTTAAGTGTAATTGCAAGTGCATCTGAATTCTGCTCACAGAGAGTATGAAAATGAAGTCCCCTCAACTCCCATTAAGAACTTCCTCATCTGCCCTTGTTTAACATATCAATAGTTACTCCAAGCCTTGAACCATACGCACAAGGGTCATATATTGCATTATCACCCTGCGTAGATATTTCCGGATTAATTCTAAGTCCTATGCTGATACCGCTTCTTATACATTTTTCCTTATAACGCATAAGCTGCCCTATGGAATTAAATATTATATGGTCACATATTTTTTACAAGTTCATCTATATCCCTTTTCTTTGTAAGCAGGAGCATAGACGTGATTTTCTTTATTCATCTCTTCCCTGCCAAGCCTTGCCTCATACAATCCACTTGCTGTTGTGCCACTTATGTATCTGCCAATTAACGGATATTCATAAAATGCTGAAAATGCTTTCTGTGCAAGCAATATTTTACATCCTGTTTTGTCTTCAACATATTTTAAAATTTCAAGATTATGAACCAGAATATTCTCATCTATAATATATGCTGGTGTTGTAATATCATCTATTGTCATCAACTCTTATATCCTCTATTCTACAAGCTGTGGATTTTCCTCAACTACCCAAGGAAGTCCCCATTTATTAAGTGCTTCCATATATGGATCCGGATCAAATTCTTCCACATTGTATACACCTGCTTTATTCCACATTCCTGTGACAACCATCATTGTTCCTATCATTGCAGGAACTCCTGTTGTATATGATATTGCCTGTGATTCAACTTCCCTGTAACATTCCTGATGGTCACATACATTATAAATATATATTGTCTTTTCTTTTCCATCCTTTCTTCCCCTGAATATACAGCCAATGTTAGTCTTTCCTACTGTTCTTTCTCCCAGCGTAGCAGGATCTGGAAGAAGTTCTTTTAAGAGCTGTATAGGAACAACTTCAACACCATTGACTTTTACAGGGTCAGTTCTTAACATTCCAACATTCTCAAGACATTTCATATGTGTAAGGTAGCTCTGTCCAAATGTCATAAAAAATCTTATTCTTTTAACTCCCGGAATGTTTTTAGCAAGCGATTCTATCTCCTCGTGATGTAAAAGATACATATCCTTCATTCCAACCTGTGGAAAATTATATTCTCTCTTAATAGACATAGCTGGTACTTCTACCCAGTGTCCATCTTCCCAATATGAGCCAGTGCTGATACTTCTCCTTAAATTAATCTCTGGATTAAAATTAGTCGCAAAAGGATAGCCGTGATCTCCGCCGTTGCAGTCAAGAATATCAATTGTGTCTATTTCATCAAAATAGTGTTTAAGTGCATATGCTGAGAATACACTTGTTACACCAGGATCAAAGCCCGTTCCTAAAAGTCCCATTATTCCAGCTTCTTCAAATTGCTTCTTATAATTCCACTGCCAAGAATAATCAAAATAAGCTGAAAAACCTTCTTCCTTACATCTTTTTTCATATATAGCTCTCCACTCAGGATCTTCGGTATCTTCTGCTTCATAGTTAGCAGTATCAATATAATGCACCTTTGTCTTAAGGCAGGCATCCATTATTGTTAAATCCTGATATGGAAGTGCAAGGTTAAGCACTGCCTCTGGTTTATAGCTTTCAATAAGCTTCACAAGTTCTTCTACATTATCTGCATCAACCTTTGCTGTTGTAATTACTGTCTTTGTATCAGGCTGTAATTTATCCTTTAAAGCATCACATTTGCTTTTAGTCCTGCTTGCTATACATATCTCTGTAAATACATCACTGTTCTGACAGCACTTGTTAATTGCCACTGTTGCAACTCCACCACAACCTATTATTAATACTCTGCTCATAATTATCCTCCATTCTTTAAGCCCTGTTTATTAATTATCTTAACGCTTTCTTTTTAAACACTGTCTATTACTCTTTTCAGGTTTTCTTCTCATTTTCTTCTTCTTCAAGCATCTGTTCTACATAACCCGGAAGCATAAATGCTCCCCTGTGAAGATTAGTTGTATAATATCTTGTCTTTATACCTAACTTCTTCCATTCCTCCGGTCTGAAATCATCAAGCGGATGATATTTCTTGGAAGCAAATCCAAACAGCCAATAGCCTGATGAACAAGTTGGTATATGTGCCTGATATACACGGCTTACAGGAAATGCCTGATATGCCTTTCTGTGCATTTTCACACATTCATCTTTATCTTCTGAATAAAACGGACTTCCATGCTGATATACCATAATGCCATCACTTTTAAGTGCTTTATAACAGCTTCCATAAAATTCTTTGGTGAATAAACCTTCTGTATATCCAAATGGATCTGTCGCATCATTAATTATCAGGTCATAATCACCCGTCTTATTTCTTAAAAATCTTAATGCATCCTGAATATACACATTAACCCTGTCATCATCCAGTCCACAGGTAAGCTCAGGAAAATGCTTTCTACATACTTCAACAAGCATTTCATCCGGTTCAACAACATCTATTCTTTCTATACATTTATAATTGATAAGTTCTCTTGCAACTCCGCCATCGGCTCCACCGATTATTAATACATTCTTTACATCAGGGTGGACTGCCATTGGAATATGGGTTACCATCTCATCATATATAAACTCGTCTTTTTCAGAAAATAGTATCTCTCCGTCTAATGCAAGAAATTTACCAAATTCATCTGAAACAAGCACATCAATCCTCTGACAGTCACTCTCCACCGAACACAATTGTTCTTCTATTCTCATTGAAAGCTTCACATTGCTTGTATGAAGCTCTGAAAACCACATCTCCATATTAAATAATCCTCATTTCCTGTATATACTTTCATATGGCTCTTCCACAATTATCTGTCTATACCAGAACCTTTAATTTATTAACGCTCTTGTCTTCTGTTCCCTGCATTGAACAGCCTTTTTCTTTAACATACAGAATATACTGTATAATCTCGTCTGTAATCATCTCTCCCGGTGCTAATATCGGAATTCCCGGAGGATAACACATAACAAATTCTCCTGATATTCTTCCCTCAGTCTTCTCAACTGGCAGGGACTCCTTGGCAGAATAGAAAGCTTCCTGAGGTGATCTGGCTACTATTGGACTTATGAATTCTCCGCTTAACATTCCAGTACTGTCTTTTTTATATATTCTGGCTATATCTGCCAGAGCTCCGACAAGTCTTTCTATATCCTGTAATCTGTCTCCGATAGATATATAAGCAAGGATATTGCTTACATCTCCGAATTCTATCTGGATATCATATTCATCTCTTAACAGATCATATACTTCAATTCCAGCAAGTCCCAATCCAAGCGTATGAACTGACAATTTGGTGACATCATAATCATATACGCTTGTTCCATTAACAAGTTCTTTTCCATACGCATAGTATCCGCCTATTTCATTAATCTCCCTGCGTGCATATTCTGCCATATCCATTACCTTTGCAAATGACTCTTCACCCCTTAAGGCAAGATTTCTTCTTGAAATATCAAGACTGGCAAGCAAAAGATATGAACCACTTGTCGTCTGCGTAAGATTGATAATCTGTCTGACATAATCAGCATTAACACCTTTATTCGTAAGAAGTATCGAACTTTGTGTTAAAGAACCACCCGATTTGTGCATAGATACTGCCGCCATATCAGCCCCTGCTGCCATAGCAGAAACTGGTAATTGCGGCTGGAAATATAAATGTGTTCCGTGTGCCTCATCAGCTAACACTTTCATTCCGTATTCGTGTGCCAGCTTCACTATTGAACATATATCAGAGCATATTCCATAATATGTAGGGTTATTTACAAGCACTGCAACCGCATCAGGATTTTCTTTTACAGCTTTTCGTACTGACTCCAGATTCATACCAAGTGAAATACCAAGCTGATGATTAACCTCCGGATTAACATATACAGGAATTGCACCGCATAACACTAAAGCATTAATGGCACTTTTATGCACATTCCTTGGAAGTATTATTTTATCTCCTCTCTTACAATTCGATAATATCATCGCCTGCACAGCAGATGTCGTTCCACCTACCATAAGAAATGCGTTCTCTGCACCAAATGCCCTGGCCGCTAATTCTTCTGCATCCCTTATAACTGATACCGGATGACACAGATTATCTAATGGCTTCATAGAATTAACATCTATTCCAACACATTTTTCTCCTAATAATTCCACTAATTCAGGATTGCCCCTTCCTCTTTTATGACCCGGAACATCAAATGGTACTACTCTTTTTCTTCTAAGCTTTTCCAGTGCTTCATATACTGGTGCTCTTGTCTGATCATTAGACATCTCCCTTACCTCACATACATTAAAATAATTTCTTTAAGCACTGCCAGAAAATTTCCATAATTATGTAAAATCTTATAATTAAACTTCATAAACAGTGCAGTTTTCTTAATCACACAAAGCTTCCTAAATTACACAAAAAAGGTGGCAGTGCTTACACACTTACCACCTTATTAGTCATAATATAATATCAACATCATTACATTAAAATATATCTGTAACTATACAATATAATGTCATAATATATACGAAATCAGCGAATATATTTCATAGACGACTTGTCTATGTCATACAAATATGCGTCACTCTTTATTGACCGTTTCACAAGATGATGTGCTTGGCACAGATTATAAAGTAATCAACTTAAAAAACAGAGCTTAATGCTCAATCAATAATAATAATGTGGTTCTACCACACCGGCAACCGACCCGCCTGTCCGTTAGGCTTAACTTTATCCTGATATGCTGTATAACTACTGCACACCTAAGATACAAGTGGTCATATTTGTATGAAATCATATACTTCCTGACTCACACGAATAAATAATATCATATATTAATGTTATATGTCAATTATTATCTGACAATCTTTTGTCTATCTTTTATCTATTTATAATATTCCTACAGCTTTCTTAGCCAGCCTGTCGGCTTCCTCATTACCTTCAACACCTGAATGTCCCTTAACTTTAACAAAATTAATGGCTATCTTATCTTTTACTGACTGCATATAATCATAATAAGCTATAGTACCTTTTCTTATTACGCTTCCACTCTCCAAGTGCCCACGCTCTTATTCCCATATAATCAAAATATATATCTACACTTTTAACGCCAAGTTCTATTGCTTTCTCTACTGCCGCCATACTTCCAAGAATTTCACCGGCTACATTACGCATTGAAGCCATTTCACTATCACTGCCACTTCCTGTAATGATATATTTTTCATTATTATATACAAGAAATCCGCCATATCCATAGACACCCGTTACTATATTAAAAGAACCATCAACATACGCATAGCTCTCACTCTGGACATCATTATTCTTAAGCCTGCCAATATATTCAAGAGCTTCCTGTTCAGTTGTAAAGCTTTTATATTCAGCTCCGGCATATTGGAACACCTGACTTTTACATTCATCCCATGTTCTATATATTCCTGTATTTCTGCCTTTTCTTACTGCATAATATTTAGCCGCCATTATCAACTGCCTTTCTGTTAATCTTAATACACTCTTATAACACCAGCTATATTCTTAACTGCTGAAAGTCCCTTAAATACAGCCATAGCATCATTAAAGTTCTTCTCAAGAACTTCTGCTGTTATAATAACAAGTTCAGCAACTCCGTCTTTGCCGCTCTTCTGAACTACCTGTGCTATGCTTACACCGCTGTTACCAAGAACGCTTGCAATATTGGCAAGAACGCCCTGCTTGTCTGCAACTTCAAGTCTTAAGAAGAATTTGCTCTTAGTATCTGTTATATCCTTCACTTCAAGATTCTTATAACAGCAACAGCCAATTCTTCCGCAGGAATCGTGTACTATATTTCTGCATACATCAATTATATCACCTACAACTGCACTGGCAGTCGGCATCTGTCCTGCACCTCGTCCCATAAACATTGCATCATCCATAGCCTTACCGTGTACAAATACAGCATTAAAAGCATCATTAACATTTGCAAGAGGATGATTATTAGGTATGAGCATTGGGTGAACCTTTACTTCAATTCCGTCCTCTGTATTCTTGGCAACACCTAAAAGCTTGATTACATAGCCAAATTCCTTGGCATACTTAATATCATCTGCGGAAATCTTAGTAATACCTTCTGTGTATACATCAGCAAATGTTACTCTTGAGTTAAATGCAATAGAAGCCATAATAGCTATCTTTCTTCCTGCATCGTATCCTTCCACATCTGCTGTCGGGTCTGCTTCTGCATAACCTAACTCTGTAGCCTTTGCCAAAGCTTCCTTGTAGTCCATTCCACTCTCTGTCATCTTAGTAAGAATATAATTAGTCGTACCATTAACAATACCCATAATCTCTGTGATATGGTTACCAGTCATACTCTGCTTTAATGGTCTGATAATTGGTATTGCACCAGCTACAGCCGCCTCAAACTGAAGGTCTGCTCCTGCTTTATTAGCCGCATTGCCAACTTCCTCTCCATACTCAGCAATAAGATCCTTATTAGCTGTAACAACCTGCCTGCCAGCCTTAAGCGCCTCAAGAACATAATCCTTAGCTGGATGAATTCCACCCATAAGCTCAACAACAATGCTGATATCCTTGTCATTAATTATATCTTCCCACTTATCTGTAAGAATTTCATCTGGAATACCTTCTCTTTTCTTAGATAAATTTCTTACAAGAACCTTCTTAATAACAAGTGTTGCTCCTGTCTTATGCTTTATCTCATCACTCATAGCCTCACATAATTTGTATGTTCCAAGTCCTACTGTTCCTGCTCCAAGTATAGCTGCGTATATTACTTTATCCGACATTTTAATTATTTCCTCCATATTTTTACATTTATAAGGCCTGGCTGCCGCCACAGCAATATAATTTCATTATAATAATTCATTAATAACAGCAGTTACGATTACCACTTCAATAATTGTATTAATCTTAATTATGCCAGAGACAAATTCTATTCCGCCTCCCGACAATACACTATCCTCTTAAATTCTTAATAAACGAAGATATTCTTATAATAGATATAAGGTCACTCAGGCCCTCAACCATAAGCACAATTCCAACAAACATCATAAGTACAGTTGATGAACCAAATGGGTTAAATAATGCAACAACACCCATAACAACCATTAATGCTGCAACAATTGCCTCTATCCACCAGCGCTGTGCTTCCATATGATAGAATTCTATTGCATACTGAAGCTTTAATATACCGTCAATAATAATTATTATGGCAATAGCTGTTCCAAAAAATACTGCAATAGCTTCTGGTCTCATAACAAAGAATATTCCAAATGCAAGTAATGATATACCCTGTACAAGTCCGAATGATACGAATACATCTTCCCTTGACATTCTGAAATATGTCATAAGCCTTAACACTCCCCATACGCATAATGCAATTCCTACTGCCCT
>ENA-OQBD01000658-OQBD01000658.1-human-gut-metagenome-genome-assembly--contig:-NODE-658-length-17988-cov-4.108169_pt1 | contig 17988 bp, 16 predicted proteins | sample MGYA00242742_ERZ504543 | MGnify/ENA primary metagenome ERZ504543 (study PRJEB26092, sample SAMD00036239) | human gut metagenome | host: Homo sapiens | study: EMG produced TPA metagenomics assembly of...
CCGCCAGCGTTCATCCTGAGCCAGGATCAAACTCTCATGTTAAAAAGGTTTTGTCCTGCCAGAATTAAATCTGGCTTTTAATCAGAAACAATGTCCTGATTTACTGTTTTAAGGTTGCTTCTTTATAGAAGCGTTCTTGAATTATTCTCAAAATCTTTCAAGGTTTTTCACTGTTCAGTTATCAATGTTCGTTGTTGTCATTTCCAACAGCTTGTATATTTTATCATATCTCCAAGTCGTTGTCAACAACTTTTTTATTTTTCTTTGTTGTCGTTCTTTCGCGGCAACTCTGATATCTTATCACGTCTGTCGCTTTTTGTCAACAACTTTTTCTCGGCAATTTATTCTGTCGGAGCTCAATATCACTTGGCTTTATCCGATCAGAACTGCTCTGCACGAGTCAGCTTTGTTATAATACCACCCGGCTCGAATTTTGTCAATCAGAAATTACAAATTAAATTATATTCAGACAATTTATGTTGTATTCTAAAATTGTTATATCATGCTTTTTATTTTTCACACAATACAAGAAATTCATATCACATAGCCTACGCCTGAATTGCATCCAGTGCCTCCCTGACATTTGCCACCCCGATCAGCTTCATTGCATACTTCTTCCCTACAGAAGGAAGGGATACTTTTGGCAGAATGCATACTTCAAAACCGAGTTTGGCTGCCTCTGCCACACGTTGTTCTGCCATGCTTACACCACGCACTTCCCCGCTTAATCCCACCTCGCCAAAACAGATGGTCTTCTCATCAATCGTCAGATCCAGTTTGCTTGACATAATGGCAAGCACAATTCCCAGATCAATTGCCGGTTCATTCATACGGATTCCGCCCGCGATATTTACATAAGCATCACAATCCGACAACTGCATTCCAATACGTTTTTCCAAAACTGCCATCAGCAGATTCACGCGGTTAAAGTCCGTTCCGGTCGCAGTTCTCCTCGGATTGTTGAAATAGCTGTGACAGATCAGCGCCTGAATTTCCAAAAGAATCGGACGGGTACCCTCGATGGAACATGCCACGACAGAACCGGAAGCATCCTTTGGTTTACCGCTGAGCATATACTCGGACGGATTCTCCACCTCAACCAGTCCCTCTGTGCGCATCTCAAAAACACCGATCTCGTTCGTGGAACCAAAACGGTTCTTCACGCCACGCAGAATCCGGTAGCTTTCATGACGGTCTCCTTCAAAATAAAGAACCGTATCCACCATATGTTCCAGTACACGTGGACCTGCCACGACCCCTTCCTTTGTCACATGCCCGACAATAAAGATCGAGATATCCATTCCTTTTGCGATCTGCATAAGAACACCTGTAGACTCACGCACCTGTGACACGCTGCCAGGCGCCGAGGAAACGTTTTCGTTATACATGGTCTGGATACTGTCGATCACCACAATCTGTGGCTTATTCTGTTCAATTACCGTGCGTATGGTGTCCAGACTGGTCTCACACAACAGTTCCAGATGATCACTGAACGTGCCAATCCGCTCTGCACGCAGTTTGATCTGCTGCAGGGACTCTTCCCCGGACACATACAGTACCGAAAGATTCTGCCCGGACAGATTCCGGCAGACTTGTAATAAAAGCGTTGATTTACCAATTCCCGGATCTCCTCCAACCAGAACGAGGGAGCCTTTTACAACTCCCCCGCCCAATACACGATCCAGCTCCGGCATGGATGTGGAAATCCGCTCCTCATCCGATGTCTTTATTGCAGAAAGCGGAACAGGTTTCGCTTCTGTCGCTGGTTTTATTTTTCCGGAAGTACTGAGTGCTTTCCGATCCACCAGTTCCTCTACGAACGTGTTCCACTCTCTACATGCCGGACACTGGCCCATCCATTTGGATGATTCATATCCGCAATTCTGGCAAAAAAACGCACTGGTTTTTGCTTTTGCCATATGTTATCTCTTTTCTACGCGGATTGCTACCGCATCTGCTCCTTCTAATTCTACGCTCAGGCTTAATTTGCCTCCAAGATTGGTCTTCATTGTTCCTGCAGACTTGCCATCGATATCAATCTCGTACTCTGTCTCTTCTGCCAGCTCCAATGTGATCTGTGCATCTTCCGGTCCCTCTACCGTAAAGCTGACAGTATTCTCATCCTCTGTAAAATTGGTGACAGCTGTACCCGGTACAGATTCATATACAAACAGTCCGTTACGCTCCAGCTTTGTAATCTCCTTGAACGTTTTTACTTTGTATTTATCTCCATGAAATTCGTAGTTATCAAGCTTTGCTTTCGCTCCCAGAGTGTAATCGCCGAAACTAAGGGTTCCGTTTCCTTCCGTACGAATTAATTCACTGATTGCAGCCATGATTTTTCCTCCTGTGTGGTTGATTATTTGGTTCTTAAATTATATCACTTTTTATCTTTTGATACAATGATTTCCTTGTTCTTCGTCGTCACGATCACACGGTCTTTCGCATGGATTTCTCCACGGATCAGTGCGTCTGCCAAACGGTCTTCCACCTCATCCTGCAGCTTTCTGCGCAGAGGTCTGGCACCGTATTTGCGGTCATACGCTTTTTCAACAATAAATTCCTTTGCAGCTTCCCGTACCACCAGATCAATCTGCAGCTGTTCCTTACAGCGTTTCTGTAAATCACGCACCATAATGCCGATGACTTTTTTTCATATCGTCTTTGTTCAGCGCACGGAATACAATTGTCTCATCAATACGGTTTAAAAACTCCGGTTTAAAAATACGTTTGACTTCTTCCATCACGCTGGCTTTCATCCGCTCGTGATCCTGCTTTTCATCTTCTTTTGCACCAAAGCCAAGCTTCTTCGGCTCGATGATCGACTGTGCGCCCGCATTACTGGTCATGATGATAATGGTATTCTTGAAATCTACTTTGCGTCCCTGGGAATCTGTAATATGCCCGTCATCCAGCACCTGAAGTAAGATGTTAAACACATCCGGATGGGCTTTTTCAATTTCATCAAACAAAATCACAGAAAATGGATTTCTGCGGACTTTTTCCGAAAGCTGGCCCCCATCCTCATGGCCCACATATCCTGGCGGGGAGCCAATCATTTTAGATACACTGTGCTTTTCCATATACTCCGACATATCTACCCGGATCATGGATTCCTCGTTGCCAAACACAGCCTCTGCCAGTGCTTTGGAAACTTCCGTCTTTCCGACACCGGTTGGTCCCAAAAACAGGAACGAACCGATCGGACGCTTCGGGTCTTTGAGTCCCACGCGACCACGGCGGACAGCCTTGGAAACTGCAGATACCGCTTCTTCCTGTCCAATCACGCGCTTGTGCAGTGTTTCTTCCAGTTTCTGCAGACGGGATGCCTCGCTTTCTGTCAGACGGCTGACCGGAATCTTTGTCCATCCAGCCACCACATCGGCAATCTCATTTTCGCCCACCACCGGAACTTTGTTTTTGGATACGCGGCGGTTCTTTTTTTCGAGTTTTTCCCTGGATGCCTGCAGGTTCTCCCGTGTCTCTTTCAATGTGCGGGCTTTCTCGATATCTCCCTCCTGCAGCGCATGTTCCATATCCAGTTCCGTCTGATGGATCTCGCGGTTTAACTGCATCATATCGTCAGAACCGTGCATCATTCCCAGCCGCGCCTTAGCAGCTGCCTCATCCATCAGATCAATCGCCTTATCCGGCAGAAAACGGTCATTGACATAACGGGCAGATAAACGCACGGATGCTTCCACTCCCTCATCCGTAATCTGCACATGATGATGCTTTTCATACAGCTTTCGCAGCCCTTTTAAAATCTCAATGGATTCTTCCTCTGTCGGTTCCTCCACCTGTACCGGCTGGAACCGCCGCTCGAGTGCTGCGTCTTTTTCAATATACTTGCGATACTCTTCGATCGTAGTTGCACCGATCACCTGCACATCTCCGCGTGCAAGTGCCGGTTTTAAAATATTGGACGCATCCAGTGCACCTTCTGCTCCACCTGCGCCAATAATCGTGTGCAGTTCATCAATAAACAGCAGCACGTTCCCAGCCGTTTCCACTTCATTTATCACTTTTTTAATACGGTCTTCAAATTCCCCGCGGTATTTGGATTTTGCAACGAGTCCGGACATGTCCAGAGATACCAGACGTTTATCTGCCACAATATCCGGTACGTTTCCGTTTACCAGACTCTGTGCAATTCCTTCAACGATCGCTGTCTTACCGACACCCGGCTCTCCGATCAGACACGGATTATTTTTGCCTCTGCGGCACAGGATCTGGATCACCCGTTCGGTTTCCTTTTCCCTGCCAATTACCGGGTCTAACCGTCCGGCCCGCGCCATAGCTGTCAGATCGCGGGAATACTGATCGAGCGTAGGGGTAAGTGTTGCCTCCTCATTTCTTCCACGCTGGATTTCTTCCCGGTACTGTGCCGGGTCCTCTCCCATCGCAGCAAGAATATCCACAAAAAGTTTCTGTGGGTTGGCTCCCATTGTATTTAAAAGCCGGGAAGCTGCACAATCCCCCTCTTTTATGATGGCAAGCAGCAGGTGTTCGGTTCCGATCCGTTCACTGTCAAAACGGTCTGCCATCTCCCTGGCACGATCCAGCACCATCTGGGTACGCGGAGAATATCCGTCACGGTCTGCCACCGTCACCTCCTCACCTGCCGCAACCAGTTCATCAATCAGCTTAAGCAGCGCTTCCAGTTCCACATTATTGGCTGTCAGTACTTCTGCTGCTACACCGGTTCCTTCCTTGAGCAGCCCCGCCAGAATATGTTCGGTTCCGACATAGTTGCAGCCGGACGAACGGGAAAGGCGGTTCGCATAATTCAGAGCTTTTTTCGCCTTATCTGTATATGGAATCAAAATTTATACCTCCTGTTACAATTCTACAAATCAATAAATTCGATATCGTCATCGGTATCTTTTTTGGTTGTTTTCTTCTTTCTTCCGAGCATGGAGCTTCGAACTTCTTCTGCCAGTTCTTTCTGCAGCATGATATCTTCATCATCTGCATCCCGGTAATGGTCCTTTCGCTTCTCCCGCTCTTTTTCCCTGTCATCGGTATCTTCTTCCGGATCATCCAGGTCATCCTCCAGATTATCGTCCAGATCATCCTCCATACCCTCTAACAGTTTATGCATAAATCCGCCTTTTTTGCGGAATGTTTCCTTTCCGTAACGCTTGGATATCCCGGTGTCATCCGGATCATCCGTTTCATACAGTTTTTCATCGTCCGGATCATCGTAATCCTCATCGTCGTCATCATCATCGTCATAAAAATCATCATAAGGATCGTCATCATCTTTTTTTGCTTTTGACGATCAGAACCACTATGATAATCAGAAGAATCAGTACAACCACAACGAACGCACAGAGAATCAGCCGCATCTGGCTTTCCGTACTCTGGAACAAGCCCGTTTCCCCTTCCTGGGTAGAAGCTTCTGCAGATGCTGTCTCTTCCCCTATGGTATGCTTATACTGGTTATAGTTCATACATACAAACGGATAAATTTCTTCCGGATCATCCAGATCCAGCATATACAAAGCACCGTTTTGTCCGTTTTCATCCACCAGATACAAAAGTCTCAGTGGTGTGTCTATTCCGTCTTTGCGCATGCACGGATACTGATTTTCCCACAAAGTCACTGTATCTTTGACAAAGCCATCCAAAACATAGCGATCCGGAATACTGTCTGTCAGATAAAGATTTGTTCCGTCAATCGTAAAATACTGCTGCCCGTCTGCCGGAGCCTGTGTCTCTCCTTTTTGCTGTGTATCCTGTGATTCCTGCTGCGCAGCTCCTCTGGTCACCTGAATGGTATAGGTCTTTTTCACACCATTTTCCGCCTGCACGACGATCTGTACTTTATTTACACCGGTTTTCAGTTTGTCTGCCCCACTGACCGAGATCACAGATGCCTTAGCATCATTTGGCTGTGCGCTGACTGCCAGAGATGTCACCTGATCTCCCACTTTTGCCTGATATTCGGTAACTTTCGACTGAAATTTCCGGAGAAAGGGTTCCTTCGGAAATCGTCAGGGATGCCAGCGTATTGTCTTTTGATTTGTCATCTGCTGCCGCTGCCGAATTTTCAACAGCTACAGATACACTTGCACCTCCCACATCCACGCGGTCCCCTTCCTGATTGCCCGCAGATGGTGCGGATGCGGCAAAACTTGCAGTTCCCGCCGCATCTGCTTTAAATTTAACAGTTCCGCTTGCACGTTTGTTTCCGGAACCGTAACTCCCCAGAGTCATAGAAACCGTGCCTGCATTTACACTGGTTTCCGCTGTTGCTGACTGATAAGTAAAAAGATCTTTGGAATATGTCAGATTTACCGTTCCCGTCACACCTGCCGGAAGTGTCACTGTCACTGCCAGAGTATCCCCTATTTTCACGGATCTGGCGCTTAAAGCAATGATCATGCTCTCCGCCTGTGCATGCACATCCGGTGTCATGATACAACTGATCAGAAATACCAGTGCCAGTACCACTCCCAGTATCCGTTTTCCTTTTGCTTTGCTTTTTTGTCTCATATGTTCTGCCTTTCTTTTACTGCCCAATGGTGATCTTCCCCTGAAGATGTTTGTTCAGATATACCAGATCAAGCACATTGACCCCATCTTTTTTGCGGTTTGTATCTGCGGCCTTAAGATAACATCCGGTAAGCTTTTGGGTACCATTCAGATGCCTGTTCAAACGGTTCAGATCTGTTTTGTTGATCTTTCCATCTCCGTTTACATCTCCATAAATCACAAGCGTATAGGAAGAAATTTTCTTGTTTTTGCTGTCATACACCTGCAGAACATTGCCGGTTGAAACGATTCCGGTAACACTCTTTTTGGATGCACTGAACAGTTTGACCGTTCCCGCGGTCACTTTAAGTTTTTTTAAAAATGCTGCCGCCTTTGTTCCCGGCGCAATCCCCGTAACCATTTTGTTTTTCAACTGATATGTTTTCGAAGTCACGGAAGTCTTCTCGGTCTCTGCCACTGCACCAGCTTTCTTTACAATGGTAAGCGTATAGGTTTTGGATGCTCCGCTCTCCGATTTGCAGGTAACTTTACAGGTATTGGTTCCCGTCTGAAGTTTTTTGGTGCCGGTTCCCGTCACAGAAGATTTCGCAGCTACCGGTGATGCACTTATGGTAACGGAGGAAACTTTGCTGTCCACGACGAGGGAATACAAAGTAGTATCTCCGCGAAATACCGGTGTCAGTGTCTGTCCGGTTACGCTGAGCGATTTCAGATAGTTATTCGGATTTCCACTGGCTGTAAATGTCACTGCTGATGCCGGCATGCCGGAATAAACCGGAATACGGAATACAAATGCCTGCTGCTTGTCCGCATACCCCTGTCCAAGCTTTCTGCCCTCGTTGTAAGCAGCCGCAAGGTTTGCCATATACTGGTGGCTGTACAGATTCTTCTTGTTTACTACATTAAACTTCTGGAAATACAAGGTATCCTGACCCACGCCAATGTAGTTTTTCGCCAGAATTTTTGCTCCTCCTTCAAGTGCTGCATACCGGGTATTCCATCCCGCTTTTTTTGCATATGCCAGTCCGTTTTTGATGACCAGTGTGGAGGTAATGCCCGCTGCCCCCACATTAAAATAGTTATAGTACCCCTTATAACCGCTATAAGTTCCGGAAATCAGGGAACTGGTTCCTTTTAACCCCTGCTCCTGACGCACTCTGGATGCAAGATGATACGGGCTGACCCCGGTTTCCTCACCGATATCCATAAATGCCTGCGCATAATCCAGCTCAGATCCGTCGCTGTCCTCAACCATATTCTCCATAAAGGTTCCTTTCAGGATAGAAGAAACTCCCTGCCTGGTCTGCACCTTGCTGAAACTTAAACTTTCAAATTGAAAAATATCGGTTTCATTGAGAAAATTCCGTGGATCTAAATAATAAGCGATATAGTCTGCATCAGCACCGACCCACGAAGATCCGTCATAGACCGTCCACACATTGGTGGTCCAGTCATATGCACCGTCTGCGGTGGATTTGGTTGCGTCATTTCCGGTCTTCGGAACAAGATTGACTCCGTTTACACTCTCTTTGCTGACCACGGTATTCCAGTCAAGCCCGGTCTTAACCGCCTGAAACTGCCACTGCGGATATGCTGTGTGAAGTGCGGAAAGTGCACTGATGTAACTATCCGGAAATCCTGCCGCACGCAGCTGCACGGCATAACTGCTGGCTGCTGCATCTGTACGCACACTGACTCCGGCAAGCGTTCCTGTTATAAGAATTGCCCCACAAAGCAGGGCACTCAAAAAGCGTTTTATCTTTCGCATATTCTTCCTCACCTGTTATGATCTGACTGCGCGGCATCCCAAATGCAGTGCAGTCTTTCTGTATCATTATATAGAAAAAGCATATCTGCGTCAATTCTGTGCGTTGTTCTTTTTGTTCCGGGTACAGTTACTCTCCTTTATGATGTAATGCGGACGTCTTTTGACTTCCATATAGGTTTTTGCAATATACTGTCCCATAATTCCCATACAAAACAGCTGGATTCCGCCAATGCATGTCACGATACATACCAGCGACGGCCAGCCGGCAACCGGATCCCCGAATACCAATGCGCGTACGATTTCCGCGATGATTGCAATAAAAGAAACCACGGTGAGCACCAGCCCCAGATACGAGGAAATCTTCAGCGGAACATCCGAAAAATTGATAATCCCATCAAACGAATAGCGCACAAGTTTCCAGAAATTCCACTTGGTTTCTCCCGCAGAACGTTTTACATTTTCAAATTCCAGCCATTTGGTATCATATCCGACCCAGGCAAAGATTCCTTTGGAAAACCGGTTATATTCACTGACAGAAAGAATGGAATCTACCATTGCACGGTTCATCAGACGGTAATCCCTTGCCCCGTCTGCAATCTCAATGTGGGAAAGTTTCCGCATAACTTTATAAAACATGCGTGCAAAAAACGAACGGATCTTTGGCTCTCCCTGCCGGTTCACCCGGCGGGTTGCCACATTGTCACAGTCTCCGGCTTCTAACATCGCAGCCATCTGTGGCAAGAGCGATGGCGGATCCTGCAGATCCGCATCCATCGTCGTCACATAATCCCCCTTTGCATAGGACAATCCTGCCAGCAGCGCCGCTTCTTTTCCAAAATTGCGGGGAAAAAGAAAGATAGTGCACACGCTCATCTTCTGCTGCAAGTTCCCGGATCTTTTGCAGTGTTGCATCCTTCGATCCGTCATTGACAAATAAATATTCAAAATCATAATCGCCCATTTCCCGTGTCACGCGGTTTAATTCCCGGTACAAAATCTGCAGAGATTCCTGCTCATTGTACATCGGTACGACGATACTGATGCATTTTTCCCATGTTTCCCCTTGTCTTATATCTTATCCACATACTAAACAGGAATAACAGAAGCGCAGCTATGCTGATGGCAGCTCCGATCTGTACGCCCGGTGTGGTATAACGCTAGCTCGATTTTGTGCGTTCCTTCTTTTAAGTGTACACCAATGAGTGCATCTGCGAAAGGCTTTATTTTCGTCTTTTTCCCATCCACATACAACGTCCATCCCTCATCTGCCGGTACCGACAGAATCAGTCTTCCCGCCTGCCTGACATCGATACTTCCAACGATCCTGCGATCTGTCATTTTTTCGAGTGACATGGTCTGTTCGCTGAGCGTCTCATATGCAGTGCACATGGCCTTGAAATTCAGGCGGTACACATGGTATTCGATCGTTTCTACATTGAGATTGGTAATATGGATCTTTGTTCCGGCTTTGCACTCTCCCAGATCCAGCAGATACCGGTGGGTGGTCTTTCCATACTGCTGCGTCCATCCGTCATCTCTTGATACCGTCAGGGAATCCGCGTTGCAGGTCACATAATCCGCATAATAATATCCATCCTCAGATATATCAATTGTCGTATCCCCGGCTGCCTGCGACTGTGTACAAGCTGCCGGATAAAGCATGTCTCCTTTTGCGCCCAGCTGCTGTGCCAGGGAATTCAGGGAACCGATCCTATCAAGCATGGAAGATTCCCAGCCTTTTATTGCCTTCTCGCTCATCATATAGCCAAGCGGCAGGCAGTAGTTATTCCGATAAAGATAATTTCCATTGCTGCTTCCCACAAGTGTCCGCAGTGGACTTTCATCCACCGGATTAGAGGAAAGCATATACTTCACCGAAAACATGGCTGACGGAAGCGGGGAAGCACCATTGTAACAATAGAAATTTTTTCCGCCCTCCATATACAGGCTCTGGAAGAGATGGCTGACATCCAGATTCATCAGGGAGGAAAATATGGTTGCCGAACGGTATCCGTACAGGCTGTCATCGTTTTTGGTTTTCCGCCCGCTGTCCTCCACCCGGTAAAATCCGTCATTTCCGTTATCCTCTTTTGCCTGTTGCAGCAGATCTTCGTAGTACCCCTGTTTATCCGTATATGCCACGCGGCTGGTAACGCCAAGCCCGGTTACCGCCATATTGACTGCCAGTTCTGCAATGGCAACACAAAAGGCAGCTTCCCGCAGGGCTATCCGCATTTTCTTCGGGGCAATCTTAAGCAAAAGAAGCAGGATTCCATAAACCAGGATAAACAGCATGGTAATCACAACTGCCATGTACTCCGTCACCAGTTCATCCCCGTAATATCCGGAGAGAACCATCAGTGTCAGTGCGGCAAGCACTGCTATAATGATATGCCAGCGCCTGGTTCCTTTCCATTTGCGGATCGTTGCAAATCCCATGACCAGAAGCATAAAAATATAAAGGAACGACTGTCTGCCCGGCAACGCCTGCGGAAAATGCATACCATGCCAGATATAATCCAGCTGATTATCCGCAAAGCTCACAAGGAAAAAGACAAGCATCAGCATACGCGGAACTTTTTCCTTCCAGGAGATTCTGCGGTTCAGCACATACAGCCATACCAGTACCAGGGTAAATGCCCCGGCATACAGATTCGGCCAGTGATCATTTCCCGTATAACTTGTAGTGACGGCTGCCGCACGCCCCAGCTCCGCAATAACAGAAAAATACCACTCCAGCGTTTTCGGAAAGCTGTCTTCAGCAGACCCGGAAGCAGAAAGCACGGCGATCTCCGGCAATAGCAGTACCATCGAGACAGACCCTGCCAGCAGGGAATACCATGCAAACCGTAAAAATGCTTTCAGTTTTCCTCCTTTCTGCGTAAAAAAGAGAAGAATAAAATAAAACACCAGAAAGATACAGATCATGATGGAAATGTAATAATTTGCAAACACCGACAATGCAAGTGTCACAAAATACAGTCCCGGTTTCTGCTCCCGTACCAGTTTTTCCAGTCCCACCATGATCAGAGGAAAAAGAAGGATGCAGTCCATCCACATGATATCCCAGCTGTAGGCTGCCACAAATCCGGACAATGCATATGCCGTAGAACATACAAGTGCCGGAATCACCTGATTTTTATGGAGTTTTGAGTCTTTTCCAATCAGATGAAAATGATATTTTAAGAATAAGAAAAAAGTCAGTCCGCACAGGGCAATCTTTGCCAGCACCAGTATCGTCATAAACTCGATCACATAATGTTTCGGGCAGAGCACGATCAGAAAATTAAGCGGACTCGCCAGATAATAGGCATACAGGGAAACAAAATCCGATCCCAGTCCCAGGTTCCAGGAATACTGCAGACTTCCGCCGGTTCTTAATTTATGAAGAAACTCTGTAAAAAACGGACAATACTGATGATACATATCGATATGCAGAATACAGTTATCCCCGAAAGGATATACCCCGTTTCCGATACAGATGACCACACAGATTATAAATGGCATAAGAAATGCCATCACATAAGGAAATGACCGGTGCGACACCATCCGCGAAATCATTTTTTTCATGTTCTTACTCATCCTTTTCCTTGTTTTTTTCAAACAACTGATAATACTGAAGCTTCTTGTAAGTCTGAAGCTGTTTTTCATCGGCTCCGATCCCTTTTGTCTGCCCCGCTGCAGAGATCACCGGGTAAGTTTTGCTCAGACTTAAGAGGTAATTCTGGTATGCATTCGTTGGCACTCCTGCTGCGGTAAGTACCTGCGCCGCAAGATAATTCAGACTCGTATTTTTATCTTTCGCTCCCTCGATCCCATAATTACTCCACACCAGATAAGGTACGAGATAACGTTTTTGTGTCTCTGCCTGTGCCCCGTTTTCCACGACAGAAGCCACTGTATCATTCGGCTGATGATCCCCGAAAAATACGATGATCGTCCTGTCATCCACTTTGGAAAAATAATCAATCAGATTTTCGAGTGCCTGATCGGTCTTGTGGATCAGTGTCAGGTACTGATTGAGCGGTTCGCTGGCATACTGTGACTGGATATCATTCGTCAGATTCATATAGGTATCGGTATATCCGCCATGATTCTGCATCGTCACATTGAAAATAAAGGCCGGTTTGCCGGAGGCTTTGTTTTTCTCATAAGTATCTATAATGTGCTCCATATCCGATGCATCGCTGATATAATTGCGCACATAGGAGACATCCCTGTAATCTTCCATAAAATCCAGATTGTCAAATCCAAGCAGAGGATACACTTTATCCCGGTTCCATCCGCTGGCCTGATACGGATGCTGTGCATAGGTCGCATATCCTAAGGATTTCAGATAACCTGCTAAAGACGGTGTCCTGCCCTTGATGTACTGCTGATACGGAATACTTCCGTTCGGAAGGAATGCCATCGTATTGCCTGTCAGAAATTCAAATTCCGAATCCGCAGTGTTTCCCCCACACACAGATGTCTGGACATATCCCGTGACCGTGTTTTTCTCCCCCTGCTGCATCCGGTGCATAAACGGCATGTAATCCTCATTGGTTTCTAACGGTCCTAGCACTTTTAAATCCGAAAATGCCTCATCCATGATGACAATGATGTTGGGCAGATCCTGTGTGTCGGTTTCTGTTGTTTTCGTTTCGTATTTCGCCAGCGTCTCTTTTGCTTCATCCGCATCGTATCCTGCCGGACGCTCCACTGCCACATAGGCAAGATCCATGGCAAAGGTTACCGCCATGCCATTTACTTTTGTCATATATGCCGGTGTGAACAGAAACGGATACAGATAATGTTTTGTCTGAAACGATTCCTGCTGCAGGGCATTGACAAATGTACACAATACCAGTCCCACCAGTACGATACTCCCCAGCCTTATTTTCCAGGAAAAACGCGGGCCTTTTTTAAAAAGGCGGGTCAGCACAAATAATGCAATAAAAACAAGTGTAACAATCACCATGCGCCGGTCCGGTGTAAAATCATAGTTTCCAGCCACACTGGCTGCTGTTCCAGCCGAAAACAGATCCCACGGAACAAACGGTGTGGAACGGAATTTCATCACATAATGATTGGTAATTCCAAACGCCACAGCAAGTCCGTACAGCACTCTGGACGCAAAACACATTCTTCCGGTCAGAAAATATAACATCCATCCGATCAGCTCAAACAAAAAAATATTAAAAAGCTGTGCTCCCACACGCACTTCCGCAAACGGATTGTGTTCATAACACTCCATCAGGTAAAAAGCAAACACCGGAACCACGGCATACCATAACAGCCATATGCCCTTCTGTTTCCACCCTTCTGTCCGTTTCTGTGCGTTGTTTTTCTCCCTTTTTGTCTGCTTGCGTGCGACTGTCTGCTCCATGTTCCCTAACATAAAAATGAGTATGGCTCCTTCCATTCCTTCCATTTCCATCGCTTTCATACGATTTTATCTGAATAGAATTTTACCACACTCATTCTGCTTTTAAAACGCATTTCACATTTTTATCATAATTTCATTCTAGTAATTGGATAACACCAGACGCTCCCGGTATGCACGATCCATACCATCGATCACGCGGCGTGCCTGCCCGTATCTGCGTGGATTGATGGTGATCACCCAGAGGGTATCTGCCCCCTGGTAGGTTTCCCTCTTAAAAAAAGGAATCTTTTTACTGTTCTTTGTAAATGGAATGTGCTGTTCAAGCAGTGCCTCCGCCGTATGTGTACTCACTCTGGAATTGGTGGTACGGCACAGTTCCACGTCGTTATCCTTATAATTTCCAAGTTTCATCGTCATGCTTTTTGCATCTTCCTCCTCACGTGACTTTTACCTCAATCTCCCTGCCAAGTCCTCCTGCAACTTTTTCCAGAAAGTCCAGACTCGGATTATATCTCCCGCTCTCCAGACGGGAAATATTTGACTTTCTGGTACCGACTTTTTCTGCGAGCCGTTCCTGTGTCATCCCCTGCTCCTTTCGCACCTGCCGAAGCTGGGATGCAATTTCCTGTCTGGCGTGATTATGTTCCTGCATATCCGCCCCCTTACACCTTTATAAATCGTGCTCATGTATTCTAAAGTTATCATATATGATAACTTCTGTCAATGAACCAAAAGTCCTATTCTCGAAATCATAAAAAGGCTTGCAAATGCGTCTTTCATATGTTAATATAATATTTGTTCGCGCCGGCATGTCGGAATTGGCAGACGAGGCAGACTCAAAATCTGTTGATGGCAACATCGTGTGGGTTCAAGTCCCACTGCCGGCATATAAAAGACCTCAGGTTTCCAATCGGAAATCTGAGGTCTTTCTTTTTGCGGCACATCGTTTTCTTAACCAAAAAGGAGGACGCATCCCGTTTTCCCCGGGATTTGCGTCCTCTGTTATTTTATCTGTACATCCTAACTCTTTTATTTTGTGATCCTGATATCATCAAAACAGTCAAATGTTGCAAAGTAATCTTCTGGTGTCTCTGCACGGCGGATCATCTTCACACTTCCGTCTTCTTTGAACAGTAATTCTGCAGAACGAAGACGTCCATTGTAATTATATCCCATGGAAAATCCATGTGCTCCGGTATCGTGGATCACAAGATAATCTCCCATGTCGATCTCTGGCAGTTTCCGGTCAACCGCGAACTTATCGCAGTTCTCGCAAAGACTTCCTGTCACATCATACACGTGATCGCATGGTGCATTTTCTTTTCCAAGAACCGTAATGTGATGATATGCCCCATAAATTGCCGGACGCATCAGGTTTGCTGCACATGCATCCACACCAATATACTCTTTGTAGATATGTTTCTCATGGATGGCCTTCGTCACAAGGCATCCGTAAGGTCCGAGCATGAAACGTCCCATCTCGGTATAAATGGATACATCCCCAAGTCCTGCCGGAACTAAGATCTCATCGAACTTTTTGTGCACACCTTCTCCGATGACAGCGATATCATTCGGCTCCTTGTCCGGTGTATAAGGGATTCCCACACCACCGGAAAGATTTACGAATCTGATATCACATCCGGTCTTTTCCTTTAATTCCACGATCAGTTCAAACAGTTCTCCTGCAAGCTTCGGATAGTATTCGTTTGTGACGGTATTGCTGGCAAGAAATGCATGGACACCGAAATGCTTTGCTCCCTTATCCTTTAAAATCTTAAACGCTTCGATGAGCTGATCCTTTGTCATGCCGTATTTGGAATCTCCAGGGTTGTCCATGATTCCGTTGCTCAGTTCAAATACTCCGCCTGGATTGTAACGGCAGCTGATGGTCTCCGGAATATGACCGATCGTTTCTTCTAAGAAATCAATATGGGTGAAATCATCCAGATTGATGATTGCCCCAAGTTCATCCGCATAGGCAAATTCCTCTGCCGGCGTATCATTTGAAGAAAACATAATATGCTTTCCGTCAAATCCACAGGACTTTGCAAGCATCAGTTCTGTGTAAGAGGAACAGTCACATCCCATATCATATTCCTGTAAAATTTTTAAAATATATGGGTTTGGGGTTGCTTTCACTGCAAAATACTCGCGGAATCCCGGATTCCATGCAAAAGCTTCCTTTACTTTTTTTGCATTCTCACGAATGCCTTTTTCATCATATAAATGAAACGGTGTCGGGTATGTTTTGACGATCTCCTCCACCTGACTCTTTGTTACAAACGGCTTTTTCTCCATAATCTGGCTCCTTTATCTACACTTTTTCGTCTGATGTTATGCTACAACAACTCTTTTACAAATTCAAGCAATTTTCGCCTTTTCCTTTTATTTTTCCACAGATTATGATATGATATGCATGATCGAATGTTAGATTAAGCGAACGAAAGATGAGGAACATCATGGGTGTAACAGTTTTACCTTATATTGATCAGACACAGACAGCCAGGCTGCAGGAAGCAGCTTCTGCCAATATACAGACACCGAAAAATACGGATGAAGCCGTCACCACATTTAAGGAATGTCTGGCCTCCGCTGAGCGCAGCGTACAGGCCATGGCAGTGGACGCACTGCTTGCCGCCAGCAACAGTGGTGCCGTTTCCCTGGATACGGTACAGCAGATCCTTGGATTTACCCCGCAGACCGATGCACCGGTTGATACGTCTCCGGTCACGGATACCCCGGCAATTTCCAGTTCTTCTGCAACAAATAGTACCACCTCCTCCGACAGTGTTTCTTCTCCGGAGAACCTCGAAGAATATTTCAAAGAAGCTTCCGAAACATACGGTGTGGATATCAACCTGCTCAAAGCCATTGCCAGACAGGAATCCAACTTTAACCCATCCGCAACCAGCTCTGCCGGTGCCATGGGTGTCATGCAGCTGATGCCGTCCACCGCCAAAGGACTTGGTGTTACAAATGCATACGATGCACAGGAAAATATTATGGGTGGTGCCAAACTGATGGCGCAGAACTTAAAGAAATACAACGGAGATGTTTCCCTTGCGCTTGCCGCATACAATGCCGGTGGTGGAAATGTCGACAAGTACGGTGGGATTCCACCGTTTAAGGAAACACAAAATTATGTCAAAAAAGTGCTTGGTTATTATCAGAATTCCAACGCTTAATTTCTAAAAAGAACCCGTAAAGACGAACGCTCTGCTGTTCATCTTCACGGGTTTTTTACTGCCTAAAGAAAATCTGATTATAATTTGAATTTGGAAAGAAGATCTCCAAGACTTGTTCCGGCCGTTTCATTTGAGCTGTACTCGATTGCCTCTGCCTCTTCTTCCTCCTGCGGCTTTTCCATAATATCTTCCAGCGCTTTCATGCTCAGGCTGACTTTTCCATCGTTGGTATTTAAAATCTTCGCCTTTACTTTCTGTCCCTCTTTTAAAACTTCATGAACGGAAGAGATCCGCTTCTGGCTGATCTGTGAAATATGAACCAGACCGCTGATGCCATTCCCGATATTGATGAATGCTCCGTATGGCATAATGGATTCTACGGTTCCCTCTACCACAGATCCAGGCACAAGCATGGCAATCCGGTGATTTCTTTCTTCCTCGCGCTCCTGTCTTGCCACAACTTTTCCGGACAATACCAGTTTATTCTTCTCAGGATCTACGGTAATCACAACGACACGCACATCTTTTCCGATCCATGCATCCGTGTCTTCCACATAATCTGCGGACAACTGGGATGCCGGAATGAATGCACGGATTCCTTCTAAGAATGCAACCACACCACTCGGCACACTCTCTTTGATCCGGACAGTCACAACCGTCTGCTGCTCCATCATCTCCCTGAGTTTATCCCAGGCAAGCACTTCGTTTGCTTCCTTTTTCGACAATTCGATGTTTCCGTGTCCGTCATCTGTACGCACAACCGTTGCCTCGATGATGTCTCCCGGCTGTAATTCTTCCTTCGCATGAAAATCCGGATCATTGCTCAGATTTTCAATTTTGATAATTCCCGGTGCATAATAATTCAGGTCAAGTGTCACTTCTTCATCGGTTACTGCTACCACAGCTCCACTGACAATATCTCCTTCGTTAATCGTGCGGAAAGAACGTTCCAGCTCCTTTTCATAATCCTTCATTGATTCCATCTGCAAAACCTCCTTTAAAATATCTGAAAAATTGCAAAACGGCAGAACCCCAAAGGATTCCACCGTTTTATGAAGCGAGCTGATGACGGGAATTGAACCCGTGACCCCTTCCTTACCAAGGAAGTGCTCTACCTCTGAGCCACATCAGCATCTCGTTGACCGCGTCAACTCCTACATCATACA
>ENA-OQBD01000659-OQBD01000659.1-human-gut-metagenome-genome-assembly--contig:-NODE-659-length-17963-cov-3.727573_pt1 | contig 17963 bp, 22 predicted proteins | sample MGYA00242742_ERZ504543 | MGnify/ENA primary metagenome ERZ504543 (study PRJEB26092, sample SAMD00036239) | human gut metagenome | host: Homo sapiens | study: EMG produced TPA metagenomics assembly of...
CCTTGAATGTTTGTACTGGAAGCCATCATGACATTCAAATCGGTGCGGAAAGGCTGTAAACCTGTTTTCACTGCCTGCGCTTCGATGTCATCTGCGTAATCACGGCTGATGTTGATGTAATGAACAGTTTTTGCTGAAACTCTAAGCGGTGTTGTCGATACTCTAACCGAACTGACTTCTGCCATAAACAGATGCCTTCGCAATTGTTCTTTTATCTCTTTTTCAGCTTTTGCATTTCCTGATTTGTTTGACGATATCACATTTCCAGTGATCAACTTTTGATTTACTTTCTGATACGACAACTTTCCCGTATCATACTCTGCCCCTGTAATTTTAACATCTGCCGCTTTCTGCACTGCTTCTTCCATGATTCCTTGTGCGATCCCACAGTTCATAAAATAAAACAGATAGCTAAAAAAACATCCATAGCGCCATCAAAATGATCGGAAGCAGCGCACTGATTTCAACCGTCATGTATCCCCCTGTTTTGCGCATCTCATGCATGGCCTCATCCCCTTTAATGTACTTAGATCCACTTGTTTGACTGTTCTTTTTAACCCGCTGCAGCCAAGATCCGTGTGATAAGATTCTCCTTCTTTTGCGATATACACACAGGAAAAATCACCTTTTTCATGCTTGGTGCATTTATCACATGGCTTGTATTGTGTCCGCTTGTTTTTATATTTTTCTACATCTTCATCAACAGAAATATCCAATGACAGATGTGTGCAGGAGAGATCTTTATGGTACACCGCTTCATGTGGTGTGATATAGACATAGCCTTTTTTTTAATTCATCTCCGTCTGGTACATATCCTGTCATGGAATTTTTGCCTTACACTTTGCTCATAGGATACTGTATGTGTTGATCAAAAATGGCATTGTTTTGCGAATATAATAACGTACAGATACGATATATTCCCCTTTAGAGGTCAATGTCAATCTACACGCTGCTGCCGCTCCTGCACTTCCTCCGATCAAAGCAGAATGGTCTAAAAACTTACGGTTTACCGCTGCCAGAAAAGCTGCCTTGGCACTAAATCCTGATAAATCACTTCCAGATTTTTTCTTCTGCCTGATGCGATATTCATTAACTGCAGCCCTCTTTGCTGCCTCACAAGCACCATGAGAAATCTGTTGATGGATCATCAAAATCTCTCCTGCACTTGTAAGCATCAAAAGAACGATCAAAAAAATGGGGACGATCAGACTCGCTTCCAATGTCATTGCACCTTCCTCATTTTCAGAAAGATCTGAGGCAGAGGAAGATGCTCTCTTGGATTTTTTTACGACGATCTTGTTGTTATTGTTATCATTTTGAACCGGATTCACTTTTGAGAAATGTTTTTGACAAGAGAACATCTTTCTCTGCCCCCTTTCTTTCATTTTGATCATTTAAATTTTAATACGTTGCATATCGAGACATTTTAAGATCTGTATATGTTGCGAATGGCAAGATCATTCCACCAAATCCGAGTTTTTTCAACTTCAGATTCTGCGTGATCTTGTAAGAAGAAATGCATTGATCCAATTTAAAATCTGACACTTTTCTTCGGATATTTTGTTCCATCAGATCCATCATTCGGAAATATTTTTGACGTTTATCTTTTTGTGATATCAACAGTAATAACAAATAATCCTCGTATGACATTCCCTGTTTCACAGGTTTTCTCTTGCAATTTAACGTTGCCAGTCCTGCAAAAGAAAGCTGCCAGTCTGAAGATGTTTTTACTGCTGGGATTTTTTTACCATCTGCAAGATTTCTTACATCGATCACTGATTCCCCATAAGCAAGTGCTAGTAATAACAGATTCTTTGCAACCGCAACTGCTGGTGGAAATCCTGTAACTCCAAGAATTGATGCTGCTAACAATGCTGCTTCTTTTTCTTTGGCTGGATCTTGATATACACAAGCTGCATTCGTCACAAATCTAAGTGCGATCATCCTCCAGAAAACCATTCCAAGATTCTCTTTTTCCGAATCTTTCCCTGCGATCAAGTATTCAATCTCATATTTAATCCCTTCTTTTTTTGTTGTATCTGTCAGAAAATGAAAATATTTTGTTGCATATAAAACTACCGGTAATTCACTTGCAAAGGAATCCGTTGATGCTGTTTTTTCGAATTCATCTAATTCTTTTTCCACATCTTTTCGGTTCATAAAATTCCATACACTCTGCTTTGTTGTGTCTTTTTTGCCATAGACAATATTAATTGGAAGATCTGACACTTTTTTCTCTCCCATGACCAATGGGACCGAACCTTCTTTTAACAATTTCATAAATCCTTTTCTCGGATCTTTTTTTACTGGTTCTGATGTTAGTGTTTTTTCATTTTCCGTTTCTTCTGCTTCTTCTTCCTCTTTTTGAATCTGATCCTTAATTCCTGAGAGCTCATTTTTCTGGTCTTCTCCAGACTTGATCTTCTTGGTCAAGTTTTTCAAAATATCACCCGCTGCTTCATATTGCATCTGCTGCCGAATCTGATATTTTAAAACTTCTCCTTTTTGTGCTGACAGATCAAGTATATCTGAAATTTTTGTACTTCCTGTTTGAAAGCGAAAAGGATCTCCATTCTGATCCAAACTTTCTTTCATGCGATCTGAAAAATCTGTTTCGATCTTCTTGTGATATCTTGGATCCATCGCATAAATATGATACATATCCGCAAGCTCTTTCTGATAATTTCCTTTTGTATGAGAAAGCCCAGACATATAAATGCCCACCGCCTTTCCCCTCGCTGTATACATATAGATTCCTTCCACACATACGCTGATCAACAGTAAAAAAACAAGAAATAACATTGCAAGAAATGCACTCATACTACCTTGCTCATCCCGGATCATTTGACTTGTCCTGTTTTACTAGTGATCGTTTTAAAAATGCTATCAACGACTTTCTTGATCTGCGTCTGGAAAATAATGACGAGTCCGATCAAACTACAATGATCAAAATCACCTCAACAACACCCATTCCTGATTCATCTTTAAAAAAATGCTTTAGAAAATTTCTCATATGTTTTACCCCCTGACCTTTTATGAAAATGTAGATAGTGCTGGAAACATCAATAATACTAAGATAACAACCAACATTACCATCATCGGTGCGAGCAGTTTTGTGCTTGCTTGTTCTCCTTTCCTTTTTGCCTGTTCTTTTTTTCTCAAAAAAAAGCTCCTTCTTCCTCTTCTTTTAACCTTAGAAACAGATCCGTTGAACCTCTTGTAATACTCTGTACGAGCAGAACAGATAATTTTTGATAAGAAGACAACCCAATCTTTTTGCCCATCTCACCAAATGCTTTTGTCTGTGGAACTCCAAACGAAATCTGTCTGCATGTTTTTTTGATCTGTTCATATACGAAGATTTCTTTTTTGTTTCCTCTTCTTTGTTCTTTCTCGTATTCCGTCGCTACTGCTTCCAATGCAGCCACCACACTCATTCCTGTCCCCAGAAATAAGATCAGATGTTCTATGATCTGTGGATACTCCACCATAGATTGTTCCAATGTCTGTATTCTTTGTTCCTTATATTTTTCATTTTCGTGATACCAGAAAAATATGATCACTGCAATCCCAAGAAATAAAATTGCAGGAATCTGACTTTCATTTTCCGCAGGTAAAAGTCTACCCTGCCGGATCACATCTGGAAGATAAAACTGTTCCTTCGTAATATGTTTTTCTTCCAATTTCTTAAGATCTGCAATGATCTTTTGTTTTTCTGATACCTTTTTCCCTGAATTCCCAGGAACTACACAGACAGGAATCTTTAAGATCCTTACTTCTCCTTGACATTCCATCCTTGCATCAAGATTCAACAGATAGTCTTTTTTGACATTCTTCGAAAACACATTGCCTTCTTCATCGATGACTGTAGGATCATCACTCTGCCATTGTTACCGCAATATTTTCCCCAGGTATCTTTACTGGCATTTCAAGATTTCGTTCCACTTCATTTAATGATTTGTTTTTCGCCACAAGATGTTTCCTTAAATAAGCTTCTCCTCTGTCAAATGCCTGCGTGATCTGGGCTTTTGTATATCCTTTTGGATGAATCTCCAAGGTGTAAATATCATCATCGCCTTTTTGTTTTAATACGAATCTGTTGCTCTGTAACTTCGCCGCCCGTTTCATCTCTTGTGATCAGAATTCTACGGTCCTGACTGAAATACAAGATTATGGTCAGAAAAAGAACGATAAGAAAAATAATAGTCGCCACGCTTATGATCTTCACCTGTTCATACAGACTCTTCCTTACTTCCTCATCTAATTGTTTCTTTGTTCCTATGAAACAGGATCCTATCTCTGCTTTTCATTTTTTTCTTTGAGTTCTTCTGGAAGTTTTTCCACGATCTTATTAATCCATTGAAACTTAAATTTCAATCTCAGTCACCCTCTCTGCCCATATATCTGCGATCCACAAACATAAAAGAGAAATCACTGCGACTAAAACTCCGGCAAAACTCTCATACAGTATGTCGAAATATCCAGGATTTGCAATCCTTACATAAAGGAGAATAAAATATGGCATGACAGACATGATCTTTTTCTCCATTTGTTTTGCCGCGATCATCGTGTGAATCTCTTCTTTTGTCTGGATTGCCTGACTTAAATGTTCTATTGTATTTTCCGTGATCTCAATCAGATTCCCACCACTTTTTTTCGCAATTGATATGACCTGTGCAAACTGATAAAATTCTTCCAGACCTACATGTTCTGCCATATCAAAGAGCAGATTATCCACAGGTTCGTTCATTTTGAGCTTGTTTATCAACAATTGAAGTTCTTTTGCCAACAAACTGTGTTCTTCATACATCTCCAGATCATTTTTTGCTGTTTTCAATGCATTTTCAATAGAGTATCCTGCAGATAAACTATTTCCAATAGAAATCATCATTTCACGGAATTCCTTTCGCAGCTTTTCCTTCTCCCGATGCACCTTATGAATTCTTTGTTGTTTCATAAAAACAAACAAATATGGAATCAAAAGAATCGCAAATGCAATTCGGTCAAAAAACAGCCATGCGATCATCACGATATAGCAAATTCCCTTAACCAACTCTTGCTTCTCATATTTCCACAGGCTGATCTCTTGCTTTAAAAGATTCCATAAGTTTCTGATATGCTTCATACTGACCATACTCCTTTAACTTCTTCTGATCACATAATTCTGATCTCATTGTAAGTTCATCATCTTCATTCATCTCAAACAACGGATGTAATGCTACCTGACTCGCCGCCATACCAGTAATCTCTGAAATCTCCATCAGTTTTCGACTTCCGTCAAAGCTTCTTCCAAGATGAATGATCACATCGATTGCAGATGCCATCTGCCCACGGATCGCTTCTACTGGCATATCGACTCCCATCAAGACCATCGTTTCGATTCGCTTAAGCATATCTTTACAGCTGTTCGCATGTCCTGTCGAGATGCTTCCATCGTGGCCTGTATTCATTGCATTTAACATAGACAAGGCTTCTTCGCCTCGCACTTCTCCGACGATGATCCGGTCTGGCCGTGAACGTAATGCCGCTTTGATCAGTTCTTTCATATCGACCTGATTTTCCCCCGCTGCATTCGCATTCCTCATCTCTAACCGGACCAGATTATCAATCCCATTAAGTTTCAATTCTGCGGAATCCTCAATTGTTATGATCCTCTCATCTTTCGGAATACAATTTGACATTCCATTGAGCAACGTCGTCTTCCCACTGCCTGTTCCCCCCGAGATAAAAATGTTATAGCGCGCCCTTACAAGAATCTTCAAAAACTTCGCAATTTCTTCCGAAAATGCTTCCCGTTCACAAAGCCATGCTAATGTCATCGGTTCCTTTGCAAACTTTCGGATCGTCATCGTTGCCCCATCGATCGATATCGGCGGCAAAATGATATTTACTCTCGAACCATCGTTAAGTCTCGCATCCACAATTGGATTTCGTTCATTCACCATACGGTTCGCTCCTGATGCAACCTGCTGAATTACCTGATATAATTTTTCATTATCCGAAAAATGCCCAGGATATCGGTGCAGTTTTCCTTGCCGCTCAATAAAAATATTTTTATAGCCATTGATCATGATCTCCGTCACAGAATCATCTTCTAACAGATCTTGCAGAATATCCAATCTTCGAAGAGCATAAAAAACTTCCTGATTCAAGCGAATCTTGTCAGACAAAAGCAACGGATATTCTTCTGATATTTTCATGATCTCTTCCTGAATCACACCTTTTAAATGTTCATCAGAAATCTCCTGTGAAAAATTCAATTTCTCCATTACTCTTTGTTTCAGCAATTCCTTCAAGGCCACTTCCCCCTTCCTCCTTTGTTCTTCCAGCTCTCAAGCATCACTTCTTCCCAGTTTGTCAATTTCCATACTCCATGTTTTCTCATCTGTTTTTGAAACTTCTTATATTCCATACACCCCAGATCTTGCCGCATAAGAGGAAGAAAAATCCGGTCAAACAACCCAAAGAACTTAAGATCTGGCGGTGATGCGATGCCAATATCAAAAATAATACAAATTCCTGTTTCTCTTAATTTCTCAAAAAACCACTCATAATCCTGCATAGATAATTCTCGATAATCCAGATAACATGAAGCTCCCGCAAATCCTACACAACCATCAAACTTCTTCTGATGTTCCATAAAATATAGTACAATATCTTCTTTGTGTTCTTTGATATAAAACAACAAAAGGTCATCTGTCTCATCTTCTTCAAAGTGTCCATATGGTTGCATTCCAAAATAAATCCACCCATTCGAAGCTGCCATATTCCTTGCAAATGCCGATATCTCCAGTCTTGAAATCGGAGAATATACTCCAAAAATCCGTTCATTTTCAATCTGAGGACTTACATTCAGACAATGATAGATTCCCGCTGCGATCTCTTTTGCACTCTGGCAATACATCCCACCCATAGATTCATTTGCTCCAATTCGGCAAACCGGAAAATCTCCATGATAATCCGTCTCTTCTGCCAGTACCAGGCATTCAAAATCTCCCTCTTGTTCCTGTTTAAAAAACATCTCCTCATCCGACGTAAATGATGCCGTCATCGGGAAATCTTTCTGGTGATTTAAGTATTCCATCAGCCGTTTTCCATACTGATGGTCTTTGTGATAAATACCGATTGAAATATCCTTCATAGTCCACCTCCTAACAGGCAGATCATGTACGCTGCAAGGATCCCAAATGAAAAATGTATCATTCCATCTTTCATCAGATCCCCATTCTCTGTCTCGTACATCAATAATCTCTTGTTATCCTTACATTGTGTTACATATTGAAATAAGCGAAATAATCGCAGATGGAAGTTCTTCCTCTTCCATAAAAAGATCACGGCATAAATACCGTTACATATAAATGACAAAATCAGAAACTGGGGTATTGCCCGTCCAATAGATATTGCACATACCATCAGCAGCTTCACATCTCCACCGCCAAGGCATCCAATATAGAATAATAATCCACAGCTGATCAGCACAACCAAAACTCCGATCATCATATCTGCTGCCTTCATCCCAGAAACTCCTGCAAGAACCAGCGTGATCAACGCTCCTGCCCCATTGAGCTTATTCGGGATCTTGAAATCTCTGTAATCATAAATTGCTGCCATGATCAAAAATAATAGAATCCATATCTTCATCTTTCCTCCTTTCTTTATGTTCCATTATTTTACATCTATTTACAGTATTTGTCTAGTAATTTTTTCTATTATTTTACAGAAATACAAAATCCAGTATTTTACTAGCGCACTTTACATCACATTATTACTGCAATAAAAACACCGCTGCCGCATACAACGCAATAATTCCTGGAAGCCCCAACAGTGCACCTGTTCCAATGGACAAGATATTAAGATTGACTGGTGCTGTGATTCCTTTCCGCATACAAACAATGCTGATTCCATATACGATCATCGCACAAAAAGCTCCCCGCATCAAAAGCACTAGCAAATATGCCGGTTTCTTTACAATTCCGATCATCAGACAGATCATACATCCCGCTGCCACTATGTAAAAGATCATTTCATTTTGTCCCATAAAAAATCCCTCCTTATGTAATCTTATGTTACATAAGGAGAGATATTCGTTTCTTATATGCTCCTAAGCTTTTATGAAAATAAATTAGACAGCCAGCTGAAAATAGACTGGAAGAAAGCTGCGATCTTATCAAAGATTCCCTGACTTCCTCCAAGCTTATCATATAAATCTTTTGCTTGAGATTTTAACTGAGACACATTCAGATCAAGTCCTGAAATCTTATCCATCAGACTCTGTATCTTCGCTCGGTCTGCATCAGAAAGATTGATATTTAAATCTTTTGCAGACTCTTCAATCGCCTGTTTGATCTCATGATGGAGATGACAGATTATCTTTTGCAACTTTCTGTTTGACATCTGCGATCAGTTTCTCTGCATCGTTCAGAACCGATATTTTCCGCAATCTTCTCCCGTTGTGATCAACTCGTCTGTCGCTGCATCTTTGCTCTTTTCTGGAATCTTCTTTCCTGTCATTTCTTCGTAGGCTTTCATAACGCCAACCAATGCTGCTGTTCCAGAAATCTTAAATGGACCAGCTACTTTTACATCGGCATTCTTGATCCCTGCTGTGATCAGAGCATTTCGATACATTCCAGATGTGCAGTAAGAGATATTCTGTGTTGTGACATTCACTCCATTTCCATCATCTTTCTGTTCTACAGTCACAGAAGATAATGCTCTTGTTCCGATCACTCTGCTTGATAGATAGCTGTCCAAATATTCATGTTCATCTTTATTTGTTACAGTAATAACTTTATAGTCGCTATTATCATCTAAATCCAGAAGTTCTAACACTTTCTTTTTCTGGGAAGCTGTTAAATCAGCTCCAAGTGCCAGATATTTCTGATCAACGCTGTCTGCTTTGACAGTTACAGATGATAATGCCATTGCGACACAAAGTCCTGCTGCAAGGAATTTTCCAATAAACTTTCTCATAAATCCTTTTCCTCCTGCTTGTTAATTTCTTTCATCATAGCAAAAACATCTCTGTCTTTCAATATGCCAAAATCATAAGAATTTCTTACGAAAATTTATATTTCTTTAACTGCAGCTTTTTTCTTTCTTTGGGAAAAAAGCATGATCAGAATAATAATAACAAATCCCGCAACACTTAAGATTGCCCCTTCCTTAAACCCAGAAGATACATACGTTAGTGAAACTTTATGCTTTCCTTCCGGCACTTTCACTGTCAAAAATGCTTTCCCAAGTGCTTTTGTTTTCACTTTCTTGCCATCAATCTTCACCGTCCATCCTTTATCGTATGGAATTGAGAAAAATAACATCTGATCTTCCTGTGCATGGATCGTTCCACTTAGATGATTTCCTTTGGCACTGGTAAGTTTCCATGCATTTTCCTGCATTCTCTGTGCAAGTTCTTCCATCACTTCTTCATCAAGTTCCGCTGCTGTCAGTCTTACAACTCCAGACATTTCATTATCTTGTTTGAGTTGCATTTTGATGCGGATCTCATCACCTTTCTGCACGTTTCCAAGATAAATAATCTGTGAATCCAGCCTTCCCGTCAAAACCTGTTCTCCATTTTTCTCAATCACAGTATTTTCTACCTGGCTTCCATCAAAATGAATATACAACCGCCTTGTTTTTGTTGATCTGATCGTAAATACCATGTTATCTGGTCGGGCGGATGTATTTTCAAATACATATTCTCCATCACCATTATCGGATGTGATCTTACAATCGTTTAATTGCGGCTTAGCTGTTTTGACCATATGAAACAACTCATCAACATCAAATGCACTCGTTGCCAGATCATTTTGTACATAAAATGGATTATAATCTTCATAATCCCAAGTTTGTACCAAGTCATCCATCGTATAGGCAAGTGCTGTTCGATAAGGATTTTTATAAACCGTGACATTTCCAACACTTTCTTTTAGTGAAAATTCGGTATATTTCGTATCATATGGACGGTAAATCTGATATTTCATGGACATCAGATTATTTGTAAATGGCGTTGCACCTTCATATAAATATTCATTTACACCCGTGTAGAATCCAAGCTGATCCATCATATCGACAACGTTTCCCTGTGCTGTGGAACCAAACAATGTCATTCCATTTAAGGTATGCCAGATACTTTCATCAAGCATACGCCCACTGATCAATTCCATTCTTGTCTCTACATTTTTCTGATACTCTTTTTTTACTTCTGTGATAGCTTTGGTATCCTGAAAATAACTATCTGTATCGACGGTTCCATTTTCCTGAAATCCCATCACTGCCATCGCTGCGGTTTCTACTATAAATAAGAAACAGATCAATGTTGTAAATATTTTCTTCCTGAAAATCTTCTTCTGATATAATGCGAAACAAACCATATAAACTGCGATCGCTGCAACTGTTGCGTAAACCGTTTTCATTTCCAATTTCATTGTCGACGTTTTCATTGTGATTCCAATCAAAATACCGCATAGGATCACTGACAAATAAATCCACAGTGAAACTTTTCTTTTGCCTCTTACCAACACACAATATCCTTCATACGCCATCGCAAGCAATGCAAAAATATACAAAAACGCAAAGCGGTTTGGAATTCCATACTGATCATGAAAACCATGCCAAACATAACCTAAGACAGGCATATTGAAACTAAAAAATAAAAATACAAGTAATAACAATCTTCGAATCTTATCGATCAGGCGAATTTCTCTAACTGCCAGATAAAATCCTGCCATTAATAAGGTTAAGATTCCACAATATAAATTGATCTTACTGTCATCTACCGCCATCGTAAGCGGTGTTGTCCCAAGAAAATGTCTGGAAAACAGATTTCCAAATGTTCCATACCATAATTCTTTTGGAAATTGTAATTTGGCTGAGGATGTCTGCATAATCCCAAGGTAAGCTGGCAGTAACACAACCGCTGCCATTGCTCCAGATAACAGTGAATATCCTGCAAAGCGGAATCCATTTGTAAAAAATTCTTTGACATTTTTATGTGAATATAGTAAATACCACAAGATTAAAAATAAACATGTCATATAGGACATATAAAAGTTACACCATAAAGAAATAAATAATGCAAAACAATAAAGTCTTCCATCATGTTCTTTGATCAGCTTATCAATACCATACAAAATGAGTGGAAGCATCATCATGACTTCCATCCACATAATATTCCAACTGTAGCCAACCATATAACTGCATAATCCATATGCCATTCCGAACGCAACAATGGATATCTCATCCTTTCCACGGCGTTTTCTAAAATAAAATGCGGCTGTAAAGCAGCACAGTGCAATCTTTAAGACATACAAATGACTTAATATCATCGTAAGCATTGATTTTGACACAAGTGCGATCACCAGATTTAGTGGACTTGCCAGATAATACGCCCATAGTCCAAGGAAATTGTATCCAAGACCTGCATGAAAAGAATAAAACATCGAATCCATGCTTTTTAATTTTTCCTGATAATCTGCAAAAAAGGGCAAATACTGATGCAATGCATCAACGATCAGAAATGATTCACTGCCAAATGGCTGTATCTTCTCTGCGATCGCGATTCCTTCTAATAGAAGAACCGGCAGAAAAAACGAGAGTAACAGATACTTATGAGTTTTCAGTATGTCTTTGATTTTGTTTGTCATGTCTGCTCCATTCTTTTACACGGTGATTGATTCCCATGATCATATGATATCTTTTTTTGATCATGGATGCGATCGAACCATGGGTCAATTCCGTAACATTTCCCCCATGTCTTCGATAATAAATAAGAGGTTCCTCCAAAAATACAACTTTCCCAAGTTGTTCTGATAGCAATCCGATCCATTGGTCATGAATCCAGATGTCATCTGGGATCGGCAGAATTCTTTTCATTGCGGATCTTCTGACTGCCATACAGCATCCGATATAGGAATTCTTTTTCATATTCTTCCAGAAGCCCGTTCCGCTATTTCTCCACTCAAAAGTGGTTTGATCTAAAGATGAAAGTTTTTCATCTACAATCTGTGCATCATGAACAACTGCCATCACTTTCGGGTCTTCAAATACACGCTCAATCTCGCTCATTTTATTTTTTTTCCACACATCATCCTGATCAGATAAGAAGATGATCTCCCCTCGACAATGCTTAAATGCATTCTCAAAATTTTTTTACGACACCCTTCCCAGGTCCTTTAATTATGCGGATTCTTTGGTCGTTTTGGACCCAATCCTCAAGTATTGCTTCTGATCCATCACTAGCATCATCCACTGAAATGATCAGTTCATCTGTCTCTTCCATATTATCAAGAATCGATCTTATTTGCTCATCTATATATTTCGCGCCATTATAAAAGGCCATTGCCACAGATTTCATACTAATTTCCTTCCTGCGTATTGATTTTCTTGAAATATTATACCATATCTTATATAATAATTCTAAGACAAAGGCGTCATTGAGAAAAAGAGGCGTTTTCCGACCTCTTTTTGTTTTATCTTTTGGGATGTGCCAACACCCATTTGAAGAAGATACCCTCTGTTTTAAACACACATATCATTATGACTTATAAGGAGGAAACAAAATGTCATACGTAGATGAAGTGATCGAGCAGGTAGTTGCTCAGAACCCAGCAGAACCTGAATTCCATCAGGCTGTAAAAGAAGTTTTAGAATCATTAAGAGCCGTTGTTGAAGCAAACGAAGAAGCTTTCAGAAGAGATGCTCTTCTTGAACGTCTTGTAAACCCAGAACGCCAGTTCAAATTCCGTGTACCTTGGGTAGACGACAAAGGACAGGTTCATGTTAACACAGGTTACCGTGTACAGTTCAACAGTGCGATCGGACCTTACAAAGGTGGTTTAAGACTTCACCCATCTGTTAACCTTGGAATCATCAAATTCTTAGGATTTGAACAGATCTTCAAAAACTCTTTAACAGGACTTCCTATCGGTGGTGGTAAAGGTGGTTCTGACTTCGATCCGAAAGGAAAAATCTGACCGTGAGATCATGGCATTCTGCCAGAGCTTCATGACAGAGCTTTGCAAATACATCGGAGCAGATACAGACGTTCCTGCTGGTGATATCGGAACTGGTGCAAGAGAGATCGGTTACATGTTCGGTCAGTATAAGAGAATTCGTGGACTTTATGAAGGAGTTTTAACAGGTAAAGGTTTATCTTATGGTGGATCTTTAGCTCGTACAGAAGCTACAGGATACGGACTTCTTTACTTCACAGACGAAATGTTAAAATGTAATGGTAAATCTATCAAAGGTGCTACAATTGCTGTTTCTGGAGCTGGTAATGTTGCTATTTACGCAATCGAAAAAGCTCAGCAGTTAGGTGCTAAAGTTGTTACAGCTTCTGACTCTACAGGATGGATTTATGACAAAGATGGTATCGATGTTGAATTATTAAAAGAAGTAAAAGAAGTAAAACGTGCTCGTTTAACAGAATACGCTGCTGCTCGTCCAAGTGCTGAATATCACGAAGGAAGAGGAGTTTGGTCTATTCCTGTTGACATTGCTCTTCCATGTGCAACTCAGAACGAATTACACTTAGAAGATGCTAAACAGTTAGTAGCAAACGGATGTTACGCAGTTGCAGAGGGTGCTAACATGCCTACTACATTAGAAGCTACAGAATACTTACAGAAAAACGGAATCTTATTCGCACCTGGTAAAGCTTCTAACGCTGGTGGAGTTGCTACATCTGCTCTTGAAATGTCTCAGAACAGCGAAAGATTAAGCTGGACATTTGAAGAAGTTGATGGAAAATTACAGAACATCATGGTTAACATTTTCCACAACTTAGATGACGCAGCAAAACGTTACGGAATGGAAGGAAACTATGTAGCTGGTGCTAACATTGCAGGATTCGAGAAAGTCGTAGATGCAATGACAGCTCAGGGTATTGTTTAATCCTTAAGAAGAAAGAAGAATGTTCCCGTGGGACGGAATGTTCAATTAAAATAATGTCATGTGTATGTAGAAAGCGGAGATCCTTTTATGGATTCTCCGCTTTTTGGGGTTTTATTTATTTGCTTTTAATTTCGGTGTTCTTATGATCTGTACGAGCAATGGAATAACCATGATAAACCATACGATCGGTTCTGCTACGATAACACCTGCATATCCCATCAAAGGAACTAATGTAAATGCGATCACCACTTTTCCGACCATTTCTAATCCACTGGATACTAATGGTGTGATCTGATCCCCGATTCCTTGCATAACATTTCTTACTATACTGATGACCGCTGGCACATAATAAAAGATCGTATTAAACTTCAGGTAATTTGTTGCATTTACAATGACTACATCTTTGTGGCTTCCAGTTACCATATAAACTAACTGCGGTCCAATCGTATAACTTGCGATCATCGCAAAAGTTGACCAGACACATGTATAAATGATCGCTAGTTTCATACCTTTCTTAATTCTGTCAACTTTCCCAGCTCCCATATTCTGACCACAGAATGTTGCCATCGTCTGGCCAAAGACACTAAACATGATCATATATATTTCTGTGATCTTTCTTGCCGCTGTATGGGCTACGATAATTTCCTGTCCAAGTTTATTGATTGCTGTCTGTAAGGTAAGTGATCCGATATTCACAAGAGAACTCATAAATCCCATGGACATTCCTGTCGCCAGCATTTCTTTGATCATTTTAGATTCCAGATCTTTAAAATCATTTTTATTCAGACGTAATAACTCGTACTTATGAATCATATAAAAACAACAAATGACCAATGCGATAAACTGTGCCAACACAGTTGCTGCCGCCGCACCCCATGTTCCCGTTTTCCATACGGCAACAAATAAAAGATCCAGTACGATATTTAATCCTACAGAAATCGCAAGAATCAATAATGGTGTTAACGTATCTCCGATGGCACGCATCACCGCCATCAAAATATCATAAAACATCGTGACCCATAAACCAATGATAATGATCAGTATATATTGTTTCGCTTCGATAAATAATTTACCTGGAACATTCAAAAATCCTAAAATCGGATTGATAAATACCGTTCCGATCAAGATTAAAATAGCAGAAACGATCACTCCTAACACAAGTGCGATCACAAATGATCTTCGAACTCTCTTTTTATCACCTGCTCCAAATTTCTGCGCTGTAATGATCGCAAATCCATTGGCCAGACCTAATAAGAAACCAACGATCAAGTTACTGATCGTTGTCGTTGCACCAACTGCAGCAAGTGATCGCTCTCCAAGAAAACTTCCGACAATTCTTGTATCAGCAAGACTGTATGTAAGCTGTAATAAGTTTCCTAAAAATACTGGAATCGCAAATCCTAAGATCAATGTTGAAATCTTTCCTTTTGTCAGATCTTTCATGATCGATCCTCCACTTTCTGTAATCTTCCATCTCCATCGATCACAACTTTCATTCCTTCATTTATATCTCTTTCGTATAGTAATTTATCTTCCATGAAAATTATTGTTTCTTCCTTCGTTATTTCTTCTTTTAAATATACTTTATCTTTGATTTCCTGTCCTTCCGGGCGGCCTTCACAACCGAAGTCTGGTTCTTCGATTCTTGTGACGTAGTATGTACTCATATATTGATTTTCCTTCTTTCTTCGTTTGTTATGTTTGAAAATTTTGTAAAATAAAAAGGCGACTTCATATCGCCCTTTATTTACAACTAATTATGCTATCTCAATCTGACACATCTTCATAGCTTCCAACGCATTCCTATGACTCTCAGGAGTCACTCCTGCACAGCATGAAGAATCAACACTTACCTTCACTTCCGGCAGTGCTGCTTTAATCAGCATTGCATTGGATATCACACAGATATCCGTACATAATCCGATCAGTTCGATTTCAACTTCCTGATCTTCATATGTTTCCTTCAATATCTGTGCCAGTTCCATAGAACCAAAAGTTCCTTTTCTACAGAAATTATGGACTTCTGCTTTCGTCTCTGCGATTGCCTGCATGATTTCGCTGTTTAATGCCCAGCCGTCTTCTCCACAGATACAATGTTTGACTGGAAGATTCTTTCCTTCCTGTGTGGAAAGATAATCTTCCTCATGTGTATCGAGTGTTCCATAGATATCGCCCTCAAAATTACGAATCTTTCCCGCAACAGGTGTTACGATCTCCTGTGCTTCTTTGGTTCCAAGGCTTCCGTCGATGAAGTCATTCTGCATATCGACGACAATTAATATATTTCTCATGAAAGTTTAGCTCCTACCAGCTGGTTTACAAGTTTACCGTCAGCTTTTCCTTTGACTCTTGGCATCAGGTTCTTCATAACTTTTCCTTTATCTTTCATTGTCGGTGCATCAATTCCAAGTTCTGCTAATACTGCATTGATCTCAGCTTCGATCTGTTTTTCACTCATCTGCTCTGGTGCGAACTCTTCTAAGACTGCTAATCTTGCTTTGCATTCATCAATGATATCTGTACGATCAGCAGGGCAAGTATCCATTGTCTCTTTTGTCTGTTTGATCTCTTTTGCGATAATTGTGTTTTCTTCTGCCTCTGTCAGATCTTCTCTCTTATCGATCTGTGCGATTTTTTAATGCACTTAATAACATAGAAAGACTTTCTTTTCTCTCTTTGTCCTTATTCTTCATCGCTGTCATCATTTCTTTGCGGATTACATCAATCATACTCATAGTTTCTTATCCTCCTGTATAAATGTTCTCTTGACATCTATTGTAGCACAAAATACTATCTTCGTTTCACTAATTTTACAACATGACTCAATTATATTTCCCAAGAATGCCGGCTTCCTTCCAATTTTCTCTGATACGACAACACCAGATAATCTTCTTTATATTTTCTGATCTCCAGAATATCTGGCTTCGTGATTTCTGGAAAACCTGCTTCTGAAAATACATGAATATATCTCTTCTCACAAGGTTTGTCGTCTTCGATCACTTGTCCTGCATCGATATAGGCACTTTCGATATCCAGACGTTTCCCCTGTCTTGCAGTGATCTTTGTCTGTTCATATACTTCAACATCCTTCGTCATAAACAAAAACAACTTCACTGGATGGACCTGAATGCTTGTCTCTGAAATAATTTCAAGATCACATGGAATATGTTGTCTTATAATATAATTTTTCAAAATACAGAGCTCTTTAAATTCATTCATGTTCGTTGCTTTCAAAATCCCCATGCCACCAAGTTCTGGCATATCTCCAATACTTTTTTCTTCAATGATCATAACTGATCTTCCCATTTCTTTTTGAAAATTTGCCTCTATTGCATGTTTCAGGGTTGCACCTACATATAAAATATCTGTTTTTTTATCTCTTTTTAAAATCGGATAAACTGGAAATTCCATCTGTTCCTGCCAAATAGAATGCATATACTACTACCTCCTAAAAATTGCTCTCGTAATAGTATATGCATAATTCATCTTAATATTGACATTTTCCTACGGTTCTTGGATATGGAATGACATCTCTGATATTAGCAATTCCTGTTGCGTACATTACCATACGTTCAAATCCAAGACCAAATCCTGCGTGTCTTGTGGAACCATATTTGCGAAGATCTAAATAGAAATCATAATCTTCTGGTTTCATACCTAATTCTGTGATTCTCTCTTCCAGTTTCGCAAGATCATCTTCTCTCTGGCTTCCCCCGATGATCTCTCCAATAGCTGGCACTAAAAGGGTCCATGGCTGCAACCGTCTTGTTGTCTTCATTCATCTTCATATAAAATGCTTTGATCTCTTTTCGGATAGTCTGTGACAAACACTGGTTTCTTAAAGATCTTCTCTGTCAGATAACGTTCATGCTCTGTCTGAAGATCAATTCCCCAAAGATACTTTATATTCGAATCATCATTGTGTTCTTCTAATAATTTTTACTGCTTCTGTATAAGTAACTCTTCCAAAATCAGAAGATACTACATGGTTCAAACGTTCTAATAATCCTTTATCTACGAATTTATTAAAGAACTGTAATTCTTCCTGTGCATGCTCCATCACA